>JAEEGL015373059.1_pt1 | contig 18199 bp, 8 predicted proteins | sample 9134231 | NCBI WGS metagenome assembly JAEEGL01 (sample SAMN16246548, study PRJNA631951) | gut metagenome | biome: gut microbiome; feature: rumen; material: fiber-attached | host: Bos | place: Iran: Karaj | collected 2018-10 | reverse complement strand
TTCTCCTTTTCTCAGACAGATACCATCCCATCCTTTGTTCCATACCTTCCCGTTCTTAAGGAGAATATGATGTGGGTTGTGAATGCTAAGCGGATGATCGGTAGCAAGTTGCAAGTCACCCTTCCACGCGGTTGTCGCATGCCATGCCTTACCTTTGTTGTTATAATCCTTTTCTGTGTATTCGAAATCACGATTCTGTATCAGTTCTGCATAAAGTCCACCATCTGCCGCATAGGAGATATCCTCAAAGAAGATACCGATGAGTTTATCACTGATATTTTTCTGCTGGGAGTTATCTACAGAGAGTGTGGCTTTTAATGATGCGGGTAGGATTGGACTAAGTTTCTCTGCATCTTGGTGCATCCGCTCTTTGCTGCGTGAAGCATCATCCTGCAGGGATCTATAATGCTTCTGAATAGCTTGTAATTCATCATTGTTAATACTGATAAGTTGTCCAATCTGTTGCTTGCCATCGATGGTGACCGTATCGCGAATAGTACTTAATAATCGATAGTCTTCCAGCCATCGAGGACTGGAACATGACTCATCCTTACTGAAACGACGAAACTCGTCTGTTGCATGAGTCTGACGGAGTTGTCCTTTGTCATCTTTAAACAGAACATATAACTCGTTTTCTGACGATTGTACAAGAACCGGACAAAAACAACCTTTGGAAGTCATGATGGGGTAATCCTGGGGTCGCCAGGTAATCAGATCTGCACTGTAGGCAGCGGCAAAGGTAGGTGCGGTATCATTAACCTGCCAGACAGCGCGCCAACTACCGTCGGCAACCCTGGTAACATAGGGTGCAAACATCCGTTTTTCCTGACCCCATGCACCGTAGTCGCTGGAAAGCAACTGACCGATCTCTTTCCATTGCTGGTCTTGATCCTGGTAGGCAATATGTAGTCCGTCACTGGGTCCTTGGTTGTAAACAAAGACGGAGATAATCGAAAGAATGATATTGTACATGTCTGATAATTTTCTTAGATGCCACAAAGGTAACAAATAAACTTTGAAAGTGTGCCATAATAGACACACTTTCAAAGAATAAGAGTATTATTATTTTTTCTTTCCCCAATAGCTCTTAGCGCCATTGATACCGGCATAGACGATAGTATGTTTGCGGGGAGAAGCCTCCCAGTCACACTCTCGTTGTACCTTCAGTTCTACACCATTGGCAGTTAGTGTGTTAGTTGAGGCGTTGAAACTCCATGTTCCTCCTTTCCATACACCATCGGTAATGGTTCCGTTAGCGGCGAAGGTCATCTCAGATGATTCTTTCATATTACCATAACTATACCCCAAGTCAATATGCTCCCATGTGCCGATGATATCCTCTGCACTGATAGCGACCTCAGGTAATGCTGCATATCGCTCAGGCATGACTACCGGCCAACCGCTTGAGAGCCATTGTATGCTACGTACTCCACCTAACATATTTGCGTTGGATGCCCATGTGTCGTAATCGGCCGGGAAACGCTGTTGTGATGCATAATAGCAATTGCCGCTGCCATCATCGAAGATAGCACAGTGAGAGATACCTACCCAACCTTGACTGTTAGCGAACTTGTAAGGATGTGTCAGGACAGTCTGGTCACCAGTGTATGTTCCATCGATTGTGGCAGAACGAACAACACGGGTATTATATGGGATGTCCAATGCATCGTAGGCCATGAACATATAGTAATAACCATCATGATAGAATACTTCCGGACCCTCAGAGGCTTGCCAACGGTTGCCTGCCTGACGGGTGAAGATCTGCTTTCCATAAGCGGCTTCGTTCGCAGCACCCCATGGATTAGGTAACGGATCAATGATGGTCTTTCCTGTTTCCGGGTTGAGCTGTACAGCTGCTATACCGCTGTGCCATGAACCATAGATGAGCCAATGCTCGCCATTAGGAGTGATGATGAATGACGGATCGATAGCATTGTACTTATAATAGCAGTTTCCAAAATCGGTGGCATTGACCTTATAATTCAGTTCCTTATCGGAATAATTGGTAATGACAAATCCCTTGTCCTCCCATTTATTGGAGGCTGGATCGGCCGTTTCCATCAAACCGATGAATGCACGCTCACTCCATGTGCCGTCACCATCGATGGTACCAGGAACAACAATGCTGTAATACATACGATAGAGTCCGTTCTTCACCTTGCGGGCACAGGGTGCCCAATAACCATAGCCATTGACATCTGCTTTAGAGGCGCTCAGTCCCATATTGGAACGGATCTCATTCAGCTTTGTCATCACCCATTCCGGTGTGTTTGGCATGGTAGCACCGAGATATTCCCAGTTGACAAGGTCGGCGGAGCGACGTGCGTGGAAGTGTCCGTGTCCGGCATGGGGATCACCGAAGCCAGCATCTGTACAATACATATAATAGTAACCGTCGTCAGCCTTCATGACAGAAGGATCGTGAACATTACCAAGGTTCCACTGACTGCGCTTTTCCCATGTGGAGAGCTCGCGATAGTCATCGGGATAGGTCGGTGCTGTCCAGTCATCAAGGGCTGAGGCTGGATCAGATGCCAATGTCGTGAAAGTTATCTCATCAGAGTATTTAACCTCAAAACTGGTCTGTGCATAGGCGCGCAGATAGTAGGTGGTGTTCTTGGACAATGAGGAAATAGTGAGTTGCATGTTCTTTTTTGCCACAGCCATCTTCGTATTGTCAATCGTGGGATTAGGTGTCGTGCTGTAACAGAAACCACGGCTGATGATGTGAGAACCTGTTGCTGTGGCCGAAACCACAGCTGAAGAGGCTCTGACTACTGCTACCTCAGGTGTTGATACTGCCAATGGGTTCTTGACTTCGCCACCTGGAATGTCTTCGCTACAGGCTACCATCAGAAGACCTGCGCTCAGACAGCATATTATTTTAGACAGAATTTTCATATTCTCTTTCTTTTATTATTTATCTATAGTTTATTGAAATACCAGGTGACATCCGTCAACGGTGAAGTTAAAGTAGAAATCGTTCTCATCAATTGTATTGATGCCGATATAATCCTGCGTATAGGTCTTGCCATCATTACCTTCCATGACACACTTGATGTCGGCAGTACCGTCACCGTTATTCACAATCTTAGCAGTAACCTTGGCACCATTCATGGCCGGACGCCAGGTATCCCAGTTCCTGCCCTCTTCCATAGAAGGAGTGCATGCGGCATAGCCGTTACCCCAACCATAGTTGTCTGCACGAACAACAGCGTATTCACTATTATCAGCCTTACAGAGTACGATACAGAAGTTGTTCCAATTACTGCCGCATGAACTGTAGTTAGTGAAGTTGACCGTACATACCTGATGTGCCTTTACCTGGATATTGGGTGAGTGAGCGCCCCAGAAAGGAGTAGAGTTATCTGTGGCACCCACCACGTTGTCGAATACCAGATGACAGCCATCCACAGTATAACGGAAGTAGAAGTTATCTGCATCGATATTCTTCATACCTTGATATTCCTGTGTGTAGGTCACGCCATCATTACCTACCATGATGGCCTTGATGTCAGCTGATCCGTCACCATTATTGGTAATGTAAGTCGTTACCTTGGCACCATCCATAGCCGGACGCCAGACCTCCCAGTCTCTGCCTTCTTCCATGACTGGTGTGCAGGATGCATAGCAGTCACCCCAACCATAGTTGTCAGCACGAACAACAGCATATTCACTATTATCTGCCTTGCATAGTACGATACAGAAGTTGTTCCAGTTAGAAGCACATGAACTGTAGTTGGTGAAGGTAACTACCTTGGTTTCCTTCGGCTCAATCTTTATATTCTCTGTATGAGCACCCCAGAAGCCTGTAGAGTTGTCGGTTGCTCCAAGTGTCAGCGGGGTCGGTACAACAACAGTCTGAGTGAATGCTGAGAGTTCCTTTACCACGCTGAAAGTGCCGCTTGCGATAATCGGTTTGTCGGCATTAGCACCCTTGAAGGTCTTGTTATACAATACGACAAGTGTCTTCTTTCCTAATTCTGTCATGTCAGGAATAGTCTCAAACTGCAACTCATCTGCAGAAACCGTCTTAGTGACACCCTGCTCGAATTCTACGACAGCTGTCACATTGGCAAAGGCCTCCTCAATAGAAGTGCCTACAAGTACCTCACTGGGCACACCAGACAGTGTCATCGACAGTGGCTGCTTGTCTTCTGCAGAGGTGCAACCGCCAATCGGCTCGATATTGGTTGACAACCAGTTTAAGTATGATCCTTCCGGAACCAGGAAAGCACGGATATTGGTGTTTGTTGCATCAGCATTAAGATTAGGCAGTGCGGCCGTCTGTGTATAGGTCTTTGTCACAGTACCATTGGTCATCTTGACGATGAGGCCACCATTAGAGCGATCGATGGTCAGTGTTACCAAGCCACCTAACTTCTCTATTCCTTTATCTGTGTCGGTATCGAAAGTGAGAGAACTGACAATCTGATTACGGTCGATATAATCACCCCATTCAGAGTTTCCACTGGGTTGGTTGTCAAAACGGATAGCTCCATATTCCTTATAGTCTGTTGCACCGCGATCCTCGTCATTGCAGATGATGAGGGCGAAGTTTTTATAGGTATTTGATGCATTGGGGTTAATATTCAGTGTGAATAGTGCATTCCATACTTGACCCTCAGGAATGACATAGTATTTAGACCAGGTGGTCCACCAACCAGTGGAGTAATCTGTATTACCTACAGTATACACATCTTCCATCATACCCACCAACTCTTCGCCCTTATTTGCGTTGTTGATAGAGTCAATTTTTGCAGAGAGCCAGTCGGGAGCGTCTACATTATATAGGTCACCGCCTTCACAACCTGTCAGCGTAAGCATAGCTAATGCAACAGCACAGAAAACGGAAGCTATTTTATTTAGAAGTCTCATAATTATCTTGTTTTATTATTTTTCATTATTCAACGATTAATTGCCAAGGTTCACAACAGGATGTACGGTCCACCCCTTCTCTGAGAAGTAGGTAGCGTTGTCGGCATTGTTATTGGCAGAGTTACCCTTCAGGTTGATATTTGAGTTGAGCAAGCCCTGATAGATGGGGAGGAACTCATGACCTGGAACAAAGCTATCGTAAGAACTCTTCAACTCAGAGTCAACACCCACTTGACTATAGCTGACAGGCTCTTTTACGAGGGTCTTGTCGGCAGAGCGACGGAAGGTACCATGCTCTTTTAATTGCTGCATACGATCTGCACTGTAGAAGAAACCCCAACGGATGAGGTCGAAACCACGACCGAACTCACAACCGAACTCCTTTGGACGCTCTACGTTGGCAATCTGCTCGAACAACTTATCCTTAGAATTGAAGTCAGAGAGCTGCAGATCTGCTAACTGGGCACGCTTGCGTACCTGGTTGATCCAGTTGATGGCACGCTGTGTCGGACCATTTACCTCATTCTCGCACTCAGCGGCACGGAGTAATACGTCAGCATAGCGCATCATACGCAAGTTGATACCGCAGTGAAGACCTGTTACGACTGTCTCATAGAGGTTTGTACGCATATTTGTCCATTTAGCAATGGGCAGACCACCATTGATATTATTGGTGATAATATTCTCTGCTGGAGTCATCGTTTTCTTGTAGCATACATTACCATTCTCAAAACCTTCCCAGTCTGCCTCGTATGTACAGATGGTCCAATATAGGCGCGGATCCAGTTTTCCATCTGTGGTACGCTCAGCTTTAAATAACTGATACAGCCAAGGCGATGCAGAGAGGTCAGCCCAACCGGAAAAGTCACCAGGACAGAAGTTACTCTCGATGGCATGTGCCTGAGTAGCGTTGGAACTGGTGTTAACCGGTGTCCATTCCTCGTCGGTTCCCTGAGTGCCATAGTCCATAAACTGTACCTCGAACAGACTCTCATCGTTGTTCTCATAGGCAGCACCCTCGCGGAAATTGTCACCATAGTTGGCCATCAGTTTATAAGTACCGTACTGACCGTTGATAATAGCCTCAAGGACTGTGAGTGCCTCACTATACTTATGACGCTGCATCAGTGCACGAGCATAATAACCAGCGGCTGCACCATTGGTAGCACGACCCTTAGCCCACTCACCACCTTCGTTACGTGAGGGAAGGAGTGTCATGGCTACAGAGAAATCGCTTTCTACCTGATCCCATACCTCATCGTAGGTGTTATTTGCCTTGTACAGTCCTTCCAAGGTAGAGTACTCATTATAGTCGCTTATAAGCGGAGGGTTCTGATAGTATCCTGCCAAGTTATAATAAGAAAGCCCACGAAGAAAATGTGCCTGACCGGCAATGCGCTTCAGGTTGTCAGGATATTCTGCAGGATCCTGTCCACAACGAGAAAGAATAAAGTTACATACATTGATAGTGTAGTACCACTCACGCCATACCCACTCTGTCATCTCCTCGGTAGCGGGAGCATTCAGATCATCGAATGGTAGATACCACACCTGTGATGAGTTCCAAACCTCATCACCACGGCAGATGTCATAACCGTAACCTACACGGGCATAAGATCCCTCCATACGGATATGGTTATAGGCAGCGATGACACACTCCTCCAAGTCAGCGGCTGTAGTTCCGAATGTACCGGTTGTCTGCTGATTCGGATTGATCAGTTCCAGTTTATCGCTACACGATGTTAACGTGCCAAGGCCCAGTAAAAGGGCAAAGGATAATTTATATAGTTTCATATGATATACCTCCTTAATTATTAGAATGAGAAATGAATACCGCACATAAAGCTGCGTGCACTTGGATAAGAGCAGTAGTTGAAACCTGGTGTAAAGGTTCCGGGAGCATAGTCAACATTGTAGCCTTTATAACCTGTGAAGGTATAGAGGTTCTGTGCAGAAACGTAAATACGTGCACCAGTGATATAACCGCCGAAGATCTTGCTGGGTATATTGTAACCTAGTTCTACGTTAGCGATCTTCCAGTAAGCAGCATTCTGGATCTTACGACTGCTGAATAGGTCGTTCCATCCTAATGTGGCACCCGGATGAGTGATATAGGTGCGTGGAACGTCAGAGATATATGTCAGTCCATCCTCTGACCAACGGTTGGCATCGAGGATAGCCACATCTTTGTTACCGTATCCGTAGCAAGAGTTCAAACTGTTATAGATATGGTCGGATACATTGTAACCCAGTGCACCGAAGGTAGAAATACTCATGTCGAAGCCTTTCCACTCGAGGTGAGCGCTCAGTCCAAAGTTCATCTTCGGCATACCACTGCCCAATACCACTTGGTCGGCATCAGTGATCTGACCGTCACCATTCACATCCTTATACAGACAGTCACCTACCTGTGCACCTGGCTGATAAGTGGCCTGCCCATGCTCTGCAGCATAATCATTGCGGTCGTCAATATCTGCCTGTGTACGGGCGATACCTTCGTAAATCCATCCGTAGAACTGACCGATTTCCTGACCTACGTAAGTAATATAGGCACCATCGATCTGTGAGTCCTTGCCGGCACTCAGTGCTGTTACCTTATTCTTAACAGTACTGATATTAGCACTGATATCATATTTCAAGGCATGATCGTGGTTGCGGTAAGTTGCAGATACTTCAAAACCGGTATTCTGCATAGAGGCAGCGTTCATAGTTACGGTTGTGTTCTGTACACCAGTACTCAAAGGAACTGCAACTTGATAAAGCAGGTCGGTAGATTTGTTCTTAAACCATTCTGCAGAAAATTCAATTCTGTTATTAAACATCGCCAAATCAACACCTACGTTAGCAGTAGATTTCTTCTCCCATGCCAAGTTCTCATTCACGAAAGTAGAAACAGCAGAACCGCTTACCTCATTGTTACCGAAGCTATACTTCATGTTGTTACGCATCATCGTACCTTGATACATATACTCGCCAATGTTCTCGTTACCAAGTTCACCATAGCTGGCACGTACCTTGAACATATTCACGATGTTAGGACTGATAGGGAAGAACTTTTCCTTATCGAAACGCCATCCGAGTGATATTGATGGGAAGGTTCCCCAACGGATATCCTTTGTCAGACGAGAGCTACCATCCCGACGGATTACGGCAGAGAAAAGGTATTTGCCGTCATAGTCGTAGTTAAGACGACCGATGAATGAGTTCAGTGCATGCTTATACTCATATGAGTCACCATCACGCTCTTTGGCATTCTGTACTTGGAGGAAGTAAGGTTCAGGCATATTCAGGCCCCATGCTGATAAAGTATTGGTGTTTTCCTCTTCGTAGGTGATACCACCTAACAGGTTGATGTGATGAAGACCGATGGTTCCGTCGTAATTTAATGTATTCTCAATCAGGGCATCGCTGTAATGACGGTGTGCCTTGGTGAGGCGCTCATTGTCTTTTGCCAGATATACACGTTTACTCTGAATCCATGCCGAGATCCATGTCTTGTCGGTGGCATGAGTGGTACTATAAGAAAGATTGATCTTGTAGTTCAATTTGTGGTTCTTGTTTTCCAAGCCGATCAATTTGAGTAATTCAACCTCTGCAGAAGCTGTACCTACGAAACGGTCGACGATGGTGTTACGCTCTAACAGGTTATTGATAAGCAGTGGGTTAGAAGCTGAGATATCGCCGTGTAATTCGTCATAGTAAACACCATAGCCATATGCATCATAATTATAACCGTTGGCCGCAGGCACCTTATCGTCGAGCACCCATGTTGACTCATCATAAGCCTTAATGGTCGGCTGCATGGTTAACGTTCCGAGCAGTACGTTAGGCAGATTGCCATAGAGACCTTGTACATACTCGTTGGCATTAGAGATAGCCATATTGTCCTGGTCGGAGTGTGAATAAACAAGACTGGTGCGGAACTTGATGTATTTGGTGTCCATCGTATTATTGATACGGGCTGTAAAACGATCATAATTAGGACCGGCACCTTCGAGGGTTCCTTTCTGACTAAAGTAGTCAAGACCTATATTATAAGTATTGTTAGCACCTCCACCACTCAGGTTTACATTGTGGTTCTGACGAATACCTGTCTTGAACACTTCCTTGAACCAGTCGGTGTTCGTATTATCTATAAAATGATAATTTCCGTCAGTACCGATACTATATCCACCAGGAGCAGCAACACCTGTGTTCTCTGCCGCCTTCCCCAGATACTGACTGTACTGATCAGCATTCATCACATCATAAACGCCACTAGAGATCTTGTCAACACCGAAATAGCCGGTGTAGTCAACCTTCAGCGGCTGATCTTTCTGGCCACTTTTGGTTGTGATGATAATCACACCGTTAGCGGCACGAGAACCGTAGATGGCACCGGCAGAAGCATCCTTCAATACCTGAATCGTCTCAATGTCGTTTGGTGAGAAATCACGAATAGTTGTTCCCATAGGAACACCGTCGATGACGTAAAGAGGAGCCGTGCTTCCAAAAGAACCGAGACCACGGATTCTTACTGACGGGTCAGCACCTGGCTGTCCGTCAGAGGTGATCTGTACACCGGCAACCTTACCCTCGAGCATCGTGGAGATGTTTGAGTTAGAGACACGTTTTAGTTCGTCGGCATTGACAATAGAGACAGATCCGGTAAGGTCCGCCTTCTTCTGTGTACCGTAACCAACGACGACGACCTGGTCTAGGACGTTATTGTCGGATTCAAGTATGATTTGATCGATGACAGCACGACCTTGAATAGCAATTTCACGCTCTTTGAAACCAACATAAGTGATAACAAGTGTACCATTGGCTGGAGCGTTTAACTGGAAGTTTCCATCGATATCGGTAACGGTACCGGCCTTTGTTTCCTTGACTTGGATGGTAGCTCCAATAAGAGGCTCTCCATCTTGGTCAACAACCTGACCTTTTACCAAAATCGTTTGTGCTTGTGTAACTGAAGCCTGAATAGGTGTCGGACACAAGGACAGACTCCCAAGGACACTCAGTGTAAGCATCGCTGAAATTAGTTGTTTCCTCATTTTAGTTTGATTAAGTTATTAATTGTAATAGTAATAATATTTTCTTGAATGTTGAAGTATATCTATCAAAATAGACTATAGGTAATATTGAAAGTGTTCCAAAATTACATTATAGATAAATACAAAAGGTGGATAAAACGAAATATAAGGTGGACAAAGCTGGCTATGGGTGTGTTTTTAACACTAATATGGTTTTTGTGGGATGAAAAACGGCTAATATAAAGATAATTATTACTTTACAGCACTCGGACTGATGCCATAAAGCTTGGTGAAACAACGTGTAAAATATTTTGGATCGTTAAATCCTACGCTATAGGCTATTTCCGTGATGTTTCGTCCACCTGACTCCTTCAATAGCTGCATAGCGATATTCAGTCGGTAGTTACGGATAAATTGTGTGGTTGGCAGTCCTGCCTTTTCATTCAACCGTTTTGATAGTAAGGGTCTGCTCATGTGCATAGCTTCACAAAGCTCTGGCACACCAAACTCTGCGTTTTTGTAGTTTGCTTCTAGAACCTTGATGACCTTATCCATGAAAGGAATATTTTCCTTTTCTGTAAAGGCCTTATCTTCTTCTGCACTTTTATTGAAACTATCTTCGTATTGTTTTTGTATATGCAGGATACTCTCTATCCGTTGCTGCAGTTGCTTGGGATCTTTCGACTCATTCAATGCTTTTATGACTGGGACCATGGCCTTTTCTGCTTCCTGACGTCGTATTTTCTCTCTTATCTGCTTCATACGTTGACGATAGAGCCAGATAACAGATGTAATAAGGAATAAACAGATCAGACTGATAAACCACCAGGTCTTCCAGAAGTATGGAATCACTTTTATCTGAAGTTGAATGACTTGCTCTTCTTCATATAGTGAGGATGCATATTTCACCTCCAACGTATAGTTTCCACTCTGTAACGAGGTGTATCGGATGGAGTGTTGATTAGAGGGCAGTTGGATCCATTCATCTTCAAATCCTAACAGTCGATAGCTGTAGGTCCCGTTTTGATCGTTTACATAATTGAGGGCAGAGAACTCAAAAGACAATGTCTTGTCACTCTCATGTAGAGTGAGTTTTCTAGCGAGCGAAATATCTTCCTTGAGATATTTACCATCGGCTATGATGTCATGATTGTCAATATTTAAATGTGTAAACCGCAAATGACCTTTGTATGAGGCATTGTTGTTGATGCCATGTAAAACACATAACCCGCTTGTCGTTCCCAAGAAAATGTCTCCCTGTCTGTTGCTGATGGCAGAGTTCCAGTAGAACTGTGAGTTTGGTAGTCCGTCAACTTCACTATAGTTGTTGAAAACGCCTGTCTGAGGCTTGAATTGTGACAATCCGTTCTTTGTAGTGATCCATAGGATTCCGTCTTTATCTTCTACAATACCTTTTACCCCGTTGTTGGCCAATCCATGCTGCATATTGTAGTTCTGGTAATGGGGTATACCATCCCTGTCGATAGTGCGGCGGTAGATGCCGTATTCGTTACTGCCAATCCATAGGCTACCATCCTTGGACTCACAGAAGCAGCTCATCTTTTCAATAATTTTGCTTTCGGGTCGGTCAAGTTTATATCTTAATATCTCATAATCAAAGTTCTCATCTTTCTTTTTACTATGCAGGTTCACACGTATGCCACCTTGTAGTGTGCCCATCCATAGCCATCCCTCCTTATCGATGATACTCCCTATACATCCAGTGATTGTTCGACATTCCTTGAATGGTTCTTTGATTTGTCCTGCATGATAGTCATAGTAGAACAATCCGTTATTACTGCCAATCCACATGAGGTCATTGATCTCATCATATTGAAGCGCACCAATATACACCAGCAGAGGAACATAGCCAGGGGATACTTCCAATGGGATAATCTGTTGGTGTTTCTCAAGGTTAATGGTACAGACACCGCCCCCCCAAGTGCCTATCCACAACTTTTGACGGTTGTCACTGGCAAGTGTAGAGACTGAATTATGGGGTAGGGAAGAGTTGTTTCGGGTAAAATGGGTGAACGTCTGACTGTTTGGCTCTTTACGATTCAGTCCTCCTTCTACTGTTCCCACCCATAAGGTGCCGTTATCTTCAATAAACATCGCGTTGACGGCATTCGGAGAAAGACTTCCTTCTTTATCCGTATGGACATAGTTGGTCAGTAGCAGTTCTTTTGGAGCAATCTTCATAATACCACCTGTCTCTGTACCTATCCAAAGTAGTCCTTGCATGTATTTGATACAACTGATAAAGTCGCTGCTTAGTGGCATTACCTTATTCCTGCTGTTCCATTGCTCAAAAGTGTTGGTATTGTTATCAAAGATGTTAATACCTCCCAATGTGCCGGCTATGAGCGAGTTGTTAGGGCCTATGGCTAGTTGGGTGACGACATTATGCGATAATCCGTTACCGTCATTTTTCAGATAATGTTTTTTTAGGTGATTGATATTGTCGAAGCAATATAATCCGCTGACTGTAGCTATCCACAACTCGGTATCTTTCCATACGAAGTCATTGACTTCAGATGGGCCTATACTTTGAATAGCTGGTGAAATGGCCTCCCGGATGATGGTGTTGTTTTTTACTAGAAGTCTATATAGTCCTCCTTCTATAGTTGCCCATACCGTTCCATTCTGTTCCATATCACGGATGGTTATGTTGAACTTTCCACTTGAATACCGATAGGGGATAACTTTCTTGATCACTCCCCTCTCATCCATCTGTATATAATATATATAGGTACGCGCGACAAGCCATATGCAGTCTTTCGTGTCACGATATACCGTAAGTGCCTGTTGTGACAATGCCTTTTGAATAAGGGGATTACCTTTCGGCTCCCAATTATGCATGGATTGCAGATCGATAATATCGGTGCCTTCTTCATAAGCAACCCATAATCGTCGGAACTTGTCTTCCGCTATGCTACGACAGGAATTACTTTTGAAAGTAAAGCCCAGCCAGTTGTTGTTCGGTGAATAGTAATTATATCCGTCGTATTTAAGAAGTCCACTGCCATTGGTGGCAATCCAAATAAATCCGTAACTGTCAAGATGAATATCAGAGATGTTGTTTCCTGGCAGTCCGTTGCGCATATTTAAATAGGTGATGTTGTAATGCTGATCCATAAAAGGTAAGCCTGTTGCCCCAAGGGTAGCAGAAAACAATAAAAATATGGATACAAGTCGTTTCAATGATACCTATTTTCAGAGTGTTGTCAGTCTTTTGCTACAGGCCATCCATCTTCAGTCCAGGAAATCTCCTTTTGCACTAACAGAGCGGCTCCTTCCATCTCTACACTGTAACCATGACAGATGAAGATATCTTTTCCGTTCATCTGATAGGCTGCACAGTGTCCCATGGCCTCAAATGATTGATGATCACCCTCGACAAAGAGTGTTCCACCACCTTTTCGCATATCCTTGCCATTCCGGTCTTTATAGGGACCGGAAACTTTTTTACTACGTCCGACGGCCACACGATAGTTGCTCTTGGAGCCTCGGCAGCAGTAGTCCCAGGATACAAACAGGTAATACCATCCGTTGTGTTTCATGATGAATGGTGCCTCAATAGCATTCTTTCCTGCAAATTTGGAGGTGGGATTGGGAGCTGCTTTTTTATAGCCTTTGGGATATCGGCGTGCAATTGTTTTTGATTTGTTAGCTCTTAAAGAAGGTGCTCCGTAATTGGAACCGCTTTCATCAACTGTCAGTTGAGCCAACTGAATACCATCCCAGAACGATCCCCAGACTATCCATGGTTGATCTTTGTCATCGATGACGATATTCGGGTCAATAGCATTCCATTTGTCACGTTTTTCTTTCGAAACAACAACTGCACCTCCGTCAACCCACCGATAGTCCGGCGAATTGGGATTAAGCGTCTTGTTTGTTATCAGTCCGATGGCAGATCCATTCTTTCCGAAGGTAGAACAACTGTAGGTCAACCACCATTTATCATGCCATCTGATGATGTCTGGTGCCCAGATATGCCTTTTAAATCCGGGTACAGAGTCATGTGTCCATGCCGGTATCTGTTCCAGTACTCCCTGTTTATGCACAGTCCATGTCTTACGGTCTGTTGATGTGGCTCTCATGATTCCCATGCCAGTGGCAAAGAGATAATAGGTTCCATCTTCGTAAGCCATTACAGGGTCGTGAGCCATCAGGGTGTCTGTCACGAATGGAGTAACCGATCGTTTTTTCTGAGAGTCTTGCGCAGTGACAGTAATACTGCACAGCATCAGACATACTATAATACAACAGTTTCTTTTAAGCATGAAAAATGATGATTTGATTTGTCAGTAGAGTAGCAGAAGACCAGCAAAAGCGCAATACATGATCATGCGGATTGGATTGATCTTCATGAATTTTACACCGACAAATGTGGCGACAAACAGGAAACAACTGATCCAGAACTGCCAGGGATTATCGGGCGTACTGAAGTTGTCTGCCGTCATCAGCATCAAGGTAGCAGCAGCTAACAGTCCAACTACAGCTGGGCGCAGTCCGCTGAAGATGCCTTCCACAATCGGTGATTTCATATATTTCATGAACATCTTACTGATTAAGATCATCAAGATGAGTGAGGGTAGTACCAGTGCGATGGTAGCCGTCGTACTCCCTAAGATTGCCATTGGCATACTGAATCCTGCATTCTTTACAGCTGTATATCCACAGTAAGTAGCCGCGTTGATACCCACAGGACCGGGTGTCATCTGACTGATGGCTACAATATCCGTAAACTCAGCGGTAGTCATCCAGTGCCAGTGATATACCACTTCACCCTGTATCAGAGATAGCATACCATAACCGCCACCGAAACCGAAGAGGCCGATTTCAAAGAAAGTGATAAAGAGATAAAGGTATACCATAATTCTTCTTGTCGTTTATTCAGTGGGTTTAATATATTTGCCATAGACATATCCTCCGATGCCTGCCAGGATAATGACGATGATCGGAGATACACCGAAAGCCCATATCGCCATAGCACCTAAGATAGGTATCCAGCAGTTGGAGAGGTTGATCTTCGCCTTACGGGCAAGATTGAAGGTGGGTACGGCGATAAGTGCTACCACGGCAGGACGAATACCACGGAAGAGGGCTGCTATCACCCTGTTGTCTTCAAACTGATGGAAGAACAAGGCGATGAGCAGGATAATAAAGAAGGAAGGAAGTGCTGTGGCCAATGAGGTACACAGAGCCCCTTTGTTACCTTTTAGTTTATATCCAATGAACGTACTGATATTAATAGCAAAGACACCGGGACAACTCTGTGAGATGGCTATGAGGTCGAGCAACTCTTCTTCGCTTACCCAATGGTGTTTCTCCACTACCTCTGTGGTGATAATCGGTATCATGGCATAGCCACCACCGAAGGTAACCATGCCAATCTTAAAGAAAGTCCTGAACGATTCCCAATATATCTTATCCACAGATAATCCCATTTAATTATTCTTGACAGGTTTTCTCCTCAATCCAGCGACGGGCATTGACAAAGGCTTCTATCCAAGGTGTCACCTGGTCATTACGACGACTGGCTGGATACCAAGCACACTGCCAAGGGAAGATGGCACGCTCCAGATGAGGCATCATTGCCAGATGACGTCCGTCGGCGGAACAGATACCTGCTACGTCATAGTCGGAGCCGTTTGGATTAGCTGGATAACCATGATAGTTGTATTTGGCCACGATCTGATAGTCACTCTCTTTACCCGGCAGATAGAACTTTCCTTCTCCGTGAGCTACCCAGATACCCAACTTATTACCGCTCAGTGAATGGAACATCACACTCTCGTTCTCCGGTATCTGCAAAGTGATGAACTCACTCTCAAACTTATGAGAGTCATTGTGTAGCATCTTTGGTTTCTCTGTTGATTCCGTAGTTTGCTTGACAAGTCCGAGTTCAACCATCAGCTGACAACCGTTACAGATACCCAGACTGAGGGTGTCCTCACGGGCATAGAAACGCTCGAGGGTCTCTTTTGCCTTGGGGTTATAGAGGAAGGCACCTGCCCATCCTTTTGCACTGCCTAAGACGTCAGAGTTGGAGAATCCACCGCAGAACACAATCATGTTGATATCTTCCAAGGTCTCACGACCGGTAATCAGGTCGGTCATCATCACGTCTTTCACTTCAAAGCCGGCTAGCCAGAGAGAATAAGCCATCTCACGCTCACCGTTAGTACCTTTCTCCCGGATAATGGCAGCTTTCGGACGTGGAGTATCTGATGATTTCTTCCATCTGTCGGCATCCAGACGATATTCTTTCAGTGTGCCGCCAAACTTACGATTGAAACGCATCTCCAACGGCTGGATCTTATAGTTGTCGTAACGCTCTTTCGCCTTACCGTTGAAACTCTGTTTACGGTCGAGCAGATAACTTGTCTCATACCAGATATCACGTAGATGGTCAATATCGAAGGTATGCTCCCAATCGTCTTTCTTGATGACAAGGGTACGGTTGTTGGGGGTGGGGTAACCAATCTTGGCAAAACCTACGCCGTGATCTTCGAGGAAATCGATAAAGTCGAACTTATGACGGTCGTGTACCTCGATGATCACGCCGGGATTCTCAGCAAAGAGATTCTTCACGATATCACCATCGGCTAGATTGTGGAGATTGATATGCAGACCACCATTCTTGTTGGCGAAGGTCATTTCCAAAAGGGTGGTAACAAGACCACCGGCAGAGATATCATGACCAGCCATTACCCATCCTTTCTTGATCAGTTCTTGTAACACGTTGAAAGCATCACGGAAATAATCCGGATCTTTTACGGTAGGAACATCAGAACCTACCTTTCCGCGGGTCTGTGCAAAAGCACTGCCACCCAGTCGTTGGTTGTCAAAGCTGAGGTCGATATAGTAGATGCTGGCATTCTTGTCGTTAACCAGTACCGGCGATACCACCTTGGTGATGTCTGACACCTCAGCACCTGAGCTTACAATAACAGTTCCCGGGGCAATGATTTTCTCACCGTTAGGATATTGCTGACTCATAGAGAGTGAATCCTTACCGGTAGGAACGTTAACACCTAGCTCACAGCAGAAATCACTCAGTGCCTTGACAGCGCTGTACAGACGAGCATCCTCACCAGCTTGTGAACGACAAGGCCACATCCAGTTTGCAGATAGACTGACACTGTCTAAACCATTCTCCAGAGGTGCCCATACAATATTGGTGAGTGATTCCGCAACAGAGAGGACACTACCTGCTTCAGGACTGGCAAGTCCTGCTACTGGAGCATGTCCCAATGCAGTGGCAATACCCTTCTTTCCACGATAGTCTAAGGCTACGACACCACAGTCGCTCAGCGGCAATTGTATCTCACCCTGACACTGCTGACGGGCAATCTTTCCCGTGACAGAGCGGTCAACCTTGTTGGTCAACCAGTCTTTACAAGCAACAGCCTCCAGACGGAGAACATCCTCTATATACTTGTCGATGTCTTTAACGTCATAAGAAACGTCTTCGTAACGGCGCTCAACGGTAGTGTCACGCATGATAGTCTTTGGAGAATGACCGAACATCTGTGCCACATCAAGATCGAAGGGCTTGACACCATCACCTTGCTTAAAGGAGAAATGTGCATCACCGGTGGTCTCACCTACCACATATAGTGGAGCGCGCTCACGCTCAGCAATCTGTCTGACATGCTCGATATGCTGTTCGTCGATAAGCAATCCCATGCGCTCCTGACTCTCATTGGCAATGATTTCTTTCGAAGAGAGGGTCTTGTCACCGATAGGTAACTTGGTCATGTCGATTTCACCGCCACATTCCTCAACCAATTCAGAGAGACAGTTTACATGACCGGCACTGCCGTGGTCATGAATACTAACTACAGGATTGACATCCTCTTCGCAAAGAGCTCTGACCAGGTTGTAGGCTCTCTTCTGCATCTCCGGGTTCGCACGCTGTACGGCATTCAACTCAATACCGTTGCTGTACCTGCCGGTGTCTACTGATGACACGCTACCGCCACCCAGTCCGATGCGGTAGTTGTCACCTCCCACTACGACGATCTTGTTGCCTTTCTTCGGTTCTTTCTTCAGACAGTCGCGCTTGGTTCCATAACCAACACCACCAGCCAGCATGATGACTTTATCATAAGCATATTTCTCATCACCTTCCTGATGCTCGAAAGTCAGTACAGAACCTGTGATTAGCGGTTGACCGAACTTATTACCGAAGTCGGAAGCACCATTGGATGCTTTGATCAATATCTGTTCCGGACTCTGATAAAGCCATTCCCTTACCGGCAGCAGTTGTTCCCAGGAAGGCAGGTCGTCAG
>JAEEGL015000842.1_pt1 | contig 18200 bp, 19 predicted proteins | sample 9134231 | NCBI WGS metagenome assembly JAEEGL01 (sample SAMN16246548, study PRJNA631951) | gut metagenome | biome: gut microbiome; feature: rumen; material: fiber-attached | host: Bos | place: Iran: Karaj | collected 2018-10 | reverse complement strand
TCTCGAGGGTCTCCCCGTTCCACTGTATCTTGCCGTTGACGCGGCGGCAGGAGGGGAAGAGGTACATATCGCACCTGCCGTCTCCGGTCCGCACGGCGAAAAGATTGTAGACCGTGTTAAATCCGTCCCGTTGCGGCAGGCGGTAGTGATCCTTGTCACTGAGATAGGTGATGTTCTTCGGCGCCTCCACGGTGCCGAGATACTGGCTCAGCATCTGGTATCCCTCGCCGTAGATCTCCGTATCCGGCGCGTACCCGTGCCGGACCGACAGGACCGCCACGTCACGCTCCCTGACGGTCTCACAGCCGTTGTTGACCAGCCGTACGAGATACTCGCCGCCGGTCTCCTTCAGTTCGACGTACAGTTTGCTCATTTTTTCTCCGTTCCGCCGCGAGTACCGCGGCTTTTTTCTCACAGAAGATTTTACAACACCCCCTCCTTTCTGTCAACAAAAAAAGGAGGACGCGGCGCTGTTTTTCGGTTTTTGATTGTGTATAACTTGTGACGATTTCTGCATAAAGTGATGACATTCTGTCCCATATATCAAGTAATAGCAGGGAGCGACGGCGTCAAGCCGTGGAGAGAGTGCAGATTTGGAAAAGTTTGCCTCCGGCGGCCGCTCGCCGCGGGGGCAGTGTTCCAGGTTGATCACAACACCAAAAAAACCCCTTCTTTCGAAGAGGTTATAAGGTGCTCTGACGCAGCCGACGAAGCCAGAGACGAGCAGATCACCGGGCGCCGTGGGGCTGACTGCGTGCGTTACATGAAACCATGCAACCCTATCACACTATCAGCATTATACCACGGAATAACGCAGTTGTCAAGACGATTGGATGGACTGTGACAGAGAAAAACAACAAAAATATAATAATGCAAAAAAATATTCAAAAAAGTGTTGACAAAAAGGGCGGGGGATGATATAATCACTCTTACCTCAAAGTGAGGGTTCTTTTTTTGCGCTGTTTTGTTCTCGGCGTGACTGGGGGATCCTCTTCGCCGCAAGGCGCGGTTGAGGGAGGTACGAAAACGGCCCGCGAGGCCGAAGGGCAAAGCCCAAATCTATCAGGAGGTGCCGAAAAATGAGAGTCAAGATCACTCTTGCTTGCAGCGAATGCAAACAGCGCAATTACGACACAAAGAAGAACAAGAAGAACGACCCGGACAGACTCGAACTCAACAAATACTGCCGTTTCTGCCGCAAGCACACTCTGCATAGGGAAACGAAGTAAAGGAGAAGATGAAAAATGGCTGACAGCGAAAAGAAAAACATCTTCAAGAGGATCGGCGCGTGGTTCAAAGGACTGAACGCCGAGAGGAAGAAGATATCCTGGGCGTCCTGGAAATCGGTTCGTTCAAACACCTGGATTGTTATCGTAACCATTGTCATCGTTGCTGCGGCGATCGGATTGGTCGATTATTTGTTGGCGAACGGAATCAAAGGTCTCGGCGTTTTATTCTGAGACGGTAAACCGAAATGAGTGACATTAACGAAATGAACGAAGGGCTGCGCTGGTACGTGGCTCACACCTATTCCGGGTACGAAAACAGAGTGAAAATGAACCTGGAAAAGATCGTCGAGAACAGGGGTCTCGGACATCTGATCACCGACGTCCGCATACCGACGGAGATCATCGTCGAATCGGACGGAGGATCGGAAAAAGAGACAGAGAGCAAACTGTTCCCGTCGTACGTTCTCGTCAAAATGGTTATGACTGACGAGAGCTGGCACGTCGTCCGCAACATCCGCGGCGTTACGGGATTCGTGGGACCCGGGTCGAAGCCCGTCCCGCTGACCGACGCCGAAGTGGCGGCGATCATGGCCGATGAAGGCCAGGTGTCCACAGTTTCCGCATTCAATATCGGAGACATGGTGGATATCGTCGAGGGCGCTTTCGCGGGATTTTCCGGCAAGCTTTCCGAGATCTCTCCCGAAGGGGATCAGGTCACGGTCATGGTCGCAATGCCGGGACGCGATATGCCTATCAAGCTCGACAAGAAGTTCATCCGCAAATCCGCGGCTGAGTGATCCCGAAGGGATAGGGGTCGGACGTCCCCTTAAAACGTCTCATAACGTGGGAGGAAGAAAAATTCAACATCTCTTCCGTCATAAACCACATCGGAGGTAAAAGAAATGGCAAAGAAAGTATTAGGGTACATCAAACTCCAGCTTCCTGCGGGAAAAGCGACGCCTCAGCCGCCTGTGGGCCCCGCCCTCGGTCAGTACGGCGTTGCGATCGCCAACTTCACGAAGGAATTCAACGAGAGAACGAAGAACGATATCGGACTTATAATCCCGGTCGTTATCACGGTTTACGCAGACCGTTCCTTCACGTTCATCACCAAGACTCCTCCGGCTCCCGTTCTGATCAAGAAGGCCGCCGGTATCGAGACCGCGTCTCCCACACCGAACAAGACCAAGGTCGCATCCATCACCAAAGAACAGGTGAAGCAGATCGCCGAGACCAAGATGAAGGACCTGAACGCAGGTTCCATCGAAGCGGCGATGAGCATGATCGCAGGCACCGCCCGTTCCATGGGTGTTACCGTTGAAGACTGAGGAGGGGCGAAAAGATGAAGGGTAAGAAATACGTAGACAGCCAGAAGCTGATCGAAAAGAGCAAACTTTACGATCCCGAAGAGGTTTTCGGACTCGTTTGCGAGACCTCCAAGGCAAAATTCGACGAGACCATCGAGCTTCATATGAAGCTGGGCGTCGACTCCCGCCACGCTGACCAGCAGGTCAGAGGCGCTATCGTTCTCCCCCACGGTACCGGTAAGAAAATGAGAGTCCTCGTTTTCGCAAAGGGTGACCGCGCAGAGGAAGCGAAGGCGGCGGGCGCCGAGTACGTCGGCGAGGCCGATCTCGTTGAGAAGATCACGAAAGAGAACTGGTTTGACTTTGACGTCGTTATTGCCACTCCCGACATGATGGGTACCATCGGCCGTCTCGGCCGTGTGCTTGGTCCCAAGGGACTCATGCCGAACCCGAAGGCCGGTACGGTCACCATGGACGTCGGCCGCGCCGTCAACGAAGCCAAAGCCGGTAAGATCGAGTACCGTCTCGATAAGACCAACATCATCCACTGCCCCATCGGAAAGGCGTCCTTCGGACCCGAGAAGCTCCGCGAGAACTTTGATACTCTCGTCGGCGCCATCATCAAGGCGAAGCCGGCCGCCGCAAAGGGCCAGTACATCAAGAGCTGCGTTGTGGCGTCCACTATGGGCCCCGGCATCAAGGTCAACAGCGCAAAACTCAGCTGATATGCAAACAGAAACGATCCGCTAATCAGGCGGATCGTTTTTTTATGTAACTCAGAGGATCTGCTTGACTTTCTTGAGTACTTGTATTATAATTTAAATGCAGATTAAGCACTATTTTTTTCAGGAGGAAATAATTATGAAAAAAGTTCTATCATCTGTTATTGCAGCGATTATGCTCTTTACGCTTTGCATCGCTGCTTCCGCTGACTCGTTCCCCTGCAGCGGATTATCGTGGACGGACGATTCAAATCCCCAAAACCCCGTGACCGTCAAAAAGGCGTCCGTACCTGTTGTCCATGACGGAATAATCAGTGAGGGCGAATATGAGAATGCGAATATTAACGTAAGCGGCGAAAGCGACTGCTTCCTTCACGTTGTCTACCTGACGGGAATCGATTTCGAACTCGCGATGAAAATGATCCCGACTCTTGAGTATTATTTTTCATGGAGCGACAACAACCTGAACATAGGGGTCAGGGCAGAGCTTTTTGTTCCGGACGACCAGAATAATCCCGTTCCCGGAATCAGCCAGCGTATGTCTGAGGGGACGAATGATCCTCCCGGGGATGATTTTCTGTTCGGCGGAGCCGGACTGAACGTTTTCTTCGGCACGTTTGACACCCCCTCCTGGTTCTACTATACCATCTCCAAGAACACCGATACCGGTGCGTATATGGAAGGACACTATAATCAGTTCGGCCTTCCCGGAGTGTACAATCCCGAACCGGGCACGGACTATTCGGTGACGTACGACACCGCCTCTTCTTATGTGACGTACGAGTGGTCGCTTCCGATAACGAGCTTTGTCGATCACACCCCCGTTGCCGGAGACACGTTCCCCGGATCGATCTGTGTGATGGGCGGATACGGAGACGATAACGAACACAGTTGTTACGGCGCCTCCCTCGGCGACAACGGATTCATGGTTGCCGGACGTGACCGTATCGGCGACGTTACGTTTGTACTTTCCGACGAAACTATCGGAGAAGAGCCCGGACCCGGACCCGATCCGACGGTTGGCCCCGATCCGACCGTGGGTCCCGATCCGACGGTTGGTCCCGACCCGACTGCCGGTCCCGATCCCACCGAGGGACCCGCTCCCACCGACGAGAGCGGCAACCCCATTGAGACCGAAGTTCCCACCGATGAGAGCGGCAACCCCATCGAGACCGAGGTCCCGACCGATGAGAGCGGCAACCCCATTGAGACTGAGGTTCCCACCGACGAGAGCGGCAACCCCGTTCCCGTTCCCACCGACGGCGGTAACGGCGGACAGGGCGGCAACGGCGGCAGGACCGCGCCGAGGACAGGCGACCCGATGATTATCATCGCTGCTATCGCCGCAGTTGGCGCGGCAGGCGCGGCGTTCATTTCAAAGAAGCGTAAATAAAATATGACGATCATCCGGTCCGGTCTGTCGAAAGATGACCGGACCGGAGTCATAACAGATACTACGGAGGAAAAATGAACGATTTGATCAAAACCGGAAAGTTGCTCGATTTCCACGGATATGAGTGGAGGCAGTTTGAACTTAACGGAAGGGAAGCGGACGTGATATTTCCGAAAAAGCCCGATCCCATGAAAAAATGGATATGGCGGGCGGAATTCCTCGACTGCGGATTCGATACCGTGGACGTAGAAATGCTGAACCGGGGGTACTATCTCGTATATTACCGTGTTTCCGATATGTACGGCTGTCCCGAATCCATCGAGCTGATGAAGAACTTTTATGACTTTCTCAGGGAAGAGATGGGACTCGACAGAAAGACGATCCTCTTCGGATTCAGCCGCGGCGGACTTTATTCGGTCAACTTTGCGCTCCGCTATCCGGCGCTGGTCCGGGCGCTGTATCTCGACGCTCCGGTGCTGGATATAAAGAGCTGGCCCGGCGGCCTCGGCGTGGGACTAGGCGCAGAGAGAGAGTATGAAGAGGCGCTTGAGTGGTATCACCTCACGAGATCATCCGTTCTCACCTTCCGGGGCAATCCCGTAGACCGGCTGTACGAACTTGCGGATCTCGATATCCCGGTTGCAGTGGTGGCGGGTGATTCCGACCGCGACGTTCCCCACATGGAGAACTGCGACCATCTTTTCAACATCTATACCGAGCGCGGGAAGAAGCTCCTTTACATTCTGAAGGAAGGCTGCGATCATCATCCGCACAGTCTCGACGATCCGACTCCCGTATGCGATTTCCTGGTGTCCTGCTGAAAAGAAAAATATCCCTGCCGGCAAGTCTTTTGACGACCGGCAGGGGCTTTTTATTTCTTTCTGTATTCGATGTACTCGATATTGCTGTTCCGAGCTCTCTCCTCCATGGCGCGGCGAACCTTTCCGTACAGATCAGCGGTCCTGTTTCGCGTCCCCGTACCCTCGCCGAAGAACGGACCGTCCAGGAACACTTCGGTCACGGGTTTGCGCCATATCTTTGATTTTTTGTACGTCACGGTCATGGTGAAGGACGGCTTTTCAAATCTCACCGGATATCTGAAAGACGTATCGGGAAACGGCCGGATCCCCGTGTAGTATTTCCACACGTGCGCCTCAGGGTAGATCACTATCGGACGGCCTTGCGACAGCCGCGTTTCCATTGCCCGGGTCAGCTTTCGTATCCCTTCGATCGAGTCCGTCACCGGCAGAGCGCCGAGATAGGGAAGTATCCTTCCGATCACGGGGATGCCGAAATTCGCCGTTCCGACTACCGTATAGATCCGCCTCGGGAACACGGCGTTTGCGGGAATCAGCACGTCGCCGACCGGTTGAGTGTGATTTCCGAATATGAAGAACCCGCCTTTCACTTTCCTGAGATTTTTCCTTCCCCTCACCTTCATGTGGAGAGAAAAGTTGAGGTAAAACCAGGAGATGAAGAGCGCCAGCCCGTAGGACAGCGCCGACGCGATCCGGGCGAAGAAGCCCGTCCGTATCCACTCGTAGTCGTCGGGCAGTGTGCGGTCCTGATCCGCGCTCCGGTCGAAATCGTCGGTGAAGTCGGAATAATACCTGACCTCCCGCTCTCTCATAGGGATCCCTTCCAGCCTGCTATGTCGGAGTTCTCAAATTCGTAGGTAAGTTCTTTATCGTAGACAGATTCATAACATTCTTTTTTCAATTCGTAGTCCTTAGACGCCAGTTCTTCCGTATTCTCTCTCGCCGTTTTTTCGGGATCGGGACGGAGCACGCCGAGAACGTGCAGAACGTATTTTACTTTTTTGAAATCACCTTCGTCGTCCTCGTCGGTGTCGACGATCTCAACAAAGCAGGAAATAATCGGCGCGCCGAGTTTCGCAGCGTAGAAGTAGGCGCCGTTTTTCGGCGGGCGTGGCTTGCGGTAGTTGTACCACAGCTCCTGCTCGGGGTAGAGCAGTACCGCCTCGCCACGGTCGACGATTTTTTCCTTCATGAGAGACATGAATTCCCGTGCCAGATACCGGGGTTCCGCGGAGATCGGCACAGTGTTCGCGTAATTCATCAGGAAACCCACGAATCCGTTCATTGCAAAGTTCGACGTCTGGCTGACGATGGCGAGTTTTTTTCTTCCGATCTTGCTCAGCATATATCGGATCACCGTGTTTTCCAGAGGACTGAAGTGATTGCTTGTTATGATACAGCCTCCAAGATCCTTCGGAATCATTTCTAAGCCTTGGATCTCTGTTGTTCTATTGATCTTTTTCGTTGCAACTTTGGCGACGGCTGTCGCAACGGCTGATTTTGCGCGGAAAGTGAGCTTGTTTCTGCTCGTGATGAAATTATCCGTTATCTCCTTGTTCTGCTCTGGGGTGAGTACGGGGTCGGTGACCTCCGCCTTATTGTGGAATTCCCCCGACTCGGCGTATTTTTTGATGTTTTTTATGACGGTCGTTCTGTCTTCGCTCATTATCATAGCCGTATTTTGACTCCTTTCTCATGAAGCTTCCGGAAGGTGACTTCCGTCTGTGGGATCTCCATGCAGCGTCTTACGAGTACGCCCATCGCGTCGCGGTCGATCTCACGCTGCTCGTCGGTGTAGCTCTCCTTGTGCTCTCTTATCTCACGGATGAATCCGCAGTCCTCTGCGTATTTCCAGAACACGTCCGCGTATTGGATGTTGTCGTAGCACCAGGGTTTTTCGAACAGGTTATAGTGTATGAGTCCCGGGTTCTCCTGCGGCGGACGCGCGTTGTTAGGCATAGCGTCCCATCTTTTGTCGAGGTAGAATATTTTTCCGTTGCACATGGCGTTGAGGTAGTCCTGATCGGGCGCAACGCTGTCAAAGTGATACGTCGTGAGCAGATCGAGGAAGTGACCCTCGAGATCGCACTCTCTCATTTTTTTCAGGTTCATCAGCAGGACCCCTGAGTTTATGTACTCGTGCCCGCGGACTCCGACCGCGGTTTCCGTGTATCCCACCAGCGTTTCGTTGTCCGCGATAGACAGGTCGTGGCATGCGCCGAAGAAATTGTCGCCAATATCGGTGTCGAAGAGTTTTGCAACGTCGTCTTCAAGCGCAATGTCGCAATCGAGATAGATTCCCTTATCGAGTTCCGGGAACATGGTGGGTATGAACAGCCGGAAATAGATCGTCAGAGTGAAGTAGTTGTGGCGCAGTCTGTTGTTTATCCTGTCGTCGAAGACGTTCATGTCCGCCGTCACGGAGCGGAATTCGATCCTGAAATTGTCCGTCGCCAGCGCGCCGAGTCTTTTGATGTTCTCGTCGGACAGACCCCGGTTCAGAACGTGCGCGACGTACCGCCTCTCCGGGTTCGAATTTTTGACTGCGGAGTTCAGCGCTACCGCCAGCAACGGCGCGTAAACGTCGTCGACAGTGAAGAAAATGGGGACCTCTCGTGTCATTGCTCTGTATTTCCTTTCTCGTGCAATTTTTCGTACTCGTCAAAAATATCGTCGAATTCGTATATTTTAAGCACTTCGTGGACCTTGTCGTAGTCCCAGGGCTTGATTGTTACGGGACGGAATTTCGGTATGTATCTGAAGTACGTGGTGAAGTGCTTGAAGACCGTGCGCTTATATATCTTCTTCTGGGCGTTGTACCTGCCGGGGATCTTCTTTTTCAGCGCCAGTTTGTTCAGAGACGACTGATCCGGCATGAAGATCTTCTTCGTTCGGCACATCTCCCGGCATTTTCCGAGCAGTCCGCTTTCCCTTATCCTTTTCATATTCATCAGCAGAACGCCCGAGTTGAAGTAGTCGTGGCGCAGGACGTTGCCGAAGAACCACTTTCCGTAGCGGTCCGGCACGCCGGCGATCTCCACGGACGAGACGTCCGTGTCATACATATCGTCGAATGGGGCGCGGCACAGCACGTCTGTGTCGAGGTAGAGTATCTTGTCCGGTATCTCAGGTACCAGATCCGCGAACAGACGGAGCATACAGAACGGCGTGAACCGTGTGTCCATGTTCGGCTCCGGGCAGCACGACCCGAACAGCTCCGTTATGTCGAACAGACGGACTGTTCCTCCGTTGCCTTTCTCTTTGACGGTCTGCTGAAGCTTGTCCGCAAAGTCGTTCCCGACGGGCGTGTGTCCGTCGATGGAGGCGGTCAGTATGTAAACGTCGATATCCCGCTTCGTGTGCTTCAGGATCGAGAGCACCGAAAGGAATATTCCTTTTCCGACGTTTGCGTCGCCGCAGAAAAGTATGTTCATACCATCACCTCCGTCGGGGATATTATATACTTTACCGTAAACAAGATAAACCCACGTTCGGTAGATGAGGACTCTACGGTCCGTCGACGGGATGTTTTCGTTTCGTAGAGAGGGATTCTACGATTCGTAGAACCCGAAAAAACGCCCTGTTCCTACAAGAAACAGGGCGTTTTTGATTGTTTTTGTTATTTTTTCGGCTTTTTGATGAACGACCAAAGGATTATGACGATCTGGCCCGCCACTCCGAGAAGATAAATCAGTACAACGGATTTTTTGAAGAAGAAAAACGTCAGATGGACGGAGGCCAGGATCGACCACATGAGCCCCGAAATGATAATATAGTTGTTTCTCGGGTTGAACCACACGGAGTTGAAGACCAAAGCGATGATCAGCACTACCGGCACCGCGTAAACGAGATAAAGCCACTGGAACGACATCCTTCCCATAATGAGAGTCGTGATAATGAACGCGAAAGTCGCGGTGACCCACGCCGCAGATTCGGAAATGTAAGTTATGACTCTCCGGTTGTAGATCGTTTCTTCCCGTTTGTTTTCCCTGAATCTCTCGTCCACGTTTTCCGCTGAAATGAGATAGTCTACCGTGACGCCGAACAGTTCCGCTATTTCACACAGAACGGAGATGTCCGGAGTCGATTCCGCGCGCTCCCACTTTGAGACCGTTTTGTCGGAGTAGTTGAGTTTTTCTCCAAGTTCCGCTTGCGTCATGTTGTTCAGAAGACGCAGTTCGGCTATATTTTTTGCAACTGTCGTTTTTACGTCGTTCATATCAACCTCCGTTTGCGGGAACCTGCTCGGTGCCCGGGTCGTCTGATCCGTCGTACTCTTCAAGACACAGCCCGCCTTCGTGGATCGTGTACGCGGCGTTCCTTCCTACGAAACGCCAGTGCCACGGCTCGTACGAGACGCCGGTTATTTCCGTCTTTGCGGCGGGGTACCTTTCGATGAAACCGAATTTCCAGGCGTTATCTGCGAGCCAGCGGTAGGCGTCTGTATCGGCGAATTCCACCGTCGCCCATCCGTCCAGATTGTGCATATCCACGCAAAGCCCCGTCTGATGCTCGCTGGTTCCGGGGCGGGACGAATAGGTCAGTACGATCGCCTCCGCGTCTTCTCTTGACAGTTCGGGATCATTTTCCATTTGCTGGTCCACGTAACTGTTGAACAGCGTCTCCTGATCGTCGTACGATCTGTATCCGCTTGTTACGCTGACGTCGGTGAATCCGGCGGCGGTCATCTCGTCGAAGAGCGCCTCCAGAGCTTTTGCGGCGCATAGCCGTATCTGCTGAGTTTCTCTATCGTCTTTGGTGTTTCTGACGTCGGTCAGATCGTCCGGAACGTAGTCTCTCGAAAGAGGGGCCGATGCGTTGACAAGGACCGTATACGTGTTATCTGTGGGATTCATATATTCTTCGTAAGCCGAAAGGTCGGTTGAAAAAGTGACCGGAGGAGCAGCCGCGGGGCGGTCGTCGAACTCCGGAGCGTCCATCGGCTCCGTCGATTTCAGTTTGAGAGATACGGGAAGATACACCACGTTCCCCTGAGTGGAATTATCCTCATCTTCGATCCTCGATACGTAGACCGTATTCCCCGATTTGCCGTATTCGACGTTGATCCCGTCAACGTATTCCGCCACGAAGTCGGAGGAGACCCATATTTCTTCTCCGTAGAGGACGGAGTCAACGTCCACCGTCACGGGACGGGAGTTGACCGTGACGTTCCTGGTGCCTACGGTAAAGGCGATGAACTGCTCTCCTTCTGATTCTGTTTTCTCAGACCCCGGGATCACGAATTTCATCTCTTTGGCGTTGCCCGTTTCAGCCATGGACAGGTATTTTGCCACGTCGTTGAAACAGACGTAATACTTGCCGTTCTTGACCGCGGAGGAATAGGACACGGTGCGCCCTTTTACCCCGCCGAAGTAGTAAGTGACCTTTCCGCCTGATTTACCGGAGGAGCGCGTAAAGAATACGGCAAAGAGTATTGATGTCAAAACGGCAAGGATCACGAAAATGACTGCGCCGACGGCGACTCTGCCGAGAAAGAGCTTTCCCGCCTTTTTCCGCTCCTCGCGTCTGCGCGCTTTTATTTTCTTCTCGAGTTTCTTTTTTTCCTCCCGCAGTTGTCTTTCCCGGCGGAGTGATTCCTGCCTCCGTCTTTCACGTTCTTCCTCGGCGCGCTGACGGCGCAGAGCTTCCAGCCGGGCGCGGCTCCTCGCCTCTTCTGACCTGCTTGCGTATCCGTTCTGACCGTTCCGTCCGTTTTGGTAATCAACGCGCGACCGCGGCGTGTTCCGCAGGCGGTCGTACCCCTGACGGGACGGCTGCCTGTTCTGCGCCGGGACGCTTCCCTGACGGGAACGTCCTCCGTCTCGGCTGTCGGGACGGCGGCCGTATCCCGCGGGACCGTATTGACCGGAGGCGGGTCTTTTACTTCTGTTATCTCTCATGTTCGCTCTCCTCCTGGTTATCAGGATGAAGTGTTACTTTGATTCCACCGTGAAGAAAAACGGACTTGTGGGGGAATTGACTATCTTTATCTGCGCTATGGTGTATTTGAATCTCGATACGCCGGAGAGGTACTCGAGGAGCGCTTCGCCCTCCGCGGCGCCTTCCGGGTGGCCCGGGTAGACCGCAACGATGAGGATCGCGTCATCGCCCAGCATCCCGATGGCGTTTTCCACCGCCGGGAGAGTGGTGACTCTCGCTGTTGTCAGCGCTTTGTTGCCGGAGCCCGGGAGATACCCCAGATTGAACACACCGGCGCGTATCTTTTCTTTGACGAATTCCGGAGCTCTGTCGTGGGAGGCGAGAAACAGCTCCCAGTTTTCGGGGCACCCGGATGAAATGAGATTTTCTCTCGTTTTGTCAAGGGCTCTTTGCTGAATGTCGAAGGCGTAAACTTTACCGTCCGGTCCCACCGTCTTCGAGAGGAAGACTGTATCGTGGCCGTTTCCCATGGTGAAGTCCACTGCCGTGTCTCCGGCACGCAGGTGCGACAGTAAAAATTCCTTTTGCATATCGAGAAGGTCAAGCATGTTGTGCCTCTTCCTTGTTCAGTTTGTCGGCGCCGAGGATCGCACGGAGCTCGTCTTCTTCGCCGTAAAGCTGCATCAGACGGTCTTCGGCAATCGTCTTTCGATCTGTGAGCTCGCATGCTCTGAGATAGTCTGCCGCGGCTTCTCCGTACAGTTCGTCGTCGATAGCGACGATCTCCGCTTCCAGTTTCGCGGCCTCCGCCTCCACCGCCTCAAGGCGGCGGGCGGCGCGTCTCAGCGCCTGGGTCTCCTGCTTTCTGGCGAGATACTCCGATTTCTGATCCGATACCGCGACGGATTTCCCGTCGTCCTTCTTCTCGGCCGCGGAAATGACGTCGTTTTCGCTGAGCTTATCGTAGGTGGAAATCACGTCACGCCACTGACCGTCCCGGAGCAGGATGAACCGGGTCGCCAGCCGGCGGACGAAATATCTGTCGTGCGACACGCAGATCAGCGTGCCGTCAAATCCCGTCAGCGCCTCTTCCAGCGCCTCACGGGAGTCGATGTCAAGGTGATTGGTGGGCTCGTCCAGGATCAGAAGATTGATCTTCGACAAGATGAGCTTCGCAAGAGTCAGACGCGCACGTTCGCCCCCGCTGAGGACCGAGACTTTTTTCTCCACGTCCTCGCCTCGGAACATAAACTGCGCCAGGGTGTCCCGTATCTTTGTCTGAGTGAGTCCGGGATAGGCGCTCCAGATCTCTTCCAGTACCGTCGAGTCCGGGTCAAGTCCCTGATTGTCCTGGGAGTAGTACCCGATCCTCACGTTGTATCCGGTCACAAAGGTACCGGATATGGGCTCCAACTCGCCCATGAGTATCCTCAGCAGAGTGGATTTGCCGCATCCGTTGGGTCCCGAAATGAACATCCGGTCGCCTTTTTTGAGCAGGAAGCTCAGGTCCTCGAAAAGCTTCTTCTCCGGGAATCCCATGGTGAGCTCCCGGACTTCGAGCACGTCGTTTCCGCTGCTTCCCGGGGAATCTATGGCAAACGAGATCTTTTTCGGATCGGCGGTGGGTCTCTCCAGTTTTTCCATCCGGTCGATGGCCTTCATCCGGCTCTCCGCCGCGATGATGTTCCGCTCTCTGTTCCACTTGCGCTGGTTTTCGATGAACGCTTCCAGCCGAGCGATCTCCTTCTGCTGAAGTTCGTATTTTTTGCGGTAGTTTTCGCGGTTTTTCTTTTTTTCTTCCACGAAACCGGAATACGGTACGCGGTACATCGTAACGGAACCGTTTTCCACGTCGAGGGTCTTGTTCGTCACACGGTCGAGAAAATATCTGTCGTGGCTCACCACCAGAAGCGACTTTTTGTAATTCGAAAGATGATCCTCGAGCCAAAGAAGAGTGTCGGTGTCCAGGTGGTTCGTCGGCTCATCCAGAAGCATGATATCCGGCTCGGCGGCGAGGATCTTCGCCAGAGCAAGTCTTGTTCGCTGACCTCCGCTGAGGGACGAGATGGGAAGAGAATGGTATTCTTCTCCGAATCCGAGTCCCTTCAGCATGCTCTTGCACCGTGACCGGAAATAAAGCCCACCGCCGTCGGCGAATTTTGCGTTGAGAGAAGCGAGTTCAGCCGACAGTTTTTCGATCTTTGTCCCGTCCGTTTCGGAGGCGAGGGAAGTTTCGATCTCGTGAATCCTCTTCTCCTGTCTCAGAAGATGCGGGAACGTGGCGTACATCTGTTCAAGCACCGTATCAGGCACGGAGGAGTCAACGTTGAACGTGTCGTTCTGGTGAAGGATCCCGACCGTTTTGTCACGGCTCACGGAAACCGTTCCTCCGTCGGGCGTGAGATCACCGGAAATCAGGGAGATCAGGGTGGTCTTTCCGCTCCCGTTGACTCCGACGACGCCTACCCGGTCGCCCTCTTCTATGTGAAAGGTGACGTCGCGGAGTATCGACGTGGTCCCGTATCCGTATGAAACCCCCGAGATGGATAGTATCAACTCCGGTCGCCTCCTTTCTGTCATGGTCCGACACAGTAAAGCCGCGCCGTAACGGAATTGTGCGTCCGTCGCCGCGCGGCGATACCGTTGCTGCGGTGTTACCGTTCCATAGGTGGAGCGGCGTTAGTTGTTATCCGTTTTGAATTCTCTCGTCGCGTTGTTGTCGTTGGCGTCCGGACGGCTGAAATATTCGCGGTCAAAGTCAGACGCGGCGCCGCGCGGTGACGGCCTGCGCAAATTCTGCGTACTGCGGGCATTCGGGACAGGCCGGTTGCCGACAGACGTTCTGCCGGTCCCTCTTGCGTCGGGATAGACGAATCTGTCGCTCGCGGCGGGTCTTCCCTGGGTCCGCTGTCTAGTCTGGATCGCATTCTGCTGACGCTGGTATGCGATCTGTCTCTCATAATCATTTTGCGGTGCATATTCGTCCTGAGGGGGACGTCTTGTCCCGGAGGGACGGGGTTCGCCGGATCGCCGCTGCATTTCATTTCTCGGCGCGTAATACGAACCTCTGCCGCTTTGGGCCATACGCCGCCTCCGTTCCTCGAGATATTCACGGCGCTGTCTTGCCTGCCGTCTCTCGAGAACTATGAGCACAACGTAACCGGCGGCCAGGATGATCGCGACGACCAGAACGATGCGAAGGATGACTCCCACGACTTTGCCGAAGCCCGACTTTCCGCCTTTTGTCGCCTGTTCGTCGTAATTCTGCTTTATGAACGACGAAACGGCTTTGACGGAGGCGATCATAGAAGCGCTTAATTCATCGTCTTTCGTGGAGATGTTGACAAGACTGTTCAGTTTTTCTTCGGGAAGAATATCTTGAAGATTCTGACCGGGTACTGCCACACAGATCGGGGCGCTTTTCACGTAAAGGATCAGAACGCCGTTCAGTCCCCATTTCTCGTATAATTCTTTCGCAACGTCCTTTGCACCTTTGTCACCGGTGTTATCAACGATACAAACGCCGACGCGCGCGCCTTTGCCGACGAACAACTCGTCGTTTTCTTTTTTTATTGCCTCTTTGTCCTGATCGTCCAGCACGCCGGTCTCATCGTATATGTACGAGCCGTCGTGCTCCGGGAGCGCCGCAAAGGCTGAAGGCGCGATCATACAGGCGACAAGGAGAAAAACGACGATCGAAACTATTTTTTTCATGATTCACTTTCTTCTTTTTTCTCGGATTCGGGAACGTTGATCTCAAGCAGCTTGTCTTTGAGCTGTTTTTCTATATCGCGGAGCTCCGCCTCCGCGACGCGTCTCTTTTCCTTGGCGTCGGCCTGGATCTGTTTTACCTCGTCCAGCGTGGCGATCAGCTGCTCGTTGGTCTTTTTCAGAGTTTCCATATCCACGATACCACGCTCGGATTCTTTCGCGATATCCACGGTGGACTGGTGGAGCTTTTCCGCGTTCTGCTTCAGAAGTTCGTTGGTCATATCGGTGACCTGCTTCTGGGCCTGCATCGCCTGCTCGGAATGCGCGATGCCGAGGGCAAGGACCATCTGGCTCTTCCAAAGGGGTATGGTGTTGACCAGCACGGTCTGGATCTTTTCGCTCATCATGGTGTCGTTGTTCTGCAGGAGTCTGATCTGAGGAGCCATCTGGATGGAAACCATACGGCTCAGCTCCAGGTCGTGGATCTTCCTCTCGAACCTGTTGCAGGTCTCGGAGAAGTCGTTTGCCTTCTGCGCGTCTTCGGGAAGGCCGGTTTCCTGCGCCTTGTCCACGTACTCCTTGAGAGTGGTCTCTCTCTCGTGTTCCAGACGCTTTTTGCCGGCGGCGATGTACATGGTCAGCTCTTTCAGGTATTCCAGATTCTTTTCGTAAAGCACGTCGAAGGTGGAAATATCTTTCAGAAGGGTGACCTGATGATTTTCGAGCTCTCCGGTGATGGCGTTGACGGACTCTTCCGCTTTGGCGTATTTCAGCTTCATTCTTTCGATCTTGTTCTTCGTCCTTCTGAAGAGACCGAGAAAACCTTTTCTGTCCGCGTCGGAGTTGATCCCCTTCAGCTCGGCGATGAGATTCGTGATCATTTCGCCGGTCTGACCGAAGTCCTTAGTTCTGACTCCTTCGAGAGCGGCGTCGGAGAACTCGGAGATCTTCTGCTGGGCGGGCGCGCCGTAGTTCATGACCAGCACGCTGTCCGTGATGTCGATCTTTTCGGAAAAATCGTCGATCTGGCGCTTTTCTTCCTCGGTGAAAACGGTTTCGATGTTTTCGAGAGACGCCGTATCGACAGCCTTTGCTTCTTCCGGAGCCGCGGCAGCAGCCGCGCCGGTATCGAGAGTGAGTTTCAGTTCGGGAGTGTTGTTGTCCATTTTTGTTCTGCCTTTCTTGTTTGTATTTAATGGGAATTTGTTTTTCGTGATTTTTTCGGGCTTATTCGTTCTCTTCGTCGGGAATTGCGTCCGAGGTCGCTTCTTTCACTTCTTCTGCCGCTTCTTTTGCTTCCCCGACCGTTTCTTCGGCTTCCTCGATCGCATCTTCCACTTCTTCGGCCGCAAGTTCGGTATCATCATTGCCGGACGGAGGAGCGGGAAGTTCCTCGCCGTCTCCGTTCATCAGACGGTCGATGACAACTGCGGGGCGCTCCCTCAGAGCGTCCAGCACGTCGAGGAGCCGTGCGGCGGCATATAGGGAAATCGCAAGGAAAATAACGTTTATCTTGAGAGTGGGATGATTCAGTCTGCACGTCAGCCGGAGAATGATCCGGGCGATAGACACCGTTCCCGCTACAAACGTGGCGGAGGCGGTGGAAAAGATGCACAGAACCGGATTTACGTCGTCTAGACTGTCTCTCGATTCGCTGAGCAGGAACAGGAGCAGTGCGGCTATGACCACGTTGGTCAGACTCTTTTCCGGCGAGTTGATCGGCATGCTTTGACGGGAGAAATAATAACCGAAAATCAGCACCCCGGTCCAGATGACGGGGATGAGAGAGAGAAGGATCTCGGGCCATTTTTTTCTGAGCGACGTGGCGCCTGCTATCATGGATGCGGAAGCGAACGGCGAGAGCACGATCAATGTTCTGCCGAACGAGGTGTAGACGTTCCAGTGTCCCTTCACGAGGGAGTAGACGAAAAATACTGCGAAAACGAGTCCTGCGGCGATCCTGAAAAACTTTGAAGCGACGCTCATTTTTATTTCAGAAGGGGTACGGGCGAGGTTTTTTCTCAGAACGCAAGCGGTCAGAAGCGCGGCAAGAAGTGACGCGCAGATAAGGATCCCGAAAATGTACAGCGCGGGCGTCGAGGTATAGTGCATGCTCTTTTTGTCGTAGAAATTACTGTATGCGATCGAATAGATCACCGAACCGGTGATGCCGAGAACCGCGGCCAAAGCGATCCCGATTTTATATTTCAGGGCAAATAATGGCGTTTTTTTCGTTGACATATTTTTTCCTTTCTAATCGAACCGAACAGAACGCGGCCGAAATCTACCTTTTATATATAGTATCACAAATGCGGTCTGAATACAAGATATGAGGCAGAATTATTCCCGATTTTTGTGTTCGGTAAACGTCCGTTTTGTACCGGGAAAAGCATATTATGCATTATGCACAAAACTTCGCTGAAAAAAGATGAAAAATTCTACACTCTTTTTTCTGGAATAAATCGGGATTTTTCTTGCAAAAAAATCAGGAATTTGATATAATGCTTGTGTTTGATGCGCGATGAAGCGGGAGGTTGCCGATTTGCCCCTACTGTCAGGGCAAAACGGGGAATTTCCGTGGAGTATGTCCGGCATAAGCCGGGCGAGGGAACGTACGGTTGCGCCGTCCTTTTCAAGACTCTGACTGCATATCGGACCGGGACTTTGCGATAACGCGGGTTCCGGCTATGCTATGGGGGCAAAAGGAACGCCCGGCCGCGTGTTCACCGCCTCAAAACACAAACACTATTAAATAGGAGGCAAACAAATGGCAGCAAGAGAACAGATCAAGGTGAAACTCAAGAGCTACGAGCACTCCCTCGTTGACGCTGCGGCGGCTAAGATCGTCGACATCGCCAAGAGGAACGGAGCAGAGGTTTCCGGTCCCGTGCCGCTCCCTACCGACAAGGAGATCGTGACCATCCTCCGCGCAGTCCACAAATATAAGGACAGCCGCGAGCAGTTCGAGCAGAGGACCCACAAGAGACTCATCGTGATCAAGAAGCCCTCGCAGAAGGTCGTCGAAGCGCTCATGTCCGTGGAACTCTCCGCGGGAGTCGACATCGACCTCAAACTGTAAGGCACACCCCAAAGCGTCTTCGGCCGCCGCCCCGACAGAACGGCGAGCCAAGGCATATTAC
>JAEEGL012809374.1_pt1 | contig 18200 bp, 13 predicted proteins | sample 9134231 | NCBI WGS metagenome assembly JAEEGL01 (sample SAMN16246548, study PRJNA631951) | gut metagenome | biome: gut microbiome; feature: rumen; material: fiber-attached | host: Bos | place: Iran: Karaj | collected 2018-10 | reverse complement strand
TGTACGTACCTATGTGTCCAATCTTGGAGACGTATCAACCGGTTCGTCAACCCGTATCCTTGAGGGTCACACAATTAACGAGTATTATATGCTCACTCCTTATTCTGGCGACGGATCATACTTTGACGATGAAGGTAACGTCATTATCAATGGCGGTCCCCGGGACGGTATGATACGCACTGATATGGATATGCTGTGGCTCAAGGCGATGACAAACGCTGGGAACAGTTTCAGGCCGCAACAGGGGATTGACAAGGACAAGGTCTGGTACGGCGACTACATTTATGCCGATATTGATGGAGACGGAGTATACGGAAATACGTATGACAACATCTTCACCGGGAAATCCACTACGCCGAAGTATACGTTCGGCTTCCAAGCCCATGCATCTTGGAAAGGGATTGACATCCAGATGAGTTTTGCCGGTGCTGCCGGATTCTGGCTCTATTGGAATACCACCGGAGCCAATAACACCGGAACCCGTATCGGCTACAATATCCTTTCCTATATTGCAAACGACCACTACTTCTATGATCCCGACAATCCTGAGGATCCAAGGACCAATACCACCAGCAAAAACGCCCGTCTTACTGGAAATGAAGGAAATAACCAACAGGGAGCTACGAGCACTTTGCACCTCTATAAAGGAGATTACCTGAAACTGAAGAACCTGACGATTGGCTATACATTCCCCGAAAACATTGCCAACAAAGTCTTCATGAAAGGTCTCAGATTATACGTGTCAGGAGAAAACCTGTTCAATATTACCTCTTACCCGGGACAAGACCCAGAGATGGGAGCCGGCCTGGGATATGTGACGATGCGTCAGATCTCTATGGGAGCAAACCTGACATTCTGATAATCTTCAGTAAACGGATTATATTATGAAAGCAATTCAATATCTTGCATTCGTATCATTGATTGTATCGGGCGTTACAGCCTGCCGTAAAGACTTGCTGGAAACTACGCCTTACAATGCAATCAGTTCAAACAGTATCTGGACTTCGTCCAACCTGGCCACTTTAGCAGTCAATGGCATTTATAATACAATGCTGGAAAACTCTGGAGAAGAATACCAGAACTCAGTCTCTCAGGGCAATTATTTTGGTCTTGATGCCCATACTATGTCGGCCCTTGACCCTACAGTGAGCCCTAGAAGCAACTGGTCCAGCACACACAAACTTCTGCTGGGAAATGCCTCATCGGCCGATAATATTTTCAGCGTAGCCTGGAAACAACTCTATGAGGGGATCTCCAGGGCAAACGAGGTCATCGACAATATTGAGAGTGTCCCCGATATGGAGCCTGAACTTTGTGCGCAGTACAAGGCCGAAGCGAAGTTCCTGAGGGCGTACTTCTATTATAGGCTGAACTGCTACTTCCATGGCGTGCCACTTTATCTTAAAAGCACTCCCGTGAACGAGTTTACAAAACCACGTAGCACCGAGGCCGAAGTATGGGACGCAATCATTAACGACCTTACAGATGCGATTAATGAGCCGAACCTTCCCGGTAAATACAATGCCGGTGATCCCAATTATGGCCGCGCCACCAAAGGTGCCGCTTATGCGCTCCGTGGCAAGACCTATCTTTGGATGAAGGAATATGAAAAGGCTGAATATGATTTCAAGAAGGTAGGAGAACAGGGTTATGGCCTGTTTCAGGGACAGTATAAGCAACTGTTCAAGGAAAAGAACGAACAGTGCCTGGAGATGGTTTTCTCCATTCAATGTTATGAGAAAGACACCTATGGCAACCAGATGAGTTTCAAGTACGGCTCCAGAATCACCAGCGGCAGCGGCTGGAATGATTTCTATGGTGACGCCGATTTTATCGATACATATGAAACAGTGGAAGGAAAGCCATTCAATTGGGACGATTATATTCCCGGATATTCCAGTATGACCCCTGTCGCCCGTTCGGTTTACTTCCTGCGTGATGGTTTGAATTCCGGTAACGGCAACTTTGGAAGCGAAAACTACAAAGACCTCAAGAAAAAGATGTCTAACTATGGATCCGACTTCTCAAAGTATCTTGATCAGGGTAACGAGGCCCGCATCAAGGCGGTTTATGCCAATAGAGACCCTCGGCTTATGCAGACGTACATCACGCCTTATTCTGAGTATCTGGGCTCTCCCAATGGAGTAGAGCATATATATACCTTGCGCTGGCCCTTCATTCAGAATGATATCAGCGCTCCGTTTGATCTTCGCTCGGATTCCACAAAATATTTGTATTATCTGGTACGCAAGTTTGTTTCCGAAGGGAACGAGCTTCTATACCGTGAATATTCTCCCATTGACGTCCCTATTATCCGTTATGCCGATGTGCTCCTGTCTCTGGCAGAAGCCCTTAATGAGCAGGGCAAGACCAATGATGCCATTCCATATGTAAATATGGTTCGAGGGCGTGCCGGCGTAGCTTTGCTGGGCAGCAACCCCTATACAACTGTGGCAGGCCAGGACGATCTTCGGGACCGCATCCGTCGTGAGAAGAGATGGGAACTTGCCTGCGAAGGGACGCTCTATTTCGATGAACTCCGCTGGGGAACATGGTACGACTCTAAGCTTTTTGAAGGTTCCGGTCTAAAACAGTGCTGGGGCGAAACGAGTGTTTCATGGACCAAAAATGGAGATTATTACACCAAGTGGCCCATACCTGCAACAGAGCGCCAGCTCAACACGGCATTGACTCAGAACGACGGTTGGGTTGACTAAATAATTAGATCCAAATGAAACAGGACTACATTTCACCACAGACAAAACTGATCCGGATGGATGGCTATCTGGCACCCATTTGCATATCCGGGGAGAAATACAGTAAAGAAAACGGGGTCTTCGATCCAGATTCTGACGCTTAAGCGATATGAAAAGCCATTGTATATTATTAGGCCTGTCGGCCATTGTCCTGCTGTCATTGACATTCAGTTGCTCCAAGGCTGGCACGCTTCCCGAGGAAGACTCCCAGGAGGCGGATACAATCATTCTTTGTGCCTCTATCACCGGTCAGCAGACCAAAACCATGCTGGGCGCACCGAACGATGGTGTCTATGATGTCCTCTGGAAAACCGGAGACAGAGTATCGGTGAACGGAGTCTTTTCAGATAATGCCGTGACGGTGGAACAGAGTGGAACCCCAAACGTTGACTTTACCGTCAGCGCTTCCTTGTCGGAGCCGTATAAAGTGCTTTACCCCGGCACTACGTCGGAGAATGTAATCCACCTTCCCTCCATCCAGAACTATGTGCCAGGCAGTTTTGACGCTTCTGCCGCTGTGTCTTACGGGAATGCCCGGAAATCCGGAAGCAAATATGATGTCAGACTCAGTAATTTCTGCGGCCTCATCAGTTTTGCCATAAAAGGAAGTGTAACGCTGGACCGTATAGAACTTAAGAGTCTTGGGGGTGAAAAACTACGCGGCAGTTTTACCCTCGCCACAGATGAAAATGGCTTCACAGGAACATTTTCGGGGGGGACGGCAGGGACACTGGTCTATGACTGTGATGTTCCACTCAGTAGTACCGATACATATTTCTATATCGCCGTTCCCGCTCAGACCTACGCAGCGGGAATAGAGGCACTGGTTTATCAGGCCGACGGCGCCTTTATGCGGCTGAAGTTCTGGGGAGATGGCTATACGCTCTCCTCAAACAAACTGGTCCAGTTCCCCAGCGTCACCTATGCCGCAGGCCGGACGGAGAACCTTCTCTCCATCAACGACCTTACGGCCGAAGACGGCGGCGAGCCCACTGCCGCACCTCCTGGAATCACTGTAGCATTGTATAATGTGTATCAGGAAGAATCCCGCGAAACCAGCGGCAAAACGTATATGTACCTCACCCATGCAAATGTGCGCGAAGCCCTTGGAACTGCCATCGCGAATACCCTCGCCGATATCATAGGATTCAACGAACTTGATGATAATTTTCAGAACTGGGGAGCTTATTCGCTGAAAACGCTGGCGGAGGCAAAAGGCTTTACTGGATATACATGGGAGTTAGATAATCCTGACGATATTAAGGATGAAGGTTGGTTAAGTCCTAGTTACAAGACCTATAACAACTTTGCCAATGGATTTGCCTATAAGACATCTTTGTTTGAAATATCAGACCAAAACTATGTCTGGCTATCCCATACTGCAAATAATAAATACTATAATAGCAGGGGGGATGCTTATCACAATTCCGGTAATCCGGAAACCACTTGCGTTTATGCAAAATTTACCCACAAGGTTTCCGGCAAGCAGTTCTATCTGTTCGTGACGCATATGCCCACCACGAAACATATCGCTTCTGAAATTGATTCTGAAAATGAGGACGAGATTGCGGCACGGCGACTGAGGGTCGTCAACAATCTCAAGTATTTCACCGCCGCCAAGGCTGGATCACTGCCTTATGTCGTTGTGGGAGACTTCAATTACGGCCCATATATCGACACGAAGAAAACGCAGGTTCAGCCTCTGTACACGGCCATGACTTCCGGAGGTTTCACCAACGCGTATGACGAGGTTTATGATGCCGGCAATTTGTCTGGTTTCTACATCAATTATCCCGGCACGCAAACAGGCAGCAACTGGGGTGCGGACTATATGAAGAACCTGATATACCCTCAGTTCCGCATAGACCATATCTTCCTTCACGACGGCTTTTCACAGATGATCAACGCACAGTCTTATAAGACCATCCGTACCACTTATGATGTTGACGAAGATACATGGTGCCCTTCGGACCACTTCCCGGTGGTTTCATATATCACATTCGACTAATTCCCGCTGCCTTATGCATAAGATATCTACACTTATTTCTGCATTAGCACTGATTCTGCTGGCAGTAGGTTGTGCAAAGGAGATCGGCCATTCCGATGCGGAGCAGCTCATCAGTTTTACACTATCTGTTCCGGAAAGTCCGGATACCAAGACGACCCTCGGCAGCAAGGATGGCAACTCGTATCCTGTGCTCTGGGGCGCAGGCGATGTGATTACACTCAACGGTACTGCGGCCACATCCTTCACTCTTGGGAGCGAGAACGCTACCGCCACGGCGACATTCAAACTGGCCAATCTTGCGGCTCCATACAATTTCCTTTATTGCGGGGTCCCCGGCCAGAGCAATCAGGTGAGTTTCCCCTCTACGCAGAACTACGTGTCCGGTGGATTTGACCCCGCTGCCATGCCCATGTACGCATCGCTGGCATCCAGGAGCGACAATGTCACCTTCCGTCACGTCGCTGCATTGCTGAAATTCTCCTTTACGGGTGACAAAAAGTTGAGTTCAATCACCCTTACGGCCGCCGACGGAACCAAGTCGCTTTCAGGAAATTTCACGATCGGCGCAACGGCAGGAATCCTGAACGGAAGCCTTACACCGGCATCCGGCGGAGCGTCGCTCATGTACAGTTTTGGCTCCAACAAGCAACTGTCCAACGACCCGTTTGTGTTCTATATTGCTGTCCCCGCAGGCACTTATGAGGGCGGTATCACTTTGGATGTGGTGGACAACTCGTCTGGTCACATGACTGTAAAAGTGATGGACAGCGATGTCACCAAGACCATTGCCGCAGGCAAGGTGCGCGAGTTTGACAACGTCGTGTATGCTCCCGACAAGGTAACCAACCTCAAGCAGATTAACAGTGTCGCTTCCTTCCAGCAGTTTGTAGAGGCTGTTGCGGGCGGCAACAAGACGCTAAATGCCCGACTTACCCAGAGCGCCGCAACGCTTGACCTCTCCTCCATCGCCGGGACTATTGAGCCGATAGAGGATTATAAAGGCATTTTCGACGGGAACGGCAAGACCATCAGCGGCCTTACCAAACCCATGTTCGCCGATCTGATGGGTGTGGTGAAGAACCTTACGCTGAATTCTGCCATAAGCACAACGGCAAGCGATGACCTAAACTGGGGAATCTTTGCAAAACAGGTAATTCCTTCCAATGAGATCGACGACATTGCCGGTGTGCAGAATTGCACGGCAAAGGGCTCAATCACCTGGACCCCTGCCTTGGCTGTTGGCGAGGGCAATGGCCAGATTGGCGGTCTTGTGGGAAACAACAAAGGTGGTTCCATTACCGGCTGCACCAACCAGGCTGCGGTCACATTTGCCGATAATGGTGAGATTAATTCCTGTGAGCCCTCCATCGGAGGCGTTGTCGGACGCAGCCAAAAAGGCGGGGAACTGAAAACGCATGGAGACATATCCAACTGCACAAATAGCGGTACGGTTGTATGTGACGCCGGTTTTAGCAGCAACATCTATATGGGCGGCGTCCTTGGTTTCCAGGTAGAAAAGGCTGAAAGCATAAGAGGCTGTACCAACAACGGTATGGTGAAGGCAACGGAAAATGCCTCTACGACAAAGCGCCTGCATATAGGTGGCGTCATCGGCCTTGGAAAGGGCGCGATGGAATCGTGCTCCAACCTCTCCGATGGTGTTGTCACCACCGAGGCATGCACGGTGGGCGGTTATGTATGCCAGGGCGGTGTGGTTGGACGGATGTCGAATCCATCAGATAGCTATACCGGCCTGTCGAATGCCGGTACGCTCCAAGTAGAGGCGGTCGGTTCCAATCATGCATACATCGGCGGCGTAGCGGGTCTTTGCAACGAAGGCGCTATTGTTACAGAATTCACAAACAGCGGTACTATCCATTGCAACGCCGCGCATAAAGGAGAAATGTATCTGGGCGGTATAGCCGGCTGTTCCGGAGTTCTTTCGGGTAAGAATACAGGAACGGTCAATGTGTCCGGACTGGCAGGCAGGACAGGGAGGAAGATATGCATAGGAGGCATCGTAGGGCAGAATGATGGTGAGGTGAGCGCCGAAAATGAGGGGGATGTCATCCTCACGTCCGGCTCACAGACCAATTACGATACCTTTATCGGAGGCATCGTGGGACGTGCCGCAGCAAACGTCACATCCTGTACCAACAGCGGCCAGGTCTCCAATGCCTGCCCGCAGAAGGCCGACGGTCAATATGTTGAGATGGGTGGCATTGTGGGATATGGCATTTCAACCGCCGTTATCAGCTATTGTGAGAATACAGGGAACGTTACCAACTCGGCCCCTTCAAAAGGGTACCTCTATGTGGGAGGAATTGTCGGCGAGGTGGAGACGGATCTGACGTCCTGTATCAATTCGGGGCATGTTTCCAACAGCGGAGCCGCAACGACGGAACTCTGTCTTGGCGGAGTCGCCGGGGTCGTGAATGGCCTGTCCATGGCTTCCTGTCAAAATGAGGGTGAGATATCCATCACCTCGGAATCCGGCGGTATGCGCATCGGGGGAGTGGCCGGAAAGGTTGTCGGAACGGATGCTTCTGAGTTTGACCATTGTGAAAACAGAGGTGAGATCGGCATCGTAAACGAAAGCGCAAGTTCGGCTCAGGACCACATTACCGTCGGAGGGATCGTCGGTCGCGGAGAAGCCCAGGTCCTCTATTCATCCTGCACGAACAAAGGACCCATTCGCTTGGATATGGCCGGTGGGTCCAACAAGGCGGGAATACGCGCCGGCGGAATCTACGGGGAAAATGTCGACAAAGACAACGACTGTATGGACTGTACCAATGAAGCCGATATCGAAGCATATTATGAAGTGGAAGCAAATCCTTTGATGATTTATGTCCTGGGCGGTATCGCCGGCCGGATATCTCCGCCAAGCGGCGAGGGGCAGGACGGTTCTGAGCTGAATACCTGTACGAACAGCGGATACCTGTATGTCATCAGCAACAGGGCTGTGATGGGCGGCATCGCCGGTCAAATGATCGGAGGCAGGATTATCGACTGCGAAAACACAAATCAGGTGCGCTACCGCTATAATAAAACCGCCAACTCATTCGCCGTTGTGGGCGGAATAGCAGGTGATGTATGGGATCAGGCCCAGGAAATCACAGGCTGCACCAACAGTGGCGCAGTAACATCAAAGAGTCTTACCGGCTCCTCAGTCCTATCCAATTATGCCGGAGGAATCGCCGGCTGGATTGAAGAGGACACTTCCTGTGTGGTGAGTGACTGCGAGAATTCGGGAGAGGTAACTTGTAACACCTGTAGCGATCATGCAAATGGTGCGGCCATGGCGGGTGGTATCATTGGGTACAAGGAATCCTATTCCATTGACAAGAATAATGTGAACAAAGGTAATGTGCTTGCGCTGGCAGTGAAAACCAGGGCAGCCGCATCCGGAGGCGTTGTGGGAGCCCTGCATCATGGAACGCTCCAGGGGTGCTATAATTACGGTACGATAGAGGCCGGGGAGAAATCCAGCGCATACAAGGATGAAAACTCCACGTACAATGCCGGCAGGGCCGGGTCCATTGCGGGCTGGTATAAGGACGAGGACAGCGCACCCTATCTGGCATGTGACGGAACCATCACCAAGTGCTATGTGGGGGGTGCCGTCAAGAGCCGAACCAGCGGAGGCGCTCTCATTACCATCACCTCTTCAAACTATGGGGAAAACATCGTGGGAATCGGTCCGGATCCTACGGACTGTTTCTTTGTAAGCTTATGACGAAGCATTTTCATATGATGCGCTTTGTATTGTTTTTGACCTGGCTCGTTTTGATTCCAACCTGCTCCTCAAACGGGAAGGTGAAGACAAACGAACACCCGGCTCCCCGGCTTACCACATCCTATACCGTGTCGGTAAAGGATTTTGGCGCAACGGGTAGCGGCATTACCTTGGATACGGATGCCGTTCAGGCTGCGATTGACCATGTCGCCCAAAAAGGCGGCGGAAGGGTCAATGTGCCCTGTGGGACCTATCTCTGCGGTTCCATTTGGCTCCGGAGCCATGTCGAGCTCCACCTTGACGACGGGGCTGTGATCAAAGGCAGCCCTGACATACAGGATTACTGCGAGGCTGACTGCTGCCCGCAGAATGAGGCCGAAATCGGCTGGGGCGATTATGTCAGCGGAGGCCATCTCATCCTGGGGGTGGGCGTGAGTCATGTTTCCCTCAGCGGACAGGGTCGGATTGACGGTAATTCGGATGCATTCTTGCTGAATTCCCGGGGCGTGCCCTATTCCAATAAATCGCTTATCCCCGCACGGCCGTCCCAGATGGTATGGTTCGTCGACAGCCATGACATTACAATCAAGGATATAGAACTGGCCGATTCCCCCTACTGGAGCTGCTTCTTGCTGAACTGTAAGAAAGTGAATATTTCCGGGTGCTATGTCCATACCCGCAGGAAGGACTATCACACCTTCAACGGTGACGGCATCGACATTGACCGCTGCCAGGATGTCACGGTCTCCAACTGCCGTATCGACACCTCCGACGACTGCATCACCCTCCGGGCTTCCGGAGCCCATCTCCTGTCTGCGCCACAGGACTGCGCCCGGGTAAAGGTAGAAAGTTGTATTCTTTCCACCAGCTGCAATGCCATCCGAGTCGGAGTCGGGGAAGGCCATATCCACGATGCGGTTCTTTCAGGGATTACCATCATGGACACAAATGTCGTGTTCAACATTGTGGGCGCCTATTCAAAGGGCGAACGCGGCACGGATATAGACCACATCGTGTTCCGGGATATCAGGGTGGAAGCCAGTGAGTTACTGCGCATCCATCACATGCGTTCCCCGTCCTGTTCCATCCGTGATATCACGTTTGACTGCATAAGCGGTACGGCCCCCAACGATTCTCATATCTGGGCAAAAAAGGCGGCCCCCTTCCAGAACATCGTTTTCCGGAACGTGCAAGTGCCAGCGCAATATGAACGCATCAACGCCGAGGTCGTAGAAGAGGGCGGATTATTCAAGGAGAAAGCTCTTTCCCCGGAGGAAGTAGAGAATCGAAAAATGAATATTGAACAAGAAAAAAACCTGTTATTCTAGTTATGAAAAGGTTTCTAGCAAGTTTCCTCTTTTTGGGCGTGACGCTCTCCACTTATGCGCAGCTGTCTCCCCAAATGGAAGCATACATCCGCGCCAATCCCCGGAGGGCTGCCGGTGTGGTCCATGCGTATGAATTCCTGCCCCTGAAGGATACTCCAGCGCCTAAAGGCTTCCAGCCTTTCTATATCAGCCATTACGGCAGGCACGGTTCCCGTTCCCATTCCTCAGACAAGCCTTATGTGCTGCTTCGGGATTGCCTTCAGGCCGCAAAGGAAGAGGGAATCCTCACTCCGTCGGGGGATTCGCTCCTTGCTTCAGCAAGGCAGATGATCCAGCTCCATAACGGTATGGATGGGCGTCTTACGGCCAGAGGGACACGTGAGCATGAACTGCTTGCAAAACGGATGTATCAGCGTTATCCCCGTGTGTTTAAGAAAGGGGAGGTACACGTGATTTCCTCGGATGTGCAGCGTTGCCTGGTGAGCATGGCGGCGTTTACCTCTTCGCTGAGGGCCTGCAAGAGCGATCTTGTCATGACCTGGGATTGCGGCGTCGTGTACCAGCGCATCATCACCCTCAACAGTCCCCGCTCCATCAAAAAGAAGGCGTATGATGTGGCCCATAGCGCCCTGACTGACATCGCGATTGATACGACGGCCGTGTATGCCAGGTTTTTCACGGATACGGTCCGGGGGAGGGAGTTATCAGGAAAGCCCCGTAGTTTCATTTCTGCCATTTTCAACCTGGCCCGCTTTACGGAGGCCTATGATATCGAGGAGAACCGCTACAGCTTTCTCCCTTGGGAGGCCGTTGTCACGGCCTATGCGCGCCATGCCTTGCAAAGCTATCTGGCCTACTGCAACTCCGTCCCTTTTGGTGACGAGGCTTTGAAGGATGTGGCGGTTCTGGCCCGGGAGATCGTCAGGAAGGCCGATGAAGCCATAGCCGGGGCGCCGGTTGCCGCAGACCTGATCTTCGGGCACGACCTCCCCTTCATGTGCCTTTGCTCTTTTCTGGGTCTGGAAGGCTTCGCTTATCCCCGGCTCACGGCGGAACAGGCATATCGCAGTTGGCCCGGCGCGAAGTTATGCACATTTGCCTCCAACTTGCAAATGATTTTCTATAAGAACCGTAAGGGAGAGGTCCTGGTCAAGTTCCTTGTCAATGAACAGGAAACCCGGATTCCGGAAATCGCGTCTCCTTCGGCTCCCTATTATCGCTGGGAGGCTGTCAAGAAATATATCGATAATCAATAGAATATGAAAACATTAAATGCAACAAACACACGGAGCAGGTATGAGAGTCCTGCCGTGCAGACGGCTTCATTGCGTATGGAGTCTGTCATCTGCCAGAGTAATGGCACATTGGAAAATGTCAACATCACCGACCCGTATGCGGGCGATGACCTTGGTTAATTAAAGGAGGATAAAGCCATGAAAAAGAATACTTTTGTATTTGCGTGCGCCATATGTGCCCTTCTGTTTTTTTCTTGCCAGAAAGAAGTGAATGAACCTGAGACAAATTCCCGGGTAACGCTTCGTGCAGTCAGTGAACAGACCAAGACCACGCTGGACGGCAACGTCATCAAATGGGCCGAGAACGATGCCATAAAAGTCTATTGCAGCAATGCTTCGGCACAGGACTTTTCTCTCGTGGATGGCATCGGCTTGAGCAATGGCAAATTCAGCGGCTCGCTCCCGGAAGGAGCGGCGGCCCTGTATGCCGTTTATCCGGCCGCAAATTATGTTTCTGTCAACGGATCGACCGTCAATGTGACGGTCCCTTCGGAGCAGACCGGTGTCTTCGGGGCCGGCAACATTGCCGTCGCAAAGGTGGATGCCGCAACGATGGCCTTCAAGAACGTGAATGCCTTTGTGGGATTCTCCGTTCCTGCAGATATTACCAAAGTGCTTGTTTCCAGTGTGGGCGGAGAGCAGCTGTCCGGAACGCTGGCGGTAGACTGCTCGGGAGATAATCCCACAGCGGGCGCTCTGTCAGAGGGGGGATCCAGTATTACCGTCACATTCCCGGAAAGCACCGGAGGCACCTATTACGTGTCCATCGCCCCCGGCATCACCCACTCCAAGGGCCTGCTGCTTACTTGGTATAAGGGTACAGACGTTTCCGGAACTTACTGGCTTAACAAGGAGATCACGACGGCTGCCAATAATGTGTATGATATGGAGACGGTATCGGCCGATGGTCAATATTATGTCTCAGTAGACGGCGCCGGAAAGAAGAACGGTATGAATGCAGCGAATGCGTGGAGCGCCGCTCAATTCTGGAGCAAGATCCACCCCGCAGGAACGGATCCCGAGATGGATAACGCCAAACTGGCCAACATCAACGGAGCCACTTTCCATCTTGCGGCCGGCACCTACAATTGGGGCATAGGAGCGGCAATCAGTATGAATGAAAGCGAGACGATTTCCTTTACCATCAAGGGTGAGAGTGGAACCATTTTCACTGGAGATGGTGACCATCGTATATTTTTATTGGGAGGCAATATGAATGTCACTTTTGATGGAATCACTTTTGATAATGGAAATGTTGACGGAAACGGTGGTGCTGTTTCAATAGCCAATGGCCAATGGAAATTCACGGGGTGCACTTTCTCCGGAAATGAGGCAAGCGGTAATGGCGGGGCCATTGACCTCTCCGGAGGGTCGGCCTCCATTTATAAATCAACCTTCAATGGGAACAATGCCGGTGTCAACGGTGGAGCTATCCGTGTCGCCGAAGGAGCTAAAGTTGAGATATTGAAAGCCGCAAGCAACACGCAATTCATAAATAACGTTGCCACAGGTAAAGGTGGTGCGCTGTTTATTGAAAGTAAAAATGGCGATCTTGTTATGGAACACAGTACTCCCAATAATCGGATAAACTATGCGGATTTCAAAAGGAATCACGCCGCCTATGGCGGAGCCGTAGCCGTTTGTGGAGAATCAGGGAAAGCATCCCGGGTATTTTTCAGCAATTGCACGATGGGTACCACTTCTTCTTCTGATGCCAACTACGCGACAGCAGACGGTGGTGCTATCTATTTTGAGGGTGAATGCTTTGTGAATGTGGGTAACTCGACAATAAGGAGAAATTACGCCGCCGAAAAAGGCGGAGCCATTAGTGTCGCTGGAGGGGGGATGTTGCAATTATATCGTTCTTATTTCTACCGCAATTACGCAAAAACAGGAGGCGTCGTATATACAACAGGTGCTGATCCCCTATATACTGATTTTTTCGTAGACGAGTGCTCTTTTGAAGCCAACTACATCACAGAACACTATGGATGTGTGTTCAACATTGATGGTATCAATAAGTTCAGTATGTACAACAGTTCTGCGAAGGATTCGTATACCACAGCCACCGGCAAAAATGACAAAAAGAATCTTTGCCCTTCTTGGATAGCTATCGACAAAGTCCAGGCTGGAGGATATGTAAGTATGGCAAATTGCTCTATCATTGGGGATACGTGGCACGGTAAAGATAACAACGCCCTTATTAATGGGACCGCCCTGATTGCCGTCTGGGGAACCCAGACCAACTATTTCACCAACTGCATCATCGTTCCCGAGTCTGAAAGTAGCATTGCCGCTATCCGGGGAGACGGTGACGAGGTCATCGATCTTTACTACACCCACTACAGCAGCATAGGCAATACTGACACCCCCATTGACAGTGGCGGAAACACGACCGGTCGTCAAGCAAGCGACTTCGGCAGCTTAACTTGGAGTAGTAATTGTTGGACATGGGACGGCACAATAGCGGGTTCCGCTCCCACTATGGCCACACAAGCCGGAGTCTATGCGCGGCTCAATGCAATCTGCCCTGATTTCGTTACTTGGGCCGGCGATGATATGTATAAGGATCAACGCAATGAAACTCGTGCAGACAGCGATCATTGGTGGCCCGGTGCCTATCAGCAAAATCCCTAAACCGGGGAAGGAACATTCGCTAAGCCACTGAGCTACTTCATGAAAAAGAAGTAGAATGCAGTCCAGGAGAGGGGAATCCCGTCGGCGTGGCCAATGGTACGGTAGCTCCCGTCCTGGACTGTTCCGTCACTCTTGATATGGCCGACGGTGCGGTAAGAGCCATCCTGGATGGTTCCATCGGACTTGATATGGCCGATGGTGCGGTAGTTCCCGTCCTGGACGGTTCCGTCGCTCTTGATATAGCCGATGGTGTGATAGGACCCGTCCTGGACGGTCCCGTCGGACTTGATATGGCCGATGGTGCGGTAAGAGCCGTCCTGGACGGTGCCGTCGGACTTGATGTGTGCGATGGTCTGGTAGGAGGAGTTCCTGACGGACTGGGCGCCCGCCTCCAGGGACAGGATCGGAAGAAGGGCCGCGAGGAAAAGGAGGATGCGTCGTTTCATGGCTTCAGTGTTTTTTCGTTGTACAGTGCAGTAAAGCCGCAGGGGAGCTTTCCAATGAGATCCTGGCTGCTGTAGGCTTCCATCGTGCGCTCCGCGGTCAGGACATCGCCGGCATGGCCGTGAATCCATACGCCGATGGCGGCCGCATCGACGGCAGGATATCCTCTTGCAAGAAGCCCGCCAATCAAGCCGGTAAGGACATCTCCGCTCCCGCCTTTGGCCATGCCCGGATTCCCGGTGGTGTTGACGAGGCACTCTCCGCCGGGGCAGAAAATGCGGGAATGATAGCCTTTCATCACGATGTGGCACCGGGCCTCGGCGCAGAGTTCCCAGGCGAGGATTTCCCGCTCTGCGTCGCTCTTGCAGGGGAGAAGCCGCTTCAACTCGCCCTTGTGAGGGGTCAGGACCGACCCCGGAGGAATCAGCTCCGCCCAGTCGGACAGGACGGAAAGGATGTTCAGGGCATCGGCGTCCAGGACCATGGGGATCCGCTTGGCACAGGCCTCGAGCATCAGGTCCATGAAGGCATTCAGCGTACCGGGGGACCAGCCCAGGCCGGGGCCGATGGCAATGGCCTCGTACCGGTGGAGCTGCTCGGGTACCGTGGTGAAATGGTCCCCGGGATCCTCCGACAGGAGGGCGGACGGGTAGGCCGCCGCGGCAGCAAGAAGGGTCCGCTGGGTGGAATGGAGCATGACCAGGCCGCAGCCGGAAGAGAGGGCGGCACCGGTTGCGAGAAGGGCGGCGCCGGGCATGGTTTCACATCCGGCGACAACGAGAAGCCGGCCGAAGTCATGCTTATGGGAGTCGTTCTTGCGGCGCAGGAGCCGCTCCCGCAGGTATTCCGGAGTAATCAGTTGCATGTATGCAAAAATGCAAAAAAATAATGTTATGTGCAACAGCGTAGGGAATCAAGCAAAAATAATTAACTTTGCAATTATGTATAAGATGAACGAAAACAAATACGAAACTCCCTAGTGTGAACTGATTCGGCTCTCACCCCTGGACAACATGCTTGAGAGCGGCACCGCGACGGGCAGCACTACGAAGGACATTGATTATGAGAACATTTGAGTAATTATCCTATCCCATTCATACTATGACACTGATCAAATCCATCTCAGGTATTCGCGGCACTATCGGCGGTGCGCCTGGAAACGCGCTGACCCCCATTGATGTCGTCAAGTTCACTGCGGCGTATGCCGCCACGCTCCCTTCCCGGAAACCCGCCCCGAACGGCACCCGTTACAAGATTGTCGTCGGCAAGGACGCCCGTCTGTCCGGCGATATGGTCGAACAGCTGGTGGTCGGCACCCTGGTCGGATGCGGCATCGATGTCGTGAAATGTGGATTTGCCTCCACCCCGACGACCGAAATGGCCGTCCTCTTCGCTGAGGCCGACGGCGGGATCATCCTGACGGCCAGTCACAATCCGCGCCAGTGGAACGCCCTCAAACTCCTCAATGACAAAGGGGAATTCCTGACGGCCGTTGAGGGGCAGGCGGTGTTGGATGTGGCGGAAAAGGAAGATTTTCACTTCGCGGAGGTGGATGAGTTGGGTTCCATCAGCGAGGAGGATTTCACGGACAAGCATCTGGATGCGGTCCTGGCCCTTCCCGCCGTGGATGTCGAGGCCATCAAGGCGGCCCATTTTACGGTCGTCGTGGATGCCATCAATTCGGTCGGCGGCATCATCATGCCCCGCCTTCTGAAACGCCTCGGTGTCAAGTGCATCGAACTGAACTGCAATCCGACCGGAGACTTTGCCCATAATCCCGAGCCCCTGCCCGCAAACCTCGTGGACCTGTGCAAGACGGTCGTCAAGAAAAAGGCCGACCTCGGTGTCAGCGTCGATCCGGACGTGGACCGTCTCGCCTTCATCTGCGAGGACGGGGAACCTTTTGTGGAGGAATACACCCTCGTGAGCGTGGCGGACTATCTCTGCTCCCTCGCCGAGAAGGAAGGAAAGCCGATTGCGACCGTCTCCAACCTGTCTTCGACCCGGGCGCTTCGCGATGTGACCGAAGCCCATGGCGGCAAGTACTACGCCTCTGCCGTCGGCGAAGTCAATGTCACGACCCTGATGCACCAGGTCGGCGCCCTGATCGGCGGAGAAGGGAACGGCGGGGTCATCTATCCTGCCCTCCATGCCGGCCGCGACGCCATGGTCGGCGTGGCGCTTTTCCTGTCGAACCTCGCCCATAAGAAAATGACGGTCAGCGCCTTGAAGAAGACGTATCCGCCCTATTTCATCGCCAAGAACAAGATCCAGCTCAGCGACCCGGCCCTTGTCGACCGCATTCTCTCTGAACTGAAGAAGATCTATGCCAAGGAAGAAATCAACGACATCGACGGCGTCAAGATCATCTTCGAGGCGAAAAAACAGTGGGTCCACCTGCGCAAGTCCAACACCGAGCCCATCATCCGCATCTATTCGGAGGCCTCGACGATGGCCCAGGCGGAAGCCCTCTCGGAGGAAGTCATCGCCGTGGCGAAGAAAATCATCGGCTGAATGTTCTCCTTCCGTACCACGCCGCTGGAAGACCAGCTGGACCGCGCCCTGCTTTATGGCAGGGTCGGTTGTTTCTGTACGCAGAATTGTTGGGATACGGCCCGCAGCCGCTGGATGTATGACATTTTCCGGGAGCGGGGCAACCTCTCGGTCATTTTCAATCCGCGCGAAGCGGAATGGACCCCCGGAACGAACCATATCGAATTTGATGCGGCGGCGCTCCGGGACCTGGATGCCGTCGTCGTGGAAATCCAGGATGTGGGGGTCCGCTATTTCAACTACACCAAGGATGTGATGGCGCTGATGGAGGTGCTGAAACTCCTCGGAGAGGATGCCCCGTCGCTGTATATCGTGGACCATATCAACCCCTCCGGACGGGTGGTGGAAGGATCCATTCCCGCGGTGGCGGGCGAGATGTATGTCCCGAAAGTGGCCCATCGGCATGGGCTGACCCTCGGGGAACTTTGCAACCTGTATTACAGCGAGATTTCTGCCAAGTTTCCCCTCCATGTCATTTCCGCGATGGCGACGCCTGCCAACCGGCAGCTTCTGCCCTGGACCATCGCCCCCGCTTCTGACATCCCCGGCCTGTTCAGTTCCTACCTGTACAGCGGCGGCGGCCTTTGGAACAACACCACCGTCACCCCCGGTATCGGAACGGCCCGCCCCTACGAACTGATCGGCGCCCCCTTTGTCAAGCCGGGTCTCCCCGCCGACCTGCCGCGCTCGGAAGGTGCCCTGCTGCGTCCCTGCTCCTTCACGCCGGCCGCCGGCCGTTACGCAGGGGAGTGGTGCTTCGGTTTCCAGATCATGCTGGTCCCCGGGGAGGAGTACCACAGCCTGCTCCACACCCTCCAGCTGATGCGCTGGTTCACGGAGCATTATTCCGCTTTCGAGTTTGACGATGCCTTCTGGAACAAACTGGCGGATCCGGTCCTGGAAGAATACCTCAGGGGCCGCATTCCTTTCGATGTGGTCCGGGAGCATGTCAAACTGGAAGAGCAGAAGTGGATCCGCAAGGCCAAACGCTACCTTCTGTACGATGACCAGCCCTATCGCATGAAATAATTTGGAATTCACAAAGAGAATGACTATCTTTGCGGTCCCAAATTGTTAACAATTATAATTTTTACGTAAAATGAAAAATGGAATTCATCCCGAAACCTACCGTCTTGTAGCTTTCAAGGATATGTCGAATGACACCATTTTCATCACCCGTTCCTGCGCCCCGTCCAAGGAGACCATCGAGGTTGAAGGCGTTGAGTACCCGCTGGTGAAGCTGGAGATTTCCAACACTTCGCACCCGTTCTACACGGGCAAGGTGAAGCTTGTGGATACCGCCGGTCGTGTCGATATGTTCTATCAGAGATACAAGAGCCGCAAGAAATAGTTCCTTCGGCTTACAGGTTGAAAAGATGGCTGACCCCGAGTGATGTGACCCCCAAAAGTTGGACGGTTTAACATTATTTAAGAAGCCTT
>JAEEGL013219166.1_pt1 | contig 18201 bp, 15 predicted proteins | sample 9134231 | NCBI WGS metagenome assembly JAEEGL01 (sample SAMN16246548, study PRJNA631951) | gut metagenome | biome: gut microbiome; feature: rumen; material: fiber-attached | host: Bos | place: Iran: Karaj | collected 2018-10 | reverse complement strand
ATTGTTGTAGTCGTATTCAGAAACAGGAACAATTGCGCCGCATTTTTTTTGCATGAGCTTTTCAAGCGGAAGAAAAACGCGGTTTCTTACACGAATCGTGTCAAATCCGTGAACTGTATAGACTATACGTTTTTTCAGGTGGCGAGGGGCTGCCAGACGACCGAGGAGGGCAGCCTTGCTTGAGTGAAGGTGAATTATGTCTGGCTTAAACCTGCGTATGGCTGATTTTATTTCAAATAGGCATGGAATCTCTTTTTGCGGTTTTATCGGTTTTACCATGTGCGGCAATTTGTAATTAACTACAGAAGTGGGAAGCTGCTGCCACATAGGACCGTCTTTCATTGAAGCGACAGCTACTGTGTGTCCGTCTTCCACTGCTTTTGTACATAAATCAATTACTACGCGTTGTGCGCCGCCCAGATCTGTATTCGTAATTATATGCAGAATCCGCATAAAAGTTTGCTCCAATTATTTGTGATAATCTTCCCATTTAAGACTATGCTTGTCGGGAACTGGACCTGCATCTGTCAAATGAATACCAGTTGTTCCGTGGACATCTCGTTTGTTTTCTGGCGGCGGAGTACGCCAATCGCCATAATGAATCTCCAGGTATTTATTAACATCGTTAGGTGCAGAAAAAAAAGCATCTTCAAATTGAATCTTTGTAAGAGGAAAAAAGCTCTTGTCTGGATAAAACCAAAACCAAGGACGTTCAGGATTGTATGTCCAGCCAGTTTCAGTATTTTCGTCTGTTTTGGTAATTCTCGCTAAATATCTGTTTCGGATACAAGGAATTTTGAAAAGCAAAGAATAGAAGCGTTGTATTGTTCCCCATACAAAATTGTATGCATTGTGTTTCAGCGAATAACGAGACGAGGTTTTTAACGGCTTGTTATTGAATGGCTGTAAAAGACAGCGTATATTTCTGTGTTCGAATTCGGCTTTTGTCTGCAGATACATAGGAAAAATGTCTATAGGTATTCCTTGGCAATATGGGAAAGGTCCTCCTGGGTCATCCATGTAACTGAAGCGGTCTCGGATTTTTGCCCAAGTTATGTCATGATTCGGATCTGTTTCCTTCGTTTGGAAAAACATATCGAACGGAAGTTCTTTTTCTGCAATGGTACAGAACTTTTCATAGTCTTCGACAGGCATTCCTACATCGACATCATCGTCCCAAGGAATAAAGCCTTTATGGCGGGCCGCACCAAGCAAGGTTCCTCCATCAAGCCAGTAATTAAGATTATGCTTACAGCAAATAGCATCAAAAACTTTAAGTATTCGTAGCATTACGCGTTGGGCTTTTTGTAAATCGGTACCGTCTTTAAGACGTTCGTCCGGGAATAATTCTGCGGCTTTCTCCGGGGTATATTCAGATTTCGTAATTTCTTCGCACATAATTTTACCTCTCCTAATTATTGATGATGGAGTTGCCGCTGCTTTCATTTATTGGGCACTTTATCCAGCTTGACGGAAGAATGTCGTCGTATACGCATCGGTAATATTTGTCGATCTCTGGGGTTAATTGTCGTAAGTTCCAAATTTCAGGACAGATGACAATTTTTTCTTTATTTGGATCTAGCCAAGCTCCCCACCAAGAGAAACTTGAGTTAGCTATTATATGATTGTTGCATTTTGACATTAACGCCATGTCCTGCCAACTGTCTGCGCCTTTGTTCCAATCAACATAAATAACTTTTGCTCCGAAGCTTTCTAGTTTTAGCTCTTGGCGGCACCAATCCATGTCGTCGCTGAAAACAAGAAGTTCTGTTATATTTGTCTTGTCGAAAAGCTTCCTTACTGCGGTCTTATAGTAGGGGATTCCGCATACATTCATTGTCTGTGTCTTAAGGTAATCCCCGCGTCGAATATGAATGCTGGCACTGCCTTTACCAAGGCTGTTTGCCAGTTTTTCCGATTCTGGCGACAAAGTTTTTTTGAACGTGAATGCTTTTCGGATTTCATCCTCAATCGAAATAAAATATTTTTCTGTTTGCCAATTACCTTCAAAGTATATGTCAGACTTTGGCAATGAGAGCAATTCCGGCTGAAAAGAAAACTTTTTGTCTATAAAATGAGTCTTTTTTGTAAAATACTTACGCAAGACGCGGTTTAATAAATTGGTAGGCTGGTAGGACAGACGAACGACATCTTTTATTGTCGCTTCTTTGAAGTTAATGTTAAAAAGTTCCTTTAGCTCAAAGCCGTTATGAACTAAGTCTATTCCGTTATAATTTGATTTATCACGATATGTGCCTAAATCGAGCTGGACCTCAGTATTACCGGCATTTTTAAGCGAAAGAGAAAATGCATACTGGAACATCTGGTTTCCAAGTCCACCTGATATTTTAACTATTCGCATGTTTAATAATTCCTCGGCGTATATATTTTATTGTTGAAAATAATATTGCAAAAAGATATTCGAAAAATGAAAGATACTTTTCTTTATATAAAAGCTTGAAATTCTTCAATTCATCCATATGAAACTCTTTTTGATTATTTGAAAGTTTATTTTGAGAAGATTTAATCGTATAATTTAAAAGTATAGAATCTATTGTAATTATACCAACATCTGTTGAAGCTATTTTTAGCCAAAGATTGTAATCTTCTGCACGTTTCAGCCTTGTATCAAAAAGGAATTTCCTTAAAATATCAGTTTTTGCAAGAACTGATGATGTTGATACTAAATTTGCTATAAGTAATTTTCTCTTCGTTATTCTGATTATTTTGTTTGTGATAGGACGTAAGATGCTACCTGTACAAACAAGATTGCACGGTGAATATGAAGCATCATTAAGAATTTCAAGCTGCTTTTGTATTTTATCCGGTTGCCATGTGTCATCTGCATCAAGAAAAGCAGTAAGAGTTGTGTTTACTTTGTTAATTCCAATGTTTCTGGCATTGGCTGCTCCGTTGTTTTTTATCGTTATTATTTCAACATTTATGTTCTGATTGTTTTTTGCCCACTGCTCTGCAATTTTTACAGAGCCATCAGTACTTCCATCATCAATTAGAATTATAGATGCTGGCCTAGCTGTTTGTGAATAAACGGACGATAATGCGTTACTTATTGTTGCTTCAGAATTATACATCGGAATAACTACTGTTACATCCTTTCCGGTAAGCTTGCTGTTGTTATTTTCGTCCATATCTTATTTTATAGCATTTTTCATTAGTAAAGTCAAAAATTATACATATTCATTATTACTTTACTTTTTTAGCAATTTTTTAATCGTTTTTTGATATATGGTTTTTAGTAAACGACCTAACGCCCAATAAGTGTAGAAGTGATAAAACAAAACTCCGGCAATAGTTTCGCGTTTTTCTGTATTCCTTACGCCGCTTACAATTGAACTTTCAAGAGACATGTTTTGATGAACTAATGTTTGCGTTGGAACTATGCCTCTGAAATCTATCTGTTTTCTGTACCATCCCCAATTGTCTGCAGGAACGCATACAGGAAAATTGAATGAATAAATTTTCTCAGCAGCCTCTTTTGTTATTATGTAACCCGGAGCTTGTGCGATGGAGCCATATTTTATCATATATGGTTTTGAAATATAATAATCATCATAAAGGTGAATTCTGCCTTTTTTGTAAGAAAAAGTACATTTAGTCAACGTAATCATTTGGTTTTGTTTAATGTTCTTTTCAATTTCAGGAAGTACTTTAAGAATATCTGGAGAAATTACGGCATCATCCTCAAATATCAGTGCATATGGTATGTTTTCTTCTATTATCTTTTTGTAAATTGCCAGATGACTCAGAGCGCAGCCTACTTCTCCGGGCGAAAGAAGTCTTTTTTCATAGTGTTTTGATAATTGTTTGCTGAAAAATTTTTCATCATCATAATAATCGGCACCCCAAAACGCGTCTAAAAATTCAAATTCAATACCAAGTTTTTCAAGTTGTTGTGCCATTAATTTACGGCGTTCTGTAGCATCTTTTAAGCTGATTACGAATGTTCTCATTTTTTTTTGTTGTTCTCCGTAAATTGAAAATATATAATGATTTGTTTGGTCAGAATCTATTCAAAAAGCAAATATGCATATGATAAATCGTTAGCAAAGTAGTAATCGATAAGTCCGTTCTTTTTCATTGTTGGAATTTGATAGAATAAAAGATCGAAGTTCATGTTGTAATTAGGGATACAAACGCTGCCTGTGATTTTTGAAAACTTGTTGAAGACACGTTGAAAAAATAATCTTGATTTTTTGAACAAGTGGGGAAGAAGCCGGGCAGATAGTGATATTTTAATGAATTTAGAGCTTCGAATTGTTTCTGAAAGAATTGCAAGATGCGGGTATTCAAAATCTTTTTTTGCATCAAAATGTAATTCAGTCGGTTTTGATGATTTGATTTTTTCTAATATCGGTCTGTCTGTTATTTCATCAAGTTTAACCTTATTGTTTGAGATTACCGGGTTCATAAGATTCTGAAAACTGTAAATACCTGTGTTGTACTCAGCGACATTTGGCCGGTATATGTTTCCCCACGCTTTTGGATGCCAGGTGTGAAAAAGCTTAAAATCTTCTGGAAGCCAGATTTGTTTATAGCCTAGTAATTTCAGACGGCTTGGCCAGTCAACGTCTTCTGGTCCCCAATATTCAATGCGTTCATCATATCCGCCTGACTCAGCAAAAGCATTTTTTGCTATAAACTGGAATCCTCCGGCATTGCTATGACCGGCGTAAGATGCTTTGTCCTTGTTTCCGCTTTTAGGCAGCCAGTATGTCTCAATGTGATACATTGATTTCTCTTCGTAATTATCAAGACACCATTGGAAGGGATTGCCTTCATAAATCATGTCAACGTCACTTGTAACTATGAATGGTGTCTCAGCTTTTTCTACGCCGTAATTGATTGCCCGGCATTTGTTCCAAGGCAAACCTTCTGCATAAAGATGTGTGTATTGCAAGTGAAGCTTTTCACATACTGCTTTATACGATGCCGAATATTCTGCATCGGAACCGTAATCAACTACATGAAAAGAGGGGTCTGCTCCATTTCTGCGAATAGATTCAACCTGGTTTTCAATACGCTCTGCGTCACGATTTCTTATAGTAATGATAACAGTGATTTTGTCTTTCATTTGTGCTTAAGTTTCTGTAGTAAATTGACAAGCTTCCAAGCTCTTGAAGAAGTATAGCGGGATGAAATGCTTTCATCAAGACGATGATATATCGTCTTTCTTGTATTGAATTTTTCATGTAAAGAAAAAATCTGTTTTTCTATTGATAAGAAAGTATTGTCTTTTTTGCATTGCGATAAAAACCAATTTGATTCCGTCTCAATTTTGTACAGAAGTTCTTCTTCTGCTTTTGGATATTGTTTGGAATACTCAAATAAGAGATTTATTGTTTTTATAAAATCATCAAAATGTTTGTTAAGGTAACCTTTTGATAGAGATGTGTTATTTTGATAATACAAATAAACAATTGTATCTGTTTTGTAGATATAATCAGCGGCACAGTAGCAAAGAACAGTGAAAACTAAATCCTCTGAATAGTAATAATCTGGAAAGAGGATATTATTGCTTTTAATAAAAGATGTTTTAAATATATGGCTCCATACATTTATAGGCTCGAATAAAATAGCTTCTTTTGCTTTCAATGGAACTGCATCTTGTAAAGTATCAAAATCATGTGGATTTGGTATTCTTTTTATATGCTTATAGCAGAAGTTCAAGATATCAGGATTATTTTTCTCTTCTAATAAATCATGAAGATGTTTTAGTGCAGAAATATTGAAAAAATCATCAACATCAAGGAACCAAATATATTTTCCGTTTGCTGCATTTATTCCTTTGTTTCGTGCGGAGCCTGGACCCGCATTTTTTTGCGTCAATAATAAACTATGCAGTGAGTCATGCGCGTTTAACCATTCCTGAATAAGTTTTGAAGAATTGTCTGTGGAACCGTCGTCAATGAATATGATCTCACAAGAAAAAGTCATCTTTTCCAATTGTGAAAGACAATTAGAAAGTGATGTTTCCTTATTGTAGACAGGTATAATTATACTGAAAAAAGGGGACTTATCTGTCATTCTTTTCTTTTACCTTGTGATAAAGTGCTAACAAACCATAAGGAATAATGGCTTTTACAATCATTTTCAAAGGATTTTTCTTCTTTTTGATTTTAATTCCGTTTTTTATTTGAATATCCCAAAGCTCTTCCATAGATTTTTTACATCCGCCAACGCCGCCAACTATGAAGTTTACACAAGGAGTATATATCGTATCGATATTTGCGTCTTTTTTATATAAAGCGTCAACAGAAAACTCATAGTCTGATGCATAGCGATAATTTTCATTATACATGCCATATTTTTCATGCAGCGACTTTTGATAAATCATTCCTTGATGCAGCATTGCTCCATAGAACAAATTAGGAGGAAATCTAAGCTCCGTTTTGATTTTTCCAAAAGGTTCTATAAGATTGACCGCACAAAGAAGAAATTCCGGATTATTGTTCAATTTACCTAATACTTCACTAAGGATATTCTCTTCACAATAATAATCACCGGAATTGAGCATGTGAAGATATTTTCCTTTGGCTTTTTTTATGCCTTTGTTCATCGCATTATAAATGCCTGAATCTGGTTCGCTCTTCCAATTTATGGCAATTTTTGCGTCTTTTGTGCACGATTCTATGATTTCGACGCTTCCGTCTGTGCTTGCTCCGTCTACAATAATGTACTCAACTTTTGAGTAATCATCCAGTTTTTGGGCAATAACGCTCTCGATTGTGTTTTTTAATCCTTCGGCGTTATTGTAATTAATGGTTATTATCGATAGCAATGGATTATTCATAGTCACTCCATGAGTCTAGATTAAACATAGATCCTTTTACAGTGTATGTAACACAAGGAAGCTCTGTCCTGTCAATATAATCATTCTGATGATAAAGTGTCTGTGAATATGTTCTTTCCCTAGGATTTTCATAATTATATTCAAAGATAGACGAAAAATCATCACTTCTATTAAGTACTTTTTCCTGAAGATACGCATATATGTCACTGTTTTGCATCTGGGCGCTGCTTATTTGGAAATCTTCAGAATCTAAGCCATAATCTTTTATTAGAAGTACCGGCTGTGCTTTAGAAAGATCATCGTCAAGTTCTGTTTTCGGCCTTGAGATGTTATCATATGTTTTACCGCACAGATCATTGTCTTGAATTTGATTTCCGTGGTCAGATAAAAGAACAATTGCGGTATTTTTATAGATGTTATTCGTTTTTAGCCACTCCACAAAATTACAAATAAGGTCCACAACTTTTTTAGATGATAGATATGCCTGCTCTTTTTTAGGAATTGAAAGATCTGTTGGGGAAGAGAAGAATTCTCCATATTCATTTATACACCAAGGATCATGTGTTATATGGTTTACCGCAAATATAAACGAGTTTTCGTAAGAATCAGATACTGATGAAATGTCCGGTAAAAGAGAAAGATGGGACGCACATTGTATACCATAATTAAATCTGTATGAAATTTGAAGGTTCGGATTATTCCAATAGCCGTCCTGATATATGTATTGTTTTATTACATTGGGAGAAAACTGATATATAGGCAGCATTGTTAATAGATAATCCTTGCCATTCTTCTCACTGGCTTTGATTCCATTTTTGTTGAGATAATAACCACTATAATCAGATGTCATTTGGTTAAAATAATTCGAAGCAGTTGTCTTGTATTGATATAATGATGTCGTCGCAATATTTGCTGTTTTGAACCCTTCGTCAATAAAAGGCTGGAAGAATTTTTCCAATGCGGTGTCTTTTTCTTCACCGTAAGTTGAATCTGTTTTGTTAAGGCTTTCTGGACCAAATCCTTCACCGCCAAAAATAGCAGGCATTGAATTCAATGTATCTGATGCAATGGAAAGTGTGTCTTTATACCATGTGAAACCTGAAAGAGTTTTTTTGTATTCTGGGTTTTCCTCTATACAGCGTTCAAAGTAATTGCCATTCATCATATCTGCAAGTATTACAATTACATTTTTACCGTTCCGGCTGAAAGTATGTATTGATTCAGCCTTAGTGGGAAGTTCGCCGCTGTTGCTTGTGCTCATAATGATGGTATCTTTATTTTTATAGGCGTAATTAATTGTTAATGCTGCAAACAAAAGAACTGTAATGGAAACAAACGGTAATATAAATGTTCTTTTTTTGTTTGTCAGATAAGTAATAATATAATAAATAAATAGTGATATAACGATATCTTTCAGATATAGATTAATTTCTGGCGAAATAAAGGTTTTATCATTTTGAAAACTGAATTCAGTCATTAATCCGGCATCTATTGGTAAAAAGATTTGATTAAAATAAAACAACACAATTGATGAAAGCAGAGCTATTATGAGAAAATCATTTTTTTCGAATAAGAAAAGAGATAAAATGATGAGAACAATTGTCGTAGCAGAGAATGATTTCAGCAGTGAAATAAAAAGCTCTGAATACTGAATTGAGAATTCAATTTTATTGTTAAAATATATATATGATGGAATTATTATTGCGAAAAGGGTACAGGAAAGAAGTATAAAAACAATTCTCGTTTTAGTAGATTGTAGTATTGGAGCCGGAGCAGGATAGAAAACCTTATAAAACAAAAGGCAATTAAAAAACAAAAGTAAACAAAGAACAGTGTTACTGTTTATGAATCCAAAATTAAGTAAATATATAACGCATAAAGCTCCATATAGAATATAACCGGTTATAAGGCTTTTTGATGGGAATATTTTTTTAAGAAGAAATTGTTTTACAAAGAGTACAAATTGAATCACACACAAAACAAGAGCGATATATTTCATATATGGTCTGAGATTGTTTTGTAAATAAATCAATATATAAAAAAGAATTATTTGAATTATACCCCATATAGTTTTTTTATATTGCCTGAAACTGTCTTTTATGTTGATAAAACAGAAAGGCTTTTTGTTTTTTGTGAAAAGGTCAACCAGTATATTCTTTAATAAAGAGAGAACGTTATTGAACGTCCAGTATATCAAGAGTGCGGACGGACTTTCATACAAGAAAAGAAGGAAAACAACGGCAAGAACTATTTGCTGCGTATTGTCTTTCAGTTTTAAAGAACGAGTATATAAAAATGAAGACACTATATTGATTAACGTCATCAATATTGGCAACAAATTCACTGAACCAAGGAGCCCGTCTGGTGTGTTCAAATCTTGGATTGGGCCGAATGATACTCCGCTGTATCCTGGATAATTTGACAGAACGTTATAAGCTGCCATGAAAAATGGTATCTGTATCAGAATTCCAAGTGATGTCCGTAAGGGATACCATGTTTTGTAATTATGAATTCTATGTACTGTTTTAGTTAGATAAAATTGTTTTTGCCCAGAATAATTATTCTTTATGCTGTCAATTTCTGGCTGCATTGTTTTTTGAAGCGCAAGTTCTTTGTTTTTCCAAATATCGGCAAGAAAATACAACGGTGTGGTTATGATAGTTATAACTACACTCATTATGATCAAGGCAAATCCGTAGTTTCCGGAAAGATTATATGACAAACTGAATACAGATGATAATAACCATTCAATAGGATAAAAAACACTCATAATGTCTCCAGAATCCTTACAATAGAATCCGCGCAGGCTTTTCCTGCCTGTCCGAAATTATATACATTCTGCTTTTTGTATTCTGATATTCTGGCTTTATTATCATTGATATTATTAAGGATATTTTCCACAGTGCTTTCTATGTTGTTGATCTCATTTTCTGTAAGCTGCTGCGCAATTGTTTTACTTGCATTTATATCATAACCGATATTCAAAGGTTCCAGGTCTTCTGCTTCATAGCCGGCAGCGGCAGTTTCTACGTTTAATAAAAGAACTGGTTTTTCCGAGAGATAAGCATAATCAAAAAGAACCCCAGAGAAATCGGTAATAAGAAGGTCCGATAAAATCATTGATTTTACAGGTGTTTTTTCATTATCTATAGTAAGGTTTGTAAAATTAGAGAATTCTTTCATGAAAGACTCAAGTTCTTGTTTATGTGAAACATAGAATTGCGGATGCGGTCTGAAAATGACATCGTATCCTGCTTCTAGCAGTTTCCGCATAATTGTTTGACCAGTTGAGAAAAACGAGCTTCTGAGTTTTCCCCATGTCGGTGCGTATAGAATGGTACCCTGTTTGGAGTTTTTGTTTTTAAGCATTTGAATTATATCTGCTTGCTTTTCTTTTTCTGAATATTCAGAGAGCATATAATCATAATATGTACAACCAACCGGTATATATTGTTTTTGCGGAAGATTCCTTTTTTTGTCTAGTTCTGCCTGAGCTTCTTCTGTAAACGGTCCTACGCAAAGAATTATGTCGTAGAAACTGAGAGCATATTTTTCATAAAAATCTATTCCGGTAGGGGCATGAAACAGATGCGCATATTTTTTTACATGTTTTGAGCGTTTCCACATATATATATCAAGATGCGGAGTGGTAGAAACTACGATATCCGCATTTATGTGATTCATAAAATTTATAGTTGCCAGTTCATTACCGGGTTGTAGTACAGTGAAGTATTCTCCCTGGAGTTTCAATGCGGGATCATTTGCGTCTGGCGTGACATATATTGATTTTTCTTTTTGTTTTATAAGCTCATCAATTACAGGTTTAAAAACATGGAAATATTTTCCGCCTTCTGAATGAAAAACAATCCTGAAAGATTCTTTTTTATCTACAGAAATTTTTGATTTTGAAAATAACCCACGGAAACTAAAGAAAATATTTTTAATTGCGAACCAAAGTGTTGTTATTATTCCTAGAAGGGCATAAAGAAGCAAACTTCCAGTACCAGGATCAAGATATAACGGAAACATACAACTTTAAAACCCTTTTTATAAAACGAATATTAGCAAACTTTTAAAAAAGTTATATACAAAACCAAACGGAATGTAAATACAGTATATAACTATCTTGATAATTGACTTTATGAACAAGGAAAAAGTCATTTTTTTTATTGATTTTGTCCATGAAATTGCTCTTATTAACGGTTGGGTACAATCGGAATAAAATACAGATAACGCAAATGCTTTGAGCTTTTTCCCAATAGGTATCTTTTCCATCGTTAAATAATCATCTGCAATCAAGAAATTCTTTTCAGCCGGTTCGTTCACAATAGTCTTTTCGTATGTTTTATTGTAATGTTCTTTAGGAAATGAAAAACAGAAATCAGATAATTCATTTTCAATTTGTAAAAGATCTTTTTCTATCTGTTCATTGAAAGCAGCATCATTTGTAGTATATTTCTTCCAGAAAAGGGTATTTGTCATGCTTTTTTCTGGAACAAGTATTGATTTTTTTGCTGTATGGTCTTGTTGCGTCACATTCGTGAATTTATATAGTTTTTCAGATGCAGTTTCGTAGTTATATATCAAATCTTCAAAAGAAAGGTACATAACGCGAGAATCATTCAAAGCCTTTCTTTTCCGTGTTTTTTTATACCACTTAATGAAAGCACGGACATTTGATGAAGGAATAAATCTGTTTCCCCAAAAAACTTTATTTGCAAAATATAAATCACGAGGATCCCTGTCTACAACAATAAGTTTTATATCGTCGAAAAACCGGAGTATAGATTCGTCTGTATTTGCAGGAAGAAGCTGATCGAAAACTAATATTTCTTTTTGTGTGTTTACTGCATTAAATAAACTTTCAAGATACTTTTTTGTTTTTTCTATCAGAAAAGATTCATCTAAACCTGAAAAATCTTCATAATATTGAGTTATTGCGGGCATGTATTGCGGATGCCAGCCATCATTTTCATAAAGCGAATAAGAATTCTTTTTGTTTTCGTAGTTATATACAGATTTTGCCGCTTTGTATCTTATTTTTTCAAAAAGTGTGGAAGGATTTTCTTCAAAAGCTCTGTGCCATCCCCCGAGCCAATTTACTAATCCTAAAGAGTTTATATAGTCTATCGTATATTTGTAAAAGTTTCCGCTAAAAAACAAGCTATATGGGATGCTTCCTTTATTGCTGTTTTGCAAATAATGCGCAAGAGATAAAAAGCGTTTTACAGCAAGGTCTACATTTAGCCTATGACCTTCGCGTAATGCATTATATAAATCGAATAAGCCATCTTTTTCATGTATAAATGTACACTCGAATCCGCTTGATCCAATAGATTGAATACAGTTGAATTCTTCAAAAAAATTAGTTGCGGCCGAGCTGCCTGTATTTCCGTATCCGGTTATTGCTATTATTTTTTTCGACATAGAGACTACCAGTTAAAAAAAGTGTATAAAAATGATATGGGGGCATACAAAAACGCTAAGCCGGAAAGAACAAAGTATTTTAGTTTGTAACCGAGGAAAAGAGCCCTGTATCTTTTGATATTGTACCGGTTATTTATGTAACACGATAGAGTAAAATATCGTTTTTTGTACAAAAGAAAACAATTTCTTTTATTGTAGTGATTGATATTTGTCTCGTTCAGGATATCAAAAATTAGGTTTTCAATAATATATTCTCTAGCTTCTTTGATTTTTTTCTGTGGGGATTTTTTGCAAGTTTTTACAATCTTTTCAAGACCCGTTGTGATTATAGCTGAATATTGTCTCACTATAATATGATGGTTGTTTTGTATAAATGCGTTTTTAGATTCCAAGAAATCAGTGAGTGCAGAAAAATATTTTTTTTGACTGGCAAAAAAACTTGGATGATATGAAATTGTCAGCCTTCCAGTTGAAGAATGATTTATGCAGTTATAGAAAGGTTCTATTAGAATAAGAATAGATTTTATGAATTTATAATATGTTATGTTAAAAAGAGCGTCTTCTGCTATTTGGGTCGATGTGTCAAATATAATTTTATTATTATCCAGTATTTCTTTTTTATAAAGTTTGTTTACAGGCGACCGTAAAAGATTAAAATCGAGCAATAAACCAAAATTCTCAAGGAAATCATCAAAAGAAGAAATTTCTTTTTCTGAAACTTCACAGTATTCAAGTTTTCCTGTTTCTGAAAAATTATTAAAACCACAGATAATTAGGTCAAGATTTGGTGTTTCATTTAGCCTTTTTACATATTCACTAAGCATCTGCGAATCTATAAAATCATCGCTGTCAACAAATTGAATATATTCCCCGTGTGCAGATGAAAGTCCTTGGTTCCTTGCGTTGCTGACGCCTGAGTTTTCTAAGTGAATTACTGATATCCTGGAATCCTTTGCAGCAAATTGATTACAAAGCTCAAGGCTCTTATCTGTGGATCCGTCATCAACAAGTATAATTTCTATATTCTGATAAGATTGATGAATAATGCTTTCTATGCATTTTGGCAAGAAAGCTTCTCGATTATAGATCGGAACAATTACAGAAATTAATGGTGAATACATAAGATGAAGTATATTCCTATTCATCTATAAAATCTACTCTGCTGGATTTGCGCGAAGCTAGGCCATTCCTGATCTTTTTTAGAAAGAATCAAAGGAAGACCGAAAACGGTGTAGCCCTTTGCCGAAGCTGTCTTGTTGTATGCGCCTTCGATACCTGGCCATTTTATACCAAGATCAGGGTCATTCCATGCTATTCCGCTTTCATCATCAGGATGATAGAAATCACTGCATTTATAACAAGTCTCTGCAACATCGGAAAGCACTATGAATCCGTGCGCAAAACCTGCCGGTATAAGGAACTGTTTATTATTCAATTCAGAAAGCTCTGTGCCATACCATTTTCCGTATGTTTTGCTTCCGTTTCGAATATCAACGGCTACGTCAAACACGGTTCCTTTAACAATGCGGATAAGCTTTGTCTGCGTATAATGCTTCTGGAAATGTAAACCGCGAAGGACACCTTTTTTAGACATTGACTGGTTTTCCTGAACGAAAGTAATATCAAAACCAGCTTCTTTCATATCGTTTTTGTTGTATGTTTCTATTAAATAACCGCGATCGTCGCTATGAACTACAGGCGTAATAATACAAAGCCCTTCAATTCCTCCAACGTTTTTTTCAATTGAAATATTTAATTTATTGCACATAATTAAAGATTTGCCTCCTCTAAATACCGACTTACGGCATCTTTCCAGTCGGGTAGTGGCGTAAATCCTGATTCTAATATTTTTGTTTTGTCCAGGCGACTATTGAAAGGTCGAACAGCTTTGTTCAGTCCATATTCAGCAGTTGAAACAGGAATGACTTTTGTGGAAAGCCCATACTGATTGAAAAATTCGACGCAAAAATCATACCATGAGATGTAGCCTCCTTCATTTGTAGCATGATAATATCCGTATTTCTCAGTTTCAATCATATCTAAAAGAAGCCGAGCTAAATCTTTTGTGTATGTTGGGGTACCAATCTGATCGTTGACGACTCTTACTTGATCATGAGTTTTTCCTACATTTATCATTGTCTTTATAAAGTTTTTTCCGTTTAAGCCAAAAGCCCAGGATGTTCTGATGATGAAAAACTTTTCCAATGTGCTGGAAACAATAAGTTCTCCGTCAAGTTTGCTTTGTCCGTAAACGTTGAGCGGAGCATAGCCTTTATCATCAGGTTTCCAAGGCGTGTTCCCTTTGCCGTTAAAAACATAATCTGTCGAGATATAAACCATTTTCGCATCAATTTTTTGTGCTGCTTCTGCAATATTCTGAGTTCCTGTGACATTCACGGCTCTCACGATTGGGGTTTTATCGGTATCTTCAGCGGCATCAACGGCTGTCCATGCGGCACAATGAATTATTACGTCTGGGGTTATGTTTGTAAGATTGTCTTTGACGGCTTCCTTGTCGGTAATATCAAGTTTTGCATATGGCATGTAACATACTGATGAATTGTCTGAAATTCCGCTGTAAGAATCAGTTATGTCGGAACCGATTCCTTCATAAGAACGTTTTTCCAACTCTTTCATAACGTCAAAACCAAGCTGACCGTTGACACCTGTAACAAATACTTTCATTTTTTCGAGCTGTTTTTGTATTTGATCTTTCCTTCTAAGACAGCTTTAAGATGTGTGCCATATAATGATTTACCATATCGTTCAGCAGATTCAGAAAGCGTTTTTTTACTTATCCATCCGTTTTTATATGCTATTTCTTCTGGTGCGGATATAGTAACGTTTTGTCGTTTTTCTATCATTTGCACGAACTCCGCTGCTTCAAGAAGACTGTCCATTGTTCCTGTATCAAGCCATGCAAAACCTCGCCCAAATAATTGCACATCAAGAATATTATCTGCAAGATACATTTCATTCAATGATGTAATTTCGAGTTCCCCTCGTGCAGAAGGTTTTACTGCTTTTGCTTTTTCAACAACTCCTTTAGGGTAAAAATACAATCCCGTTACTGCATAGTTCGATTTTGGAACAGAAGGTTTTTCTTCAAGACCTATAACTTTACCGTTTTCATCGAATTCTACAACCCCAAAGCGTTCTGGGTCAGGAACATAGTAACCGAAAACAGTTGCCCTGCTGTTTTTTTCTGCATTCTCATAAGCTTCATATAGTATTCTGCTGAATTCATTCCCGTAAAAAATATTGTCGCCAAGAATCATTGCGCATGAATCATCGCAGATAAAATCCTCACCGATTATAAAAGCTTGAGCCAAGCCATCAGGCGAGGGCTGCACTTTATATTGGAGCGATATACCGAACCGAGAGCCATCACCCAGCAAGCTTTGAAAATGAGGAGTGTCCTCTGGCGTAGAGATTATCAGAATATCTTTTATTCCAGCCAGCATAAGCGTACTGAGCGGATAGAAAATCATCGGTTTGTCATATACCGGCAAAAGCTGCTTACTTGTAACCATTGTCAATGGGTAGAGCCTTGTTCCAGAGCCCCCGGCAAGAATTATTCCTTTCATAAGTGTATCCTAAAACTAATGTATGAAATCCCAATCAATGTACAAATTATCGTACTAATTGTAGTAAAATACTTTTTTTAATATACAATAATACGATATATAGAACAATACTTAGTTTTATAGTATAATTGTGATATTGGTAACAACTTATGACACAAATCCGAAACTTGCCATTAGGTATTCAAACTTTTGAAGATATCCGCAATCGTAATTTTGTATATGTTGATAAATCGCGTTATGTTTATGAACTAGCTAGTTTCGGAAAACCATATTTTCTAAGCCGACCACGCAGTTTCGGCAAAAGCCTTTTTCTTTCTACATTGCGAGCTTATTTTGAAGGTCAAAAAGAGATGTTCAAAGGTCTTGACCTTGAGCAATTAGAACCACAGCTTGCCAAAACTCAGAATAGAGAAGAATGGATAAAACATCCTGTTTTATATCTAGATTTTAATGTTGGAAGTTATACTACTCTTGAAGAGTTTAAGGAAAGCTTGAATACAAAGCTTTCTGTATGGGAAAAAGAATACGGAATAACACAGGAACTCGTTGGTAAAAAAAGCCACGCATACTGGCTCAATTCAGAGCTACCAATACCTATGCTTTATCAGACAGGTTATCTCACAATAAAAGGTTATGAAACTGACATTCAGTCATTTACTTTGGGGTTTCCCGATAATGAAGTTCGCTATGGCTTTTTTAAGTGTCTTGTTCCATATTATGCAGGCTTCGAGAACGGAAGTGACAGAATAGAGATAGTAAACTTTATAAAAGAAATAAGAAATGGGCAGACAGAAAAATTTATGAAACGTATTCAATGTATTTTTAGCTCTGCACCCCAAAAACAAGCCAAAAATATTACGAACTCAATGCACAAGCGTTTTTCTGGCTTATTTTTAAACTTATCGGGCAATTTATCCAGTGCGAAGTACAAAACGGAGATGGCAGATGTGATGTCGTTGTATGGACAAAAGAAGCTATTTATGTTTTTGAGTTCAAATTGGATGGTACTGCACAACAAGCAATTGAGCAAATTAAGTCTAAGAACTATGCAATACCGTACCAGAATATCGACAAAAAAAAAGTCCTTGTTGGAGCGAATTTTTCAAGCAAGACAAAAAATCTTACTGATTGGATAATTGAATAATAAATGCTTATTTTACTTCGTTTATTTATAACGCATTAAATTGAAATTGGAGGTCATCTATGGGAAAAAAACTATATTCAATAATTTTATTAATGCTTATTTTTTGTGTTCTTCCTGCACAGGAAGCTCTAAAATCCATGGAAGAAGAGTATTATGATTTTTTAAGCCTTACAGGTGTAACTGAGCGACCAACTTTAGGGTATCGTACATTAAGCGACAGTGTATGGCATTTTTCTGAGGTTTGTATAGAAGGTGCAGATAGTGATGCGCATTTATGGAAAAGCAATAATCTGGGATCAAAATACACGTTGTGGGCTCCTTCTGAGCTTCCCAAGAACTGGTTTGTCAATGGATTGAATCAAGGACTTCGTTTGAGGATATATGGACCAGAATGGTTTAACAGCTACAATACTGCTGCTCCGTATGGGCAGAACGATGGAGGTTTATGGCAGGGCAGGGGCTATAACACATCTCTAACAGCTGGAGTTCGTATGGAAGGCTATGGATTTGAGCTGACATTCAAACCACAGGTAAGCTGGAGCCAGAATAAAGAATTTAAGCTTGTCGATAATAGTGCTTATTATACAAATAAATATGCCTATATATGGGGATATGGAAGAAACATTGGAGCTGATGCTCCTCAGCGATTTGGAGAAAGTTCGTTTTGGAATTATGATTGGGGCGATTCTGAAATCCGTTGGTCATGGTATGGACTTACAATCGGATTTGGAACACAACCGATTTGGCTAGGTTCGGCATGGCTAAACCCGATACTTCATTCAAATAATGCAGCCTCCTATCCGAAAATCGATATCGGTCTCCGAAAAACAACTGTAATTGTTCCATACCTTGGTTGGAATTTAGGTGATATTGAAGCCAGAATGTGGCTAGGCCGCTTGTCAGAATCTGATTTTTTCGATGAAAACGATTCAAATAATCATAACCAAATTTCTGGTCTTGCAATATATTTTAGTCCTTCATTCTTTCCTGGTTTGATTTTGGGATTAAACAAAATTTGCCTTAGTAAATGGAATGATTCAGAGTTTTACAAATATCTGAATCCTTTCTATGGTATGAAAGGGGCTGCATATGGAAATCAAGTTGAGGATCAGAAGGTTTCTATATCCGCTGAATGGCTTGCTCCGAAAGGAGGTATTGATTTATATGCGGAATTCGGTATTGATGACCATATAAATGGTACGGATACAATAAATTCATATATAACTCATTAT
>JAEEGL011838221.1_pt1 | contig 18202 bp, 14 predicted proteins | sample 9134231 | NCBI WGS metagenome assembly JAEEGL01 (sample SAMN16246548, study PRJNA631951) | gut metagenome | biome: gut microbiome; feature: rumen; material: fiber-attached | host: Bos | place: Iran: Karaj | collected 2018-10 | reverse complement strand
TATATTATACGTCGTTTGCGCCACAATTGCAAGCTTTTTTTGCAAATTTTTATAATTTTTTTCAAAAAAGGCTTTTAGCTCAAAGTTGTCCTTGAAAACAAGGCAATTTTCGTCACAATGACCAACAATACCCTGTACCTCAGGGTGATCGCGGTCGCCTGCAATGAGGATAAAATAGCCTTCTGCGGACTTTTCAGCCACTATTTTGTGTATACGCGAAACGAAAGGGCAGGTAGCGTCCAGCATTTTGTTGCCTTTTTCCTCTATCTGACGGTAAATATCGCTGCCTACGCCGTGTGAGCGGATAACTACAGTCTCATCGGGAGCAAGCTCGTCAACGGAGTTAATTATCCTTGCGCCTTTTGCCTGCATATCGTTGACAACGTCCTGATTATGTATGATAGGTCCCAACGTCGCCACATTGGTGTTTTTTTCAAGCTCGCCGTAAACCATTTTCACGGCTCTGTCCACTCCGAAGCAGAAGCCTGCGGACTTTGCAACAGTTACCTTACTCATTGCTGTCGTTCTCCTTTATTTCGATCTGTTCCTCGGGTGCTCCCTCAACGAGGAGCTTGATATCAGCCATATAGCGGTTCTTGAGCTTTACCAGCTGACGGGGATTAGGTTCGTCGCATACCTCGCAGTATTCTGTAGGTTCGATGGGAGTTCCGAATTTCAGTGTAATGGGAGTGCGGAATTTCAGCTTTTCACCGTAGCATATGCCTGCGGGGACAATAGCCTTTCCCGAACGTGCGGAGATAAGAGCTGCGCCTGTATGTCCGCGTCCCACTTTGCCGTCCTTTGAGCGTGTGCCCTCGGGGAATATCATAAGGCTTCTTTTATTGCCCAGCCTTTCAACGGCAGTATCTATAACTCCCGTATCGCCCTTGCCGCGTGAAACGGGGAAAGCTCCGAGGGAACTTATGAGCCACGCGAAGAGCTTGTTTTTGAAGAGCTCCTCCTTAGCCATGAAAGCAAACTTGCCTTTTGACCATGCACCGAGCAGCGGAGGGTCGGCGTTGCTTCTGTGGTTGCAGGCGTATATAACAGTGGTATCATCGGGGATATTTTCCTTGCCCTCAATTCTTACCTTATACATCATGCGGAAGTAGACTCTTACCAGAAACTTGACTATGTAATACATATTGTTTCACCTCTGTACAGGCTTTTTATCAGCCTATCTTATCTTTTATGACCTTTACGATAGCTGCTGCGGACTCCTCTAAGTTCAGCTTTGTTGTGTCAACGAGAACAGCGTCCTCAGCCTGTTTCAGCGGAGCAGTCTCACGGTGCATATCCTGATAGTCGCGCTTGATTATATCGTCAAGTATCTCCTGATATGTGGGACAGTTCGGCTTTTCAGCAAGCTCCTTGTAGCGGCGGTTTGCGCGCTCCTCGGCAGAAGCTGTCAGGAATATCTTAACGTCTGCATTGGGGAGGACTACTGTACCGATATCGCGTCCGTCCATGAGCACGTTGTTTTCACGGGCTATCTTCTGCTGTGTCTCAAAGAGGTAAGCTCTTACAGCAGGGATAGCTGAGGTGCGTGAAGCAGCCATTGATATCTCGGGAGTTCTTATCATATCGGAAACATCTCTGTCACCGAGGAAAACTCTCTGTGCGCCGTCGATGAATTTGAGTGAAACATCAGCCTTTTCCAGAGAAGCTTCGATGTCCTCGTCGGCAATGTTGTTTTCGGTTATATAGAGCGCGATAGTGCGGTAGAGTGCGCCTGTGTCAACATAGATGTAGCCAAGCTCCTTTGACACCATTTTTGCGATTGTACTTTTTCCTGCACCTGCAGGTCCGTCGATAGCGATATTGATAGTTTTCATAATTTTACTCCTTTATTGAAAGCATAAATGCTTTTTATTGTCTGTTCAAATATGTTTTTCGGAATTTCCGTATGCAGAGTATCAGCATGAGAAGCACCAGTGCAATTATTACTATCCCGCCTGCGACTGTCTTTTTCAGCGTCAGAGCACCTGCAAGGAATATGCAAACAAAGAAAGCTGTGAAAAACAGTATTATCAGAGCAATAAGAAAATAGCGTAAAGGCTTCGGTACTTTTGGGCTTTTGCTTGCTTCGGAAACAGTATCAAATACAAGTTCAGCGATCAGTTCAAAAATAAATTCCATAAAATCACCTGTCCTTCAGAAGCTGATATACCGAGATGACAAAATCGGTAATTATCACAGCTGATACAGTAACACCTGCGCCTATGCATACTGGCTTCGGCAGCTTTTCGCTGAGCTTTCCCGAAATAGGGTGGAGCACATAGAAATATACCACAGCGAGAAGTCCGAATATGGCGCTTGATATAAGGCTCGACCTGTCGAGTATAGAGAAATACCAGTTGTGATAGGTCCAGAACTGCTTATGGAATATGAATTCCAGCAGGTAAGCAGACCCAAGCTCAAACAAGGTCGTTACCACAAGAGCGAACAGGAAGATGAAAATGGGATTGCGTTTTTTTCTAAGCATAGCCAGAAGAATGAACGCGCCCACTGAATATATGGGTACTATGGGCAGATGAAGTATGCCGCGGTTCTCGAAATAGTGGTTCAACGCCAATGTGATGCCTACCTCGTACAGCCAGCCTACAAAGCCTGCAACTGCAAATTCAAAAACGTATCTGAAGAAATTGCGTGAAATATCTTTTTTCATGTCATTGTGTCCTCCGTTCAGTCAAAAATAGGATAAAAGCTGTAGAGGAGCAATGGCATTGCTGCACAGATACAGAAAGATGTAAGATAAGCTCTGCCGAGCATGGGGCTTGATGCCTTGATGAGTGCCATAAAGACAAGCTCTATGATGGCAAGAACGCCGTAATAAACAAGTCCGACTGTGAAAAGGAGTCCCACAGCGACCTCACCGTAATACAGTATCCTGCGTACAGTTTCCGTATCTTCAGATACTGCTTTATTAGTCAGGTTTGCAGCCAGTATTATCAGTGTTGTGATAAGAGGCGGAAGTGTCAGAATAAACTGAGCGATACCGCATTTTTTCTCCTTTTTGCCGTGATTTGCCATGGATACCACGGCAAGTATAAGTAAAAGCAGCGGAACAGTATATACAATAATTATTTTAATCATGATACAGCCCAGCCTTTACTTTACCTCAGCACCAAACGGCATAAGTGCCAGCTTGGCAAGCTTGAACATCTGTACACCGAATGGTATGCCTATTATAGTGATACAAAGTACCAGACCGATAGCTGCGAATTCTATAGCCATAACAAGTCCGCCGAATATTAGCCACAGCAAGTTAACGAGTAAGCTTACAGTGCCGCCGCCGTATTCAACGTGTTTGCCGAAGGGCATGAAGGAAAGGTGTGCCATTTTGAAGCACTGTTTGCCCACGGGTATGCCGACTATGGTTATACACCACAGCAGTCCCGTCAGACACCAGCTGAGACCGCTCCAGAAGCCGCCGAATATGAACCATAAAAGATTTCCAATACATCCCATAATATCATTTACCCCTTTTTACATATTTACTGCCGCAGTATAGGCAGTAGAAAAAGCTATCTGCAAATTGAAGCCGCCTGTGTAAGCATCAACGTCTATGACTTCGCCTGCGAAGTAAAGACCGCTCACCAGCTTAGACTCCATAGTTTTCGGATCAATTTCCTTTACAGATATCCCGCCGCTGGTGATGATAGCCTCATCAATAGGGCGGAACCCCGATATCCTTACAGGAAATGCCTTTATAAGCTCGCCGAATTTATGACGCTGCTCCTTGGTTATGCCATTTATTTTCTGTTCGGGAGATATTCCCGAAAGCCTTACCATAACGGGTATCAGCTTCGCAGGGAGCAGCTTGCGGATACCGTTCTGGAAGTCGCGGTTGAGATTTTCGGCGAAGTCGCGCTGTATCCTTGCATCGAGCTGCTCGGGAGACAGTGCAGGCTTCACGTCTATGAGCAGCCTGTAGCGATCAGGCTGCATATCCCTTATATGAGAGCTTGCGCTCAGTACCAGCGGACCCGAGACCCCGAAATGCGTAAACAGCATTTCCCCAAGCTCGCTGTATATTTTTTTATCCCTGTCGAAAAGGTTAAGAGTTACATTCCTCAGTGAAAGTCCCATCATCTCCGCGCAGTATTTATCGGGAGAGGTGAGGGGGACAAGGCTCGGTTTCAGCTCGGTCACTGTGTGTCCAAGCTCCTGTACCAGAGTATATCCGTCACCTGTTGAGCCTGTGGCAGGATAGGACTTTCCTCCGCAGGCTATCAGCACCGCAGCCGAGCGGTATTCCTCACCGCCTGCCTTTACGCCGCAGACTGCGCCGTTTTCCGTGAGTATCTTCGTGACGCGCTTCTGTATGACTTTAACGCCGAGCTGTTTCATTTCGTGTGCCATAGCGTCTGCGATGTCGTTGGCGTTGTCGCTTACGGGGAATACTCTGTTTCCGCGCTCTGTTTTAAGCGGTACGCCAAGCTCCTCGAAGAAGCTCATGGTGCATTCGGCATCGAAGCTTGCGAAAGAACTGTACAGAAACCGCGGATTTACAGGAATATTCTTCATATGCTCCTCAGAGGAGCTGTTGTTGGTCACATTGCAGCGACCCTTTCCCGTTATGCGCAGCTTCCTGCCAAGCTTTTCGTTTTTCTCGAAAACCATAACGGACTTTCCGTATCTTGCGGCTGTAACAGCTGCAAAGCAGCCTGCTGCACCGCCGCCGATTATGATGATATCAGTCATTTTTTCCTCTTTTATCAGTTTTGTTCAAAAGCCTTTTCAGCCGTTTTGCTGTGCGGCTCCGTCTTTGCTCTGTGGCAGCCTTATCCACGGTCCAAGAGCCGTCATAGACGAGAACATCGCCCTCGGCGGCATTTTCGGGGAGCAGGCTCCGCTCAACATTTATCATACCGTCATCTGTTTCAAGCACAGCGAGACTGCTCTCAAATCTGTCGATTATTATCATTCCGCACTCCTTTCTGGAGTTAGAGACAGCTTATTGCCGTCGGACTCTATAACTATAGTTCCGCATACGTCGGTGCGGTAGATGTGGTCGGTGTACTCTTTCAGTCTTTTTATGGTACTGTCAGCAGGGTGACCGTAGGGATTTTCCATGCCGCAGGAGATAACAGCTATGTCAGGTCGGATAACTGCAAGAAGATCTGAGGTCGACGAGTAAGCACTGCCGTGATGACCTGCCTTGTATACATTCACCTTGCCGACTTTTTCGGCTTTCAGCATCTGAGCTTCTTCTTCGGCTTCCGCATCGCCTGTCAGCAGGAACGAATTGCTTCCGTGATACATCATAAAGCTTACGGAGTAGTTATTTATATCCTCCTGAAATGTGCCGTCGGGAGCTATTATTTCAGCTCTTGCATCGCCTATATTTATGATCCTTCCCACATTTGCGGCAGTTACAATAGTCTCCCTGTCCTCGCAGGCATCGAGAAACCTTTCGTAAAACATTGTTGTTGGGATCTGTTCTTCGGGCATGATCGGTATCATTACTTCACCGACATCGAAGGTCTCGATAATGCGGTACATACCGCCCATATGGTCTGAGTGCGGGTGAGTAGCGATAACATAGTCAAGCCGTCCGATGCCGAGTTTTTTCAGATACTTTATGACCTGAGCCGATACCGCATCTTCGCCGCAGTCAACAAGCATAGTAGTGCCGTTTGCGGCTATGAAAGTGCAGTCGCCCTGTCCTACATCAATGAAGTGGACTTCCAGTATATCCTTTGCAGGAAATGTATGTGCAGGCTTGCTCCGGTAGTGTCGGCAGGCAAATACGATAATGCCGACTATGAGCAGAAAGCCGATGAACTTTAATGCTTTTTCTTTCCGTGCGGAGCGTTCTTTTTCCCGTTCCTCTGCGAGCTCCCGAAGGTACTGTTTTTGCTGCGCATTGAGCTTGTATTTCTCTCCTGCTGCTTCGACGAAGCTTTCCGTGTCTTTGAAGTATTTTGCCAAGACTTGTCACCGCCCTTTCGGGGAGCATTTCCCTGTTTGTGAGAGTCTCCCTCTATGAGGCATTTGGGCGACGAGCCTATAAGGTCGCGCCTGCCTGCGGCTTTGAGAGCTTCGAGGACTATCTCTCTGTTCTGAGGGCGGAAATATTGCAGCAGAGCTCGCTGCATAGCCTTTTCTTTTGGTGTTTTCGGTACGTACACCTTTTCCATGGTATACGGGTCGAGCTCTGTATAGAACATGGCTGTGGAAATAGTACCGGGAGTAGGGTAGAAGTCCTGCACCTGCTCGGGGCGTATCTTGTTTTCCTTGAGGAAAAGTGCAAGGTCAATGGCTTCATTCAGCGTACTTCCGGGGTGTGAGGACATGAGATAGGGAACGAGATACTGCTCCTTACCCATACCCTTTGTTATTTCGTAGAAACGCTTCTGGAAGCGTTTGTAGGCTTCGATATGAGGCTTGCCCATTTTGTCAAGGACTACCGCCGAACAGTGTTCGGGAGCGACTTTCAGCTGACCGCTTACGTGGTGCATGATAAGCTCGCGCATGAATTCGTCGTCCTTGTCCTCAATGAGGTAATCGTAGCGTATACCCGAGCGGATAAACACCTTTTTCACACCCTTGACCTTGCGTATCTTTCTCAGCATTGAGAGATATTCCGTGTGGTCGACTTTAAGTGCGGGACATGGAGTTGGTGCAAGACATTTCTTGCCCATGCAAAGTCCTTTGGTTATCTGCTTATCGCAGGACGGTCTGCGGAAATCAGCGGTTGGACCGCCAACATCGTGTATATATCCCTTGAAATCAGGCATCTGAGTGATTCTTTCCGCTTCTTTGAGTACAGATTCAACGCTTCTTACGGTTATGCGTCTGCCCTGATGCAGAGCAATTGAGCAGAAATTGCAGTAGCCGAAGCAGCCGCGGTTGTGAGTTATGGAGAAGCGAACCTCCTCGATACCGGGTACACCGCCTAAAGCCTCGTAGGACGGGTGTATAGCACGAGTATAAGGCAGAGAGTATATGTGGTCAAGCTCCTCGGTGGTGAGACTGTAGGCAGGTGGAGTCTGTACCAGCATCATCTTGCCGTGACGCTGTATTATGGTCTTTCCGTAGACCTCGTCCTGCCAGTCATACGGTAGCTTTACAGCCTTTGCGTACTCGGTCTTGCTGTCGCGCACCTGCTCGAATGAGGGACACTGAGCCGCACCAATAGGCGTATTGACAGGCTCTGTGAGGTAGCATATTCCGCGGATATCAGTCATATTTCGGATACTTTCGCCTGCTGCAAGACGGGGACATATTTCCTGTATCTGATGTTCGCCCATGCCGTACATGAGTATGTCCGCACCGCTGTCAACGAGTACAGATGGGCGAACAGCGTCGTCCCAGTAGTCGTAGTGTGCGAAACGGCGCAGTGAAGCTTCAAGTCCGCCGATAGCTATTGGTATGTCGCCGAAGTACTCGCGGAGCTTCTGACAGTAGACGATAACAGCTCTGTCAGGACGTTTCCCTGCAACACCGCCTGCGGTATAAGCATCGTCGGAGCGTTTGCGCTTGGCGGCAGTGTAGTGAGCTACCATAGAGTCGATATTTCCTGCGGTAACGAGGAAAGCGTATTTCGGAGCACCGAAGCGGCGGAAGTCCCTGTCCGTATGCCAGTCGGGCTGTGAGATGATACCAACTGTATAGCCCATATCCTCGATAAGCCTTGTGACGATAGCCGCTCCGAAGCTTGGGTGGTCAACGTAGGCGTCGCCTGTTATGTATATGAAATCGAACTGTTCTATGCCAAGCTCGTCCATTTCTTTTTTTGTTGTAGGCAGAAAGCCTTCATACATGGTATCACCTCCTGTAAATCCAAATTTTGCAGCGTGACGCTGCACCCTTGCTCCACGCTTAAATAAATCTGATTAACAAATTATAGCCGCGAGAGACAATGAATTAATAGGTAAATATCATCGCGTGATTTGCTAAATTTTGATCTGAGCCGTTAGCCCATTGTAGGGGCGGATATTATCCGCCCACGAATAAGCATCATATTATATCGGACGCGCAATGCGCGTCCCTACAGATGTTTTAAACACTAAGCACTAATAACTAACCACTATCATAATTTTGCTGCGCAAAATTATGATCTATTCGTCCATTCTGCGAAGCCGCCATTCATCGTACTGCATCTTCGACATGAGTACCTTACGGGGCTTAGCTCCTTCGCTTGCACCGATGACTCCGCGTTCTTCAAGCTCGTCCATGATACGTGCAGCCCTTGCGTAGCCAAGCTTCAGCTTTCTTTGCAGCATTGAAGTCGAGAGCTGACCTGCTTCCACAGCTACCTTTATAGCTGATTCAACGATATCCTCATCACTTCCGCCGCCTGCGGGAGCGCCGCTGTCAGCTGCACCCGAGCCGCCCTGAGACTGGGGAGAATATCCTTCAACAGCACCTGTGATAGCGGGATCGTAGGATACATCTACCTGAGATTTTACATAGCGGACAGTTTCCGCGATATCTTCATTTGACGAGAAACAGCCCTGTACACGGACAGGCTTTCCTGCACCTATAGGCATATACAGCATATCACCGTTTCCAAGGAGCTTGTCTGCACCTGCCATATCAATGATAGTACGGGAGTCTACCTGAGACTTTACGGAAAGAGCTATACGGCTGGGGATATTAGCCTTGATAAGACCTGTGATAACATCAGTAGTAGGACGCTGAGTAGCAACTACAAGGTGCATACCTGCGGCACGTCCCATTTGTGCGAGACGGCAGATGAAGTCCTCGACTTCTTTTCCTGCCACCAGCATCATATCAGCAAGCTCGTCAATGAATATAACTACCTGCGGCATGGGTGAGCGGTCGCCGTCCACTTCCGCAAGCTCGTTGTATGAGCGCAGGTCGTTTGCACTCGCCTCTGCGAAGATATTGTATCTGCGCATCATCTCGTTTACAGCCCAGCACAGCGCACCTGCGGCACGTTTACAGTCTGTTACGATAGGTATGAGAAGATGGGGGATATTCTCGAATATCTTGAATTCAACTATCTTAGGGTCGATAAGTATGAGCTTGACCTCGTCGGGAGTTGCGTTGTAGAGGATACTCATTATAATGGAACGTGTGCAGACGGATTTACCCGAACCTGTAGTGCCTGCGATGATAACGTGAGGCATTTTTGCGATATCGCCGAGAATAATATTACCTGTGATATCCTTGCCCACTGCAAATGTGAGCTTGCTCTTTGACTCTCTGAATTCGGGAGAAGCTATTATCTCGCGGAGAGTTACCATATCCTTGGTGGTGTTAGGTATCTCGATACCTACAGCAGCCTTTCCGGGCACAGGAGCTTCTATACGGACGCCCTGAGCAGCAAGGCTGAGAGCGATATCGTCCTCAAGTCCCTTTATCTTTGAAACCTTTATTCCGGGTCCCGGCTGTATCTCGTAACGGGTGATAGACGGACCGCGGAATATGTCCTTTATCTTTACCTCAACGCCGAAGCTTGAAAGAGTATTCTTTATTACCTCAGCCTTTTCACGCATTTCCTCAACAGCCTCGGCACGGTTTGAGCGTATTTCGGGTCGTGTGAGTATATCAATGGGCGGAAGGAAGTACATGGGCTTTTCTTCCTCGGCTTCGATCTCTTCCTCAACTATCTCTTCCGTGGGGACAGGCTTGCTGTCGGCAGCCTTGCTGATGAGCTGCTCCAGCCCCTCGTCTGTAGGTTCGGGTTCGCTTATTTCCTCAACAGGAGGAGCGACGTTATGTACGGGAGGAGCGATATCCTCTTCTGTCGGCTGTACAGCCGCAGGAGCTTCTTCCTCGCCGTAGTCGATAAGATGATCGGTAGGGAGCGGTATATCGAAAAATCCGTCGGGGAGTCCCTCAACATTCTGCTTGTCCTGAGCTTTCTTTTCCGAGGGTTTGCGGTTGGACTTTTTGCTGTTGGTCATGCTGATAGCTTCAAGGTCGGCATCGAAGTCTTTTCGCTCCTTGTCGTCGTCAAGATCGTCGTCACCGAAAGCGTCAACGAATTCGCCGCCTATGAACATATTCTGTATACCGTTTATGCATTTTCCTATGAATACGAAGGGAGTAGCCAGAAGCTTCAGAAAATCGGTGAGATTACGTCTTGAAAGGAGCATACCGAATACGAAGAACAGCACCAGAGAGATGAGCCGTGCGCCCAGCTTTCCGAAGAGCTTCAGCAGGGGAGCGGCAAATACCATGCTTGCAACGCCGCCGCTTTCGTATTTTATTCCGCCCTTGTATAAAGCCTTTATCTGATTTAAAAAGCGTATTTTCTCGGGCATTGATCCCACAGCGAATATCTGGAAAGCTGCACTTGCCAGAAGAATTATGGCTATGCACCAGACAGCTCTGATACCGTTGCCTCTGTCTTTGCTTTTATCTGACGGCTCTGCACCGAGCTTTATAGCCGAATAGATCAGGGCTATTGGTACAAGATAAGATGCTATGCCGAAAAGTCCGCGTAAAAGGTGATGCATGGCAAGCCAGCCCTTTGTACCGGGTATGAGTACCATCAGAGCTGCAAGGATACCAAGTGCAAAGAGGATTATAGACCAGATCTGATTGGTCTCTTTTTGTTTGGGTTTTGCATTGTTATTTTTGGCAGGTTCTCTGCGCGGAGCTTCGGATTTTTTCTGTGTTTTACCCGAAGCCTTCTTTTTAGTTTGTGTTTGTGCCATGTTAGCCTCCGTTTTGTTCTATTGTATATGCAGCTGTGCCATTATAGCATATTTTCGGCGCAAAAAAGCGCGTATCGGCACAGCTGCGGTCAGTCCGCATATCTTTTTTCTGTATTTTCTATCATATGGTACAGACAGTCCATAGCATCTCCGAGACTGCCGAGGCTGTCGATAAGTCCCAGCTCTACGGCTTTTTCTCCCTCGATAACGCTTCCCACGTCCAGCACAAGCTCCTGAGTGTTCATCAGCAGAGTGCGGAAGTTTTCCTCCGTGATATTGCTGTTCTGAGTTACAAACCTCACTATCCTGTCCTGCATCTTGTCAAAGTATGAGAGAGTCTGCGGTACTCCCAGTACAGTACCGTTCATGCGTACAGGGTGGATAGTCATTGAAGCAGTCGGGACTATAAATGAATGCTTGGCGCATACCGCAAGGGGAACGCCTATGGAATGTCCGCCGCCGACCACAAGGGAAACAGTGGGAGTTTTCATACCCGAGATAAGCTCGGCTATGGCAAGCCCTGCCTCAACGTCTCCGCCGACGGTGTTCAGGATAATGAGCAGTCCCTCAACGCTCCTGTCCTGTTCGATAGCCACAAGAGCGGGGATAATGTGCTCGTATTTTGTAGTCTTGTTCTGTTCCGAGAGGACATAGTGTCCTTCTATCTGTCCCACCACTGAAAGGCAGTGTATAAGGTGCTTTGAGTTGCGGGAAACTGCTTGTCCGTTTTCACGGGCAAGCTCTGCATCGTCAAGAAGCTCTTCCGAAGGGGACTTGTCCTGTTGTTTTTCGTCTGACATTATATACACCTCCGAGAGCTATTTTGCGCAGCTTTCAAGGGCATATACATTATTATTATATACTTTTGCATTTCAAAAGTCAATACTCGGAATGGTAAGAAGCTGCCGCAGCTTACAGAGCGTACTTAGCGTATCGCGTCGGAGCGTGGTTTCAACAGCCTGAAAGCACCTCGGACACTCATTCCGATCAGAAATACCGATGTTTCTCCTGACAGCAATAAATGAAAACTCAGCAATAAACAGTGAACAAAATGCATAATAATTATATACTGAGTTTGTGAGAAATGATAGATGCAATGATTTTTTTATTCGCATTCCATAAAATATTGACTACACAAATCACAAGTGCTATAATATGGCTTGAAATTTCTCGGGGAATTGTCCTGAGAAAAATAAAAAGGAGAATATGAGTATGAAAAAGAAGTTATTGGCTATCGCTCTCGTTGCTATGATGGGACTTACTGCCTGCGGAAAGTCGGAGAGCTCGGAAAAGGAAAAGTCTGAAAAGAAAAAGACTGAAACTACTACAGAGGCTGAAACAACTACTGAGGAGGAAACTACCGAAGCAGAGACTACAACTACTGAGGAAGTTACCACAGAGGCTGTAACTACTACAGAAAAGTCTGATGACAAGGATGAGGATAAGGACAAGGACGAAAAGAAGTCCGATTCAAAGCCTGCTGAGGGTCTCAGCGAGAATTACGCTGACCTCGATAACAGAAGCTTTGCTTATGATGGAAAAGTATTCACAGTTGGCGAAAATACTTTACAGGATCTCGTTGATGCAGGTGTTCCTTTCAAGGAAAATGACGCTGCAAACTTCGATAACAACGTAAACAAGAACCACAGCACTGCCTGGTATACTATAAAAGTATCAGATTATTCATCGCTCCAGTTCCAGTTCAGCAACTATACAGACTCAAATCTGAAGGAAAAGGAATGTGTGCTTTCTTACGCAAGATGGTTCACTATCTACACTCCTCTCAGCACATTTGAGGAAGACAGAAACAAGGATATCGCAGCAGATCTTGACAAGGCTGCTGAGGTCGTATCTTTCGCATTCCCGATCACTCTCAAGAAGGACGAGCTCCTTGCTAAGTGCCCTGAGCCTACTGAGCAGAAGGAGAATATGAACAGCGTCCTCTATAAGGTGGATTCAACTGTTTACTACGGCAGCAGCGGATACGAGTTCCAGTTTGAAAAGGACAACGATCAGCTCAAGGACGTTTACATAACTTGGCTCCCATAAGGATAAATATTTGACCGTAAGCAGTACAGCCCCGGGGCTGTACTGCTTTTTTGTGGAAAATGGTATTTTTTACTTGACAAATCGGTGCGGATATTGTATATTTAAAATGTATAGGTGTGGAATTTACCGTGCCTTAAATATTTAATACGAGAGGGGTATTAAAAATGATAATCAAAAAAATAACGGCAGCAGTTTCTGCACTTGCAATGTCAGCAGGTGTACTTGCTTATATGCCCGTCAGCACAGAGGGCAGCGTAGCAACAGCAGCAGATTCAGCTTCCAAGTACAACTACGCAGAGGCTCTCCAGAAGTCCATGTTCTTCTATGAGGTACAGCAGTCAGGCAAGCTCCCTGAGTGGAATCAGGTCGCATGGCGTGCAGACTCAATGGTAGACGAGGACGGCAACGAGACAGACGTTGTTCCGGGCGGCTGGTTCGACGCAGGCGACCACTTCAAGTTCACTCTTACAAATGCTTACTCGGCATCTATCATGGCTTGGGGCTATATCAATTATAAAGATGCTGTTGATAAGGCAGGACTTGGCGAGGTATACCGCAACAATATCCAGTGGGGTATGGACTACGTTATGGCTTGTGATAAGGGCGGCGGCGAGATGATCGGTACTATCGGCGACTTCAAGGGCGGCTCTACAGACCATAACATCTGGTGCAGCGCCGAGGTATATCTCCGTAAGCATCATCTCAACAGCGGCGACTGGAAGAGACCTTATGATACTATAAAGAATGCTTCTGTAGCAGGTCTTTCAGCAGCTTGTCTCGCTGAGGGCTACATTATATTCAAGGATACACAGCCTGAGAAGGCAGCTCAGTATCTCAAGCACGCAAAGGATCTCTTTGAGGGTGCTGACAAGATCAGAGCAAACAAGGATATCGGCGGCATGACAGGTATGTACAATACCGATTCCTGGCTCGATGACTGTATGTATGCTGCTAACTGGCTGTACATTGCTACAGGCGACAAGAGCTACCTCGACAAGATCGAGAAGGACTATATCCCTAATTTCCCGCTTGAGAACCAGTCAACTGACCGTAAGTACACATGGGGCCTCTGCTGGGACGACACTTCACAGGCAGCAGCCTTCCTCTATGCTCTTAACACAGGCAACAAGGAGTGGACAGAGCACATTTCTCACCACCTTGACTACTGGATAGACGGTTACGGCGGAAAGAAGGTAGACTATACTCCTGACGGACTTGCATGGCTCTTCAACTGGGGAAGTGCACGTCACGCTACAACAACTGCATGGCTTGCTAAGCTTGCAAGTGATACATTATTCAAGGACGATGCTGCACTTTCAAAGAAGTACAATGACTGGGCTAAGTCTCAGATGGCCTATGTATTCGGCGATAACGGACTCAAGATGAGCTATGTTCTCGGTATGGGCGACAATCAGCCGTCTGCATTCCACCACAGAACAGCTTCAGGTATACACGATGACCACTGGAACAATCTCGGTCAGAAGTCAGGCGGAGATGAGGGCTGGCAGACAGAGTATGCACATACTCTCTACGGCGCTCTCGTTGGCGGACCTGACAAGTCGGGAAACTACAAGAACAGTGTTGCTCAGTATGAGTATTCGGAAGTTGCTATTGACTACAATGCAGGCTACACAGCTTGTCTCTGCGCAATGGTAGACGATTACGGCGGAAGCATCGACGCTTCGTTCCCGCCTGCTGAAATGCCTAAGTGGGCTGAGTGGGAGGTAGCTGCAGTTATCAACGGCACACCTGCTGCAAGCTATACAGAGATCAAGGCATGGGCTATGAACCATACAGCTTGGCCTGCAAGAGTTGCAAAGGACGTTGAGTACAGATACTTCTTCGATGTATCAGAAGTTATCGAGAACGGTCTTTCAGTTGACGATATCAAGGTAGAAGGCAAGTCACAGCAGTATGAGAGCGGACAGGGACACGCTACAGTTACAGGTCCTCACAAGTATGAGGGCGATCCTACAGGAAATACATACTACGCAAGCATCAAGTTCGAGGACGGCAGAGCTATACAGCCTACAGGTCAGAGCGAGCACAGAGACGAGGTACAGTTCAGAATCTCTATCCCTGATGCAGTAGACGGAAAGTCAACAGCAGGCGCATGGGATACTTCAAACGACTGGTCATACCTCGGCGGCCTTGCAAAGGCTACAGACCTCAAGAAGGCTGATTCACTCAACGAGCATATGCCTATGTATGTAGACGGCGTTATCGCATGGGGCGAAGAGCCTGACGGCACAAAGTTCGTTGCGAAGCCGTGCGTAAAGAATGGGAGTAACGAGCCGACCAACGTCACAACCACAACAACAAAGCCTGTTACAACAACAACTACTACAACTTCAACAACAACTACAACAGTCACAACAACTGTCACCACAACAACAGAAGGAAATGAAACACCTGCTGTTACAAAGTGGGGAGATGCTAACTGTGACGGTGAAGTTGATTTTGCAGACATCGTTCTCATAATGCAGAGCCTTGCAAATCCGAATAAATACGGCGTGAACGGAACTGACAAGTCCCATATCACAGAGCAGGGAATTGCTAACGGTGACGTTTACGACAACGGCTCAAAGCTCACTACAAATGACGCGCAGACACTTCAGAAATACCTGCTTCATGTCATCACAGAGCTCCCTGAGAAAAAATAATAATTAATTCATAAAATAGAAATAAGAGGGAAATTATTCCCTCTTATTTTTTTTACCTTTTTGTTTATTGTGTACAGAATTATGAAACTCCCATTAGAGAAATGAACGAATTTCAAGAAAACTATTTACTTTTTTTTTTCGATATAATATAATATGATTGATGAGTCAGATTAGTGCAGAGTCCGACAGGACGTAAAGGCTCATTGCTCGAATTTACGGTATATATACGCGGTGTTTGCACTGACGCTGCGTTATAAACTATATTCTTAAATATTCAGGGAGGGTATTCAAATGCACAAGAAAACTAAAAAGATTCTTGCCGGCGTTATGGCTATGGCTACAATCGCTCCTGCTGCTGTTGCTACAATAGCACCTATAACAGCATCAGCTGGCCTGGTCGTTGGCGAAAGCTCTTTCACACACAAGGCTCTGCCTTGGCACACTTGTGAATCATCACCTGCTAAGCAGAACTTTAACCTTGAGGACGGCACATTCCACGTTGTTGTTGAAGTTCCGGAGGGTGCAGACAAGGAAAAGTGGGATCTTCAGGTAAGACACAGAAACCTTAACTTCAAGGCTGGCCACGAGTACAAGGTTAGCATGAAGGTAAAGGGCAGCAGAGCTGGTATGGAGCTTTGCTCAAAGATCGGTAATATCGCCGGTACAGAAGAGTATTTCGAGCTCGACGGCGGTACAAAGGATATGCACATGGGACCTGATATGGGTGGTAACTGGCCACAGGCTGCTGTAAAGCTCACAACAGACTGGCAGACATTCGAGGGTACATTCAAGCCTACTAAGGACCTTGAAGCTTGTGAATGGTGCTTCCACTATGCAAAGGGTACTAAGTATCAGGGTAATGCACAGAAGGGTGACGAGATCTGGTTCGACGATCTTTCTATCGACTGTGTAACTTGTGGTGACAAGGAGCCGGGCGAGGGCTGCTGCAACGCTGATCCTAACGAGGGCTACGGCGCTACAAACCGTGACTACAGTGCTAATACAGATGCTAACCTCAAGAAGGGCGGCAAGACTGTTAACTTCATTTCTGTAAACCAGGTTGGTTACTTCACAAACTACGCTAAGATGGCTACACTCGGCGATAACAAGGGTGATGTTCTCTACGGTGCAACAACAATCAACCTTTCAGGTTCATATACTTGGGAGCTCGTTGACGCTAAGTCAGGTACTGTTGTTGAGACAGGTGAGACAACTACAGCAAAGGCTGATAAGGATTCAGCTGATACAGTTTGTAAGATCGATTTCTCAAAGGCTAAAACTCCAGGCAGATACTATCTCCGCATAAAGGGCGAAGACTGGAGATCTATGGAATTCAATATCGGTGATGACATCTACACAGACAAGTCACACGATATGCTCAAGAATGCTCTTAACTACTTCTATCAGAACCGTTCAGGTCTCGATATCGAAGAGAAGTATATAACATCAGGCGATAAGTCTACTCTTGCTCATGAGGGTGGTCATAAGACTGATACAGCTTATGTTCAGACTGAGTGGCACAACGAGTATTTATCAAACTCAGAAGCTACAAGCACATACGCTTCTTCAAAGATCACAGCTAACAAGGGCTGGTACGATGCCGGTGACCACGGTAAGTACGTTGTTAATGGCGGTATCTCTGTATGGACTCTCCTTAATATGTATGAGAGAGCTACATACAACAGCAATACAAAGGATAAGTTCGCTGACGGTTCAGGCACAGTAAGTATCCCTGAGACAGGTAACAAGCTCCCTGATATCATCGACGAGTGTCTCTATGAGCTCGAGTTCATGACAGCTATGAAGGTTGACGCTTCTGAGCCTACATGGGGCAAGAAGTGCGCAGGCATGGTTTACCACAAACTCCACGACCATAAATGGACAGGACTTGCTACAAGACCTTGGGACTATTCAGGAAAGACACTTTCCGACGGTTCAAAGGGTTGGGAAACTGAGCGTATCGTTAAGCCACCAACGCTTGCTGCTACACTGAACTACTCAGCATGTTCAGCTCAGATGGCAAGACTTATCAAGCCATACGATGCTTCTAAGGCTGAGTTCTATCTCCAGGAAGCTAAGGACGCTTATGAGGCAGCTGACAAGAACTGGTACGAGGCAACTTCAACAGAAGAGTCAAACAAGACTTCACTCTATGCTCCGTTCAATCAGGCTAAGGGCGGTGGTCCTTACGGTGATAACGAAGTAAGAGACGATATGTACTGGGCAGCTTGTGAGATCTTTACATCTTGTAAGGCTCTCGATGATGCTGACGCTGATACATACCTTACAAAGCTTTCTAAGTATGAGAACGCATTCAAGATTCCTGAGAGAATCACAGGCGGTGAAAACCAGACAGGTACATTCTCAGTTCTTAACTGGGGTAATACAGCTTCTGCTGGTTCAATCTCACTTCTCCTTAACAATAAGTACCTCACAGATGAGCAGAAGGATACACTTATCACTTCACTCAAGAAGACTGCTGATTCATACATCGAAGAGGAAGAGACACAGGGCTACGGTATCCCATACAAGTATGACGGACCCGGATACACTGATGAAAACAACCTCTCCAAGGATATCATCATCAAGGGTTATGAGTGGGGTTCAAACTCAATGGTTATCAACAACCTCATGGCTATGTCATACGCTTATGATGTTACAGGCGATGCGAAGTACATGAACGGTGTTCTTACAGGTATGAACTATCTCCTTGGCTGTAACCCGCTTTCATTCTCATATGTAACAGGTTACGGTACATACAAGGAAAAGAATCCTCACCACAGATATTGGTCTTACGAGCTTGATAAGACTCTGCCTATGGCTCCTGACGGAGTTCTCTCAGGCGGTCCT
>JAEEGL010564516.1_pt1 | contig 18202 bp, 12 predicted proteins | sample 9134231 | NCBI WGS metagenome assembly JAEEGL01 (sample SAMN16246548, study PRJNA631951) | gut metagenome | biome: gut microbiome; feature: rumen; material: fiber-attached | host: Bos | place: Iran: Karaj | collected 2018-10 | reverse complement strand
CTGGCTAAGTTCGAGTGGGAACGGGAGATAGACCCGTCTGATGCCAAAGAGCTGCTCCGTCTCTGTCTGCCGGGTGCCATCTCCAAGACGCGCTATATCATCCCTGCCATGCCCTACGAGGGTCAAGAGCGCAAGTGGGAAGTGGATGTGTTCCAGACCGGCAAGATGGCGGGAACCGTCCTCGCGGAGATAGAATTAGGAGATGAGCACGAACCCATCTCCTGTCCTGACTGGCTTGGCGAAGAAGTGACCGGCCAACCGCAGTATTACAACGCGAACATGTAAGTTATTCCAGCGTATTCAGATCCACCAGTTTATTCACGATCGCATAGATCGTCAGACCCGCCGTAGAGTGAATATTCAGTTTGCGGGCGATGTTCTTGCGATGCGATATGACGGTGTGCATAGAGATACACAGCACATCGGCTATCTCTTTGTTACTCAGTCCTTTCACCACCTGTATCAGCACATCTTTCTCGCGCTCACTCAGTTCTTCGGTCTGGGGCATGATGTGCCGGCGGTGTCCATGCACGTTCTCTTGGCTTAAGGCCGGGCGCAGGATATCGTCCTCGATGGCACAATGGTCCGCAAAATCCAGCTCTGTGTGCCATAGGTCGGACATGACACCTATCAGGAGATAGGTGATTGGTGATTGATGATTGCTGATTGATGATTGGTCGTTCTGCGACGGATAGTACTTGATGATGAGGTTTTTGATCTCCGTCAGTTTGTCGGTGATGCGCTGGTCGTCGTGCTCATGCTCGTCATAGCGTCCTTCGTTCTCATGCTCGATATGCGTGCGGATCTCGTCCACGAACTCGTCGTAGCACCGCAGAATCAGTCCCGGTATCTTCGTCGTCGGGTCGGCAGGGATGATCGCTTCGACAAGGGCCCGGCGCAGGCGCGGCAGGCGGAAGTCGAGGAAATACGTGTGGGCATTACGCAGGTAGCGTTGGAGCGTCGGCAGGTCGATATCTTCGGGTATCGCACGCTGGTGGAAGACCTTGTAATTGACGATGGCCAGGAAGGTCGGCGTGTGCACGTCATGCGCCTCGCACACCTCCGCTATCGTCTGCTCTCCCACTCCCATCTCAAGCCCAAAACGGCTGATGATCTGGATTGCATCTTCCTCATGCGCCATCAGATCGCAAATCTTATCAGTTGACTTATACATAGCGCTTGCATCAAATTCGGGTGCAAAGGTACTGCTTTTTTCTGACATAAGCAAGTAGGAATGAATTTATTCGGTTAATTTGCGTACGAATGAAGTCCTCCGAGCAGGTAAGACACGCCAAAATAGGTGAATAACACGAAGGCAAAAGCGACCACGCTACAGACGTGATAAACGATAGCAAACCGGCCTTTGGAGAGGGCACATTTGTTTTTCAGCCACGGCAAATGAAGCAGCGCGGCATAGACAAGCATCGTGATCAGCGCCCAGGTCTCCTTCGGATCCCAACCCCAATACCGTCCCCAGGACATGTTCGCCCAAACCGCGCCGATGAAGATGCCGGCGGTCAGACTGAACAAGCCCGGATACAGCAGCACGTGCGACACATATAGGATCTGTTCGCGGCGCTTGGGCATACATAGCCCGAGAATACCGTTGATCATAATGACCGCAAAAAGCGTGTATGCCAGCATGATCACGCTCACATGGATGCCGAGTAGCGGCGTCTGTAGCACGGGTTGCAAAGGCGGTTTGGGAGTCACCGCACGTGTCATGATGACGGCCAGAAGGACGATCAGAACCCCTGCGCTGATGGCGTATAAACCGCGGCGCTGATAGAGCACGGACTTCTTCAGAACCGCACGAAAACCGGTGTTTTTCTGAGTGAAAAAGGCAATCATCGCAACGAGCAGCAACGCATATCCGGCATAGGTAATACCGATGCCCCAAGGGTCGTAGTTATACGCCAGCACCACGCCTTGCAGGTCGCTGTCGTAGTCCGACTGACAAAAACGAAAACCGTGATACCGGAGCGGTTTATTCATCCGTACGATGCCTTCGTCCACCACAGGTGTCTTCGCACGCCGGTCTAACAGACGCAGTTCGGATATGAAGTCCACGGGGTTACCGTCCTTGTCGCTCACGATATGAAAATCCCAAAGAAAGAGGCTAACGGACGAATGGCGAACGGTTAGAGTCTGTGCCTTGTCGGCCCGCAAGTGTATCTCGCCCTGTTCGCCGCAGAAATGCGTCACACATGCCCCGAGGACAATGATCCCCAGGGCAATGTGCAACAGCCACGTAGCCGGCTTAGATAGCATTGATGAAAGCCACGATCGCATCTCGGTCCTCTTTGTTCAGTTTATAGAATTGTTGCGTCGGATAATAGGCGTCGGACTCCGAACTATATCCGTGCCACATGATTGCTTCTATCACGTTCCGCGCGCGGGTATCGTGCATACGTGCCTCATAGGCATCGCCCGTCGCTTTGCGGTGCAGGCCGCGGCCCCACAGCGGCGTCGTACGGCACCAGCCGGTGCGGATGTCATTCTCCATGCAGAGTTTATGCTGTACCATGTCGGTGTACGGCCATATCTTCTGATTTTGATAGCGTGGCATCTGAGCCGTGAAGCCTTTGAAGTTATTCGGGTCGCGCACTTCGTCCGGACCGGTCGTCCAAGTCGGTCGGTGGCAATAGTCACAACCTATCTGAGTGAACAGCTCTTTTCCGCGCAGCACTTTCGGATCGGTCACATTACGCGCCGCAGGTACAGCCAGACCGCGGTGCCAAATCATGACCTGTGTAAACTCATCATCACTCATTTCAGCAGGAAGCGTCTTGCTTGTAAGATAGGTGTATATATCTTTCTGCACATCCCCTGTGTTCCACTCGGGATGCTCTCCGTTAGGATCTTGCTGTTGGATGAAATCTGCAAATCCTGCTTGCACGTCCGGGTCGATAGAAGCGCAGGTAGCATAGACACGGCCGTCCAGATCCAAGTAGTGGTATTGGCGGTCGGAACGAGTCACATTGGTGATGTTCCATATGGCATTCGCACCGGCAGCGTCCATGATCGGACCGCGTGTGAGGGCATACGTGAAGCGCTTCGGGCCCCACTGCGGGTCGTTCTTGTAGTAACCACCTGTTTTGAAACTCCCGTCCCAGAAAGCCGGGTTAAGACCGTGTTTCAACTTGCCGTCCGCCGCTTCTTTGGCGTACTGGTCGATGATGTCCTGATCGGGGATGGCATCCAACAGACCTGTACCATATACACCGATGGTGTTCTCGAGGCGCACTTCGTAGCCGCCGTCCAGCAGCGCGATATCTTTGGTGATGTCGGAGCCTGCTTCTTTCGCAGGGAGTGCTTCCAAAGCAGCGCGGAACTGAGCTTGTGCCGAATAGAGCGCGGTAGTAGGAATCGTCACATCCGGGTAGCGCAATTCGTAGGTCTCTCCGTCTTCAAACTTGTTCCCATGCTCGTCCTGAACGGTCTTCCAAGTGACGGTAATCTGATTCGGGTCAATAGGTGCCTTGAACGGCGCTGCGCCAAATAACTGCGGCATACCTGCTACCCAACTTACATATGCGTCTGTAGCCGGATCGTAAAGAACCAATAACGTACCATTACCTACATGCGTTGCATCATATTTACCTTCCGGAACGGATACACCATGCGAGTAGTTCGGGTGGCAGTGCTGGCAGGATGAACGTACATAGACCGGTCCCAAGCCATGCTGACGGCCTTCCGTGTTGGTCACGAAGTCCTTCTCGGCGATTTGGTCACCTTGTGCGAACTTGGTGCCTGTACCGTCGTTATCCACCGAAGGTGTCGGCTGACGGAAGGTCATGGACGTGAGATTGGTAGTGGTACCTAACTTACCGCCGGTGTAGTACCAGTCCGGCTTATCTTCCGGTGCCTGCCCCGCTGCGGTCGGTTCGTTGCAACTTGTTCCGAATACTCCGATGAACGCGAGTACTCCGATAAATAGAACATTCTTTCTCATAACTTATTTGCTTAAAAGGGGTAATACTTCGTCGTCCAGCAAGCCTTCGAGCACTTGCACTTTGTCGATGGCTGCTTTCACCTGCGGGTTGTTTTGCGCCGTGTTCTCGAAGTCTTCTATCGCCTCGATGGCACTGATAGCCTCTTCGATGGCTTTGCGTACGCTGGCATCTAGTTCCGAGTTCTGACGATAGACGTAGTTCGATACGGAAAAATCGCCGGTTTGCGCACCGCAGTAGGCATGTTGGATAGAGCGGATGTTATCGGCAAAATCAATCGTGGAGGTACAGCTGTACGGGCTCTCGATATAATCGCGTTCCTCCGGTGTGCTGCTGATATACGGATTGCCCATCTTCAGATCTGCCACCTCGCCGGCGATGTCGATGGCTCCGGCGATGATATCTTCCGCCGCTTCCTGATAGCTCACATAGATCGACCCCGCTTTACCGGCCTGGATCATCTGCGTACCATAATGGTCTTCGTAGGGTTCCACGTCGCCTTCTTCCAGAATGGCCATCTTGTCGACACTCACCTCGCCAGCCCAGCAGTATTCGAGCAGGATTGCCTGCTGCGTGAGATCTTCTACGATCGCGTGAAGATACACTGCCTCCGCGTGAGTGAAGTTGGTCGCATGCGGACGACCGGTACCTACGGCACGGCCGTCAACCAAGACCGACTCAAAGAGCAGATACTCCGCGGCATGGAAACCTTTGAGGGCATAACCTAACTGGTCGCCCACATAGGCGCCACCCTCTTCTTCAATCTGCGCCATGCGAGCCGCGTCGTTCAGCAGCGCGTTCATCGCATTGAAATCCAACGGCCAGGAGTCGATATGCGGGTCGATGTTATGCGCACTCGCGGGACCGTACAGGAAGGCCTCGCTTTGCTCCCAGTACTTACGCATCTTCCGCCAAGACGCGTCTGCGTCTTTCATCAGTTGCGTGTAGTCCTGTCCCTGCTCCACCCGATCGAGGATCTGCTGTGTCTGGTCCCGCAACTCGATACCGGCGTCGGCCATCGCTTTATAGGTCGCAATGACCGTGTGGTTTACATAAGGCGCCACAGCCTGCTGCAACGCCGCTTCTTTGTCCGAGGTGACCTCTGTGCCACCCGATTGGCATGCAGTCATTCCCATAACTGCCAATGCCATCCATAACCATTTCTTTTTCATTTTATCTAAAATCTTAAATAGCAAAAATGTCAAATCTCAAATAATCCCGCATAGACGATGCCAATCGCCAACTGCGGTTCGTCGTTGTAGAGTTTCCCGCGCGTTCCGTCCGCACGCGTACCTTGTTTCAGAATGCCGTACGAGAACTCCGCTTTCACCGCGATCTGCGGAATAGGGAAATAGTTGATGCCGGCGGCTATCCGATGCCGTCCGCACCAGGCGTACATATCCGTCGGCCGGTTGTCATAGCGAAACATCGAGTCGTAGTAATCGTATCGACAGAAGAGATAGAACTTCTGATTCTTGGCTTTCAGTTTTTGGTTTAGGCTAAAGAAGTCATAGCCCGCCTCTATACCGGCGGTCAAGGCGTCGGATGCCACCCATTGTTTGCTGCTGACCGAACCCTTGCGCATGGAGATATTATATTGTGTGATAAGAGCAGCATCGCTCAGATGACCATAGAGGAATGTGCCGCGGGTGACGAAGCCATGACCCTTGTAGGCAAAGTCGAACGAACCGATCGTGACCGTTCCTTTCACGTCCTTATAGGCGCTCGCGTCCAGTTCGGCGTTGGTCTTACTGAGCGTGTTGCGGAACGAGTTGCCGCAGTACCCGCTCAGGCTCAGTCGCAATCCTTGTACGCCGGTATAATCGACCCGCGCCGCGCCGGCAAACACGTTCGCTAACTTGAACTCATACGGACTGCCTGCACCGGGTTTGACCCAGTTCTTGCGGTTGAAGCGGTCGCTGTCCAGACCGGGGAGGAACATTGCCTGATAGCGCCAACCGCTCGGGGTGCTACCCATGAAGGTCAACGCCACTTCGTGCCAGGTGCTGGGGATGATGGTGAACTCGCCTTCGTTGCGATAGACGCCGAAAAACTCCGTCGGCTCATGGTGCGCGTTCAGTCCTCCGACCGGAATGACCTGCATACCTGCGCGCAGGATGGCATAGCGGTTAAACGCTTTCTGCAACCAGAACTGCTCTAACGCTACTTCTCCGCCGCGCTCGATCTCACTCTCGTACTCACCTCCTTCTTCCTCTTCGATCTCCACCGCACTCTCCGTGCCGCCGTGCTCAAACTCAATCTCAGTAGCTACGCTCCAACCCTTGCCGAAGTCATAGCCTAAATACAGCACCACGTGCGGTAAGTCAAACTCCCCGTAATGGTCGTTCGCGTATTTCTCCGGATTCTTACCGTAGCGCAAGTAGTTGTTGGAGAACCAGCAATGCTTGGCCGTCACCTCGCCGTATCCGCCGATGGTGAACGTGCCGCGGTGATGCTTCACCGTGTCTTTCGGCACTTTTTTCGTCGCGCCGGACACCGCATCCACTCCCAATTTATTGGGATGGTCTGCTTTTTGCTCCAATCGCTCCACGCGCTCCATCAGTGCCTGCAGATCGGCCGCACTCACTTTGATACTGTCCTCCGCAAAACTTGCTAACACGCACGAAATCAATACGATAAATACAATTATTCGCCCTTTCATCATTGTTTGTTATCCTTCTTTCAAAGTCAATACAAAATTAACCATTTTTCTTCATCCCTCAAATACCTAAAAATAGGGAAAAATCACCTCCGGATTTGGTCATGTCGATTATTTTTACTATCTTTGCGCGATTTTTCGACAATTCGAGGTATGAAAAGATATTTACAGGTATTAGTTTTGGCGCTCGTGTGCGTTTTGCCGCTGTGGGCGCAGGAGGAGTATGACGCCCACCTCGTCGGGCATGTGTTAGACGAGAAGACCGGCGAGCACCTGCCGTACGTGAACGTGCAGGTAAAAGGAACGAACATAGGCACCGTGACCGACGAGTCCGGTCACTTCTTTCTGAAGAACCTGCCGCTCGGCAAGCATACCATCGTCTTTTCGTACGTGGGTTATGAGAACTTAGAACTGCCGGTGAAGATAGAGGAGAACAAGACCGTCGAACTGAAAGCCGCCATCCGCGAGGTGTCGCAGTTGCTCAATAGCGTGGTCGTCACCGCCAACCGCTATGAGACCAAGCGGCAGGAAGCAGCGACGATCGTCAACGTGCTCTCCCCCCGTCTATTCGAGACGACCGCAGTAGCCTGCGTAGCGGACGCGTTGAACTTCCAACCGGGTCTGCGGGTAGAGAACACCTGCTCCAACTGCGGTAAGACGGAACTGCGCATCAACGGTCTGCAAGGCCAGTACACGCAGATCCTGATGGACAGCCGTCCGGTCTTCTCCAGCATGGCATCGGTCTATGGTCTGGAGCAAGTGCCGTCGGCGATGATCGACCGCATCGAGGTGATCCGCGGCGGCGGTTCGGCGATGTACGGCGCGAACGCTATCGCCGGCGTGGTGAACATCATCACCAAGGAGCCGGTGCGTAACTTCCTCCACATCGCCAACACGAGCATGGTCAACGAGCATGCCGGCTATGATATCCACACCGACCTCAACGGCTCTATCCTAAGCGAGAACCGCAAGATAGGCGCTTATATCTTCGCCAGCCACCGTACACGCAGCGCGTATGACCGCGACCGGGACGGGTTCAGCGAGGTGCCCCAGATGCGCTCCACGACCGCCGGCACGCGTACGTTCTTCAAGACCAGCGCGTACAGTAAGATCACTGCCGAGTACCACCATACGACGGACTTCCGTCGCGGCGGCAACCGCTTTGCGTTCGAGCCCCACCAGGCCGATATCGCCGAGCAGCTGCGTCATAACATCGACGCCGGGCAACTGGCATTCGACTGGTTCTCGGAGGACAATCGTCATTTCGTCTCCGCCTATTCGGCGATCCAGCATATCGGTCGCGAGAGCTATTTCGGCGCGGGCCGGGACACCGCGGCGTACGGTCGCAGTACCGACCTGACGTCCATCACGGGTCTGCAGTACCGCTTCTCCTACCCTTGCGGGCGCGCCAAAGGTGACCTGAGCGTAGGCGCCGAATACACGTACAACGGTCTGCATGACCGCATGGTGGGCTACAACCGCGACCTCAACCAGCAGGTCCATGTAGCAGGCGTATATGCCCAGAACGAATGGAAACAGGAGCAATGGTCCGTACTGATAGGCGGACGATTAGAGAAACATAACCTACTGCGGAGCGTCGTCTTCAACCCGCGCGCCACCTTCCGCTATACGCCCGTCCAAGGCCTCGTCCTGCGCGCCGGCTACAGCAGCGGCTACCGTGCGCCGCAGGCCTACGACGAAGACCTGCATGTCGCGGCGGTGGGAGGCAACGTGTCGCTGATACGGTTAGACCCGAACCTCCTTCCCGAGTACTCGCACAGCGCGACGCTGAGTGGCGACTGGTATCGCAGCTTCGGGAAATGGGAGATCAACCTGACGGCGGAAGGATTCTACACCTATCTGCAGGATGTTTTCTTCCTCCGCGAGGACGGCAGAGATGCGGCGGGGAATATCCTGTTTACCCGCACGAATGCGCACGCGGCATGGGTGGGTGGTATCAACCTCGAGGGAAAAATCAATTACGGCACCCTCTTCTCTTTCCAGATCGGCTATACCTACCAGCAGAGCCGCTATACCGAGCCGCAGGCCTGGAGTCAGGAGGTGCCGGCAGACGTACATATGCCCCATACGCCGGATAACTACGGCTATGTGCTGATAGACATCCAGCCGGTACAGGACTTCACCATCTCCATCAACGGCAAAGCCACCGGCTCGATGCTTGTACCGCACCTGGCAGGTTATATCCCCCAAGACCGCTTGGAGAAGACCCCGTCGTTCTGGGATCTCGGTTTCCGCTTAGCGTACGACATCCACCTGTACAAACACTACTGCATGGAGATCAGTTGCGGCATAAAAAACGTGCTGGATCAGTTCCAGCACGATCTTGACCGCGGCGAGTTCCGCGATGCGAACTACATCTACGGACCGACTATTCCTCGTACTTACTTCGCCGGGATAAGACTCACTTTATAAGTTCACTATTTTCATATCGTATTGATTTAAAGCGTTTTACATGCGTTCGGGCATCTCGATGCCTAAGAGACTCATCGCGCTCTCCAGTACCTTCGCAACATTAGCGGCAAGCAGAAGGCGCAGGGCTTTCTTTTGCGCGTCGGGTTCGTTGAGAATGCTCAGGTCGTGATAGAACGAGTTGAAATCGCACGCGAGGGCGTACGCGTAATTACATAGGATCGCGGGCGAGAACTCCTCTCCGGCAGCGCGGACGGTCGAAGGATAGTCGCACAGGCGTTGGATGAGGTCCAACTCCTTCGGGTGTAGTGCGCCTTCGGCGCGTGTAGAGGCTTCGCCGTTTAATGCGCTTTCAGCGCGTGTGGCCTTGCGGAGCACCGATTGGATGCGGGCGAAGGTGTATTGGATGAAGGGACCCGTGTTACCGTTGAAGTCGATGGACTCCGCAGGGTTGAAGAGCATGTTCTTGCGCGGATCGACCTTCAGGATGAAGTATTTGAGGGCGCCTAAGCCTACCATTCGTGCGACTTCGTCGCATTGGTGATTGCTCATTTGTGATTGGTCATTTTTCTGGAGATAAATCTCCTTGGCATCCTCGACCATCTTATCCATCAGGTCGTCGGCATCGACTACCGTTCCTTCACGTGACTTCATCTTTCCGTTCGGCAGTTCGACCATGCCGTACGAGAAATGGACGAGTTCTTTGCCGAAGGGGAAACCGAGCCGGTCTAACAAGATAGAAAGCACCTTGAAGTGGTACTCCTGCTCATTGCCAACCACATAGACCATCTTGTCGATGGGATAGTCCTGAAAGCGCAGCTTTGCCGTGCCAATATCCTGGGTCATATAGACGGAGGTGCCGTCGGAACGGAGCAGCAGTTTCTCGTCGAGACCGTCCTTGGTGAGATCCGCCCAGACAGAACCGTCTTCGCGGCGGTAGAACGCACCGATAGCGAGTCCTTTCTCTACTTCGGACTTACCCTCGAGGTAGGTGTTCGACTCGTAATAGATCTTATCGAACGACACGCCCATGCGCTTGTAGGTCTCGTCGAAACCGGCATAGACCCACTCGTTCATCTTGGCCCAGAGCGCGCGCACTTCCGGATCGTTGGCTTCCCATTTACGAAGCATCTCCTGCGCCTCGAGCATGAGCGGCGCTTCCTTCTTGGCGGTCTCTTCGTCCATACCTTTCGCCATCAGTTCGGCTATCTGCGCCTTGTACTCCTTGTCGAAGCGCACATAGTAGTCGCCGATGAGGTGGTCGCCTTTCTTGCCGGAGGACTCGGGTGTCTCGCCATTACCGAACTTGAGCCATGCGAGCATGGATTTGCAGATATGGATACCGCGGTCGTTGACGATATTGGTCTTGACCACTTTCCATCCGTTGGCCTCCTGAATCTTCGCGATCGAATAACCGAGCAGGTTATTGCGCACATGACCGAGGTGAAGGGGTTTGTTGGTGTTCGGAGAGCTGTACTCGACCATCATCAGTTGATGGCGGTCGGGCTGCTGACCGTAGTTCGGGGCGGCATCGATAGCCTCTAACTGCTTGATCCAGAAGGTATCGTCGATGACGAGATTGAGGAAACCCTGCACAGCGTTGAAACGAGCTATCAGCCCTGAGCCGTCAGTCTTCAGTTTTTCGCCGATCTCGGCAGCCACTTGTGCCGGGGCTTTGCGGGCGAGTTTGACGAAGGGGAAGACCACGAGGGTGATGTTTCCTTCGAACTCCGGACGGGTTTTTTGCAATTGGATCTGGTTGTCGGCGGCATCGACATCATAGAGGGCTTTCACCGCCGCCTTTACCAGGGAAGTTATTTGTTGTTCTAAAGTCATAACTTAGGATATTTTCTAAACCAGCTACTTATTTTCAGACGGATGACGCCAAGCAAGGCTTCGGAGAAGATACCGCCGGACATCTTCGAGGTACCGAGCACGCGGTTTACGAAGACGATGGGCACTTCGATGATCTTCGCGCCGCACTTGGATGCGGTGAACTTCATTTCGATCTGGAAGGCATAGCCTTTGAAGCGGATCTTGTCGAGTTCGATGGTCTCGAGCAGGTGGCGCTTGTAGCAGACGAAGCCGGCAGTGGTGTCGTGGATATCGACGCCGAGCACGGTGCGCACATATTTCGAAGCGAAATAGGACATCAGCACGCGTCCCATCGGCCAGTTGACGACATTCACGCCGGTAACATAGCGGCTACCGATCGCGAGGTCTGCGCCTTCGTTGGCACAGGCGTCATGGAGCTTGAGCAGGTCCTGCGGGTTGTGGCTGAAGTCGGCATCCATCTCAAAGATATAGTCGGCTTTGTGCTCTATAGCCCAGCGGAAACCGGCGATATAAGCCGTGCCGAGGCCCAGTTTGCCGGAGCGCTCCACCAAGTGCAGGCGGTCTTTGTAGCGACCCTCCATGAGGCGCTTGACTATCGCAGCCGTGCCATCCGGCGAACCGTCGTCGATGATCAACACGTGAAAGTCCAGCGGCAGGTCCATGACCGCCGTGATGATGGCTTCAATATTCTCTTTCTCGTTGTAAGTAGGGATGATAACTAATCGTTGCATATGATTTGATCATTTAATACATAAATGGGGCTGGGCGAAGTGCGTTCCAGTGCCTTGATGAAGATATCCTTTCCGGGTTCTATCTCTATCTCGTCGAGGTAAGACTTGACGGTGTCGAAAGCCACTTGCGGGTCGTTGTTCTCGAGCGAGAGGTGGCACAACCACACGTTTCGCAGGTCGGGGTGCCAGTTACGCTCGATGAGTTCACCGCAGACGTCATTGGACTGGTGTCCCGTAGGGCTGAGGATGCGCTCTTTGAGGTAGGTGGGATACGGACCGTTGAGGAGCATGTGCTCGTCGTGGTTGGCCTCGATGACGAGGTGGTTGGCCGTGCGGATATACGCCTCCATCTCTTCGTTGACGGAGCCGCAGTCGGTCATGAGCACGAAACGCTGGCCAAGGAAGTCGATGCAGTATCCGAGGCAGTCGGTGGAGTCATGCTCGATATGGAAAGTGTTGATCTTCATACCAAACAGTTCCCACTCCACTCCTTTCTCGAAATAGTGCCGGCTGGTACGCAGTTTCTCGCGCACGCCGTAGTTGCGGTCTATACCCTCGTGGATGAGGGCCGTCGTATATATCGGCAGGTGAACGCGTTCGCCGAGTGTGCCTACCGCGCGGATATGATCGGCATGATCGTGCGTGATGAGCACACCCATGATATTTTGAAAATCGAGCCCCATGTCGCGCAGACACTTTTGTATCTGGCGCGCAGAGATGCCCGCGTCAATGAGGACACCCCGCTGACGCGTGCCGAGATAGTAGCAGTTTCCGCTACTACCGCTGGCAAAGCACCTGAATATGAGTTCGTTTTCTTCCATAATACTTATCTGCGTGTATTGCTGCTGCCGGATGAAGTGCGAGTAGAACTCGAACCGGAGGAGGTGCGGGTAGAACTCGGTGCGGGGGTGGCAGTACGGGTGTTATTCGTTGATTCGCGTTTAACAGTGGTGGTACGTCCGGACTCGTCGGTGGACTTGATGGTCGTGCGGGTGGTACCGGATTTGTTGACACGGCTCTCGACGATTGTCGAAGGCGTAACCGTACGGGTCGAAGATGAGCCGGTAGCCGTACGGGTAGTGGTCGTCGTGGACGTGGTAGCCGTAGAAGTACGGGTAGTAGCCGTGCCAGTAGCCGTACGCGTGGTAGTCGTGGACGGCTGGCGCGTAGTAGTCGTGGTCTCCGGTTTTGCAGCAGAAGTACTTGTGGAAGTCGTTGCTTCGGGCTTGGAAGCCTGGCGCTCCGTCTGCTCACGCAGTTGGCCTGCGTTCCGCACAGAGTTCTGGGAGGTCACGCGGCGTTCGAAGGACTGATCCGGGTAGCGCACCGCATAGTCATCATGCGCGTTCGGCTGCGTCATCTGGGTGTAACCGCTATAGAACGGTTGCTTCGGGTAGTCGCACTGATGGCAATAATGATGGTTGTTCATGTAGGTGCGCACATACGCCTGATAGTGGTTCAAGTAGATGGGTTTCGGCTGCTGGTAGTAACTCGGCCAATAACCGTAGTAATACGGCGATGACCAAGCAGCATACGAAGGACGACCGAACACATCCCACAGCGGCGGACGCTTCACGAAGACCGGACGAACAATGTAGTTCGGGCCATACAACCAACGGTCGCCGATCACCTCCACATATAGCGCGTTCGGACGATGTTCCGCCACGAGTGTCGCCACATCCTGATAGAGCGAATGCCCCAGACAAGCCTGGATGAGGAAGGTATGGTACACGCCCCGGTGGGTCTCAATTACGCGCAGGTAGTCAATCCACCCGTCGCGGTTGAGGTCGAGGTTGTTAATCATATACCGGGTGGAATTGAGCAGTTGCTCAAACTCGGCTACCGTACGCGACTCCGCGAAAGCCGCAGCTACCGCGTTGAGGTCGAGATAGAACGAGAGGTCGGTATTGAAATTGGTGACCGTCACTGTAGTGACCGTCGTGGTCTTGGGCTTCGGCGTCGTGACGGTCGTGGAATAGACGGTCTTCACCGGCACCACCACCTGATCCGTCGGAGCGACCGTCCAGATACTGGTCCAGCAGCCGGTCAAACTCAACGCCGCAAGCATCAATATAGATAATTTTTTCATTTCTCTAAACATTACACATTAAACATTACACATCATAATGTCTTCGCTACTTCTATTTCGTCGAAGGACTCGAGGATATCGCCTTCTTTGAGGTCGTCGTACGCCTTGAGACTCAGACCGCACTCGGTGTTGACACCCGCCTCCTTGATATCATCTTTGATATGCTTGAGGGATGCGAGTTCGGTGGTCTTGATGACGATACCGTCGCGGATGACACGGACTTTGTTGCCGCGCTTGATCTTTCCTTCGCGCACGATACAACCGGCGATAGTGCCGACCTTGGAAATATGGAAGGTCTGGAGCACCTCGAGGGTCGCCGTCACCTCTTCCTTCACCTCCGGCGCGAGGAGACCTTCCATAGCGGCCTTGACCTCGTTGATGGCGTCGTAGATGATGGAGTAGATGCGGATATCGACCTCTTCGGTCTCCGCCATCTTACGCGCGGTGCCCGTCGGGCGGACGTTGAAGCCGACGATGATAGCATCGGAAGCCGCAGCGAGCATGACGTCGCTATCAGAGATAGCGCCGACTGCACCGTGGATGACGTTGACTTGAATATTCTCCGTGGAGAGCTTGATGAGCGAGTCTTTGATAGCCTCGACAGAACCGTCCACATCGGCTTTGACGATGATGTTGAGTTCTTTGAAGTCTCCGATAGCCAGACGACGGCCGATCTCTTCGAGACCGACGTGTTTCTTCGTACGGATAGACTGCTCGCGTTGCAGTTGCTCGCGCTTGTTGGCGATGTCACGCGCTTCCTGCTCGGTCGGGATGACGTTGAACTCGTCGCCGGCCTGCGGCGCACCGTTGAGGCCGAGAATCGAACAGGGTTCGCCCGGACGCACTTCGGTGATCTTCTGTCCGCGTTCGTTGAACATCGCTTTGATACGGCCGTGGAAAGTTCCTGCCAGGACGATGTCGCCCATATGCAGCGTTCCGTCCTGTACAAGCAGCGTAGCTACATAGCCGCGGCCCTTGTCGAGCGAAGACTCGATGACCGAACCTTTGGCACGACGTTTGGGGTTGGCCTTGAGGTCTAGCATCTCAGCCTCAAGCAGCACCTTCTCAAGCAGTTCATACACACCCGTTCCTTTCTTCGCGGAGATCTCCTGGCACTGGTACTTACCTCCCCAGTCCTCCACGAGGATATTCATGTTACTCAGTTGCTCGCGGATCTTATCGGGGTTCGCGCCGGGTTTATCCACTTTGTTGATAGCGAAGACCATCGGGACACCTGCCGCCTGGGCATGGTTGATGGCCTCGATCGTCTGCGGCATGACCGCGTCGTCGGCAGCGATGATGATGATTGCTATATCCGTCACTTTCGCACCGCGCGCACGCATGGCCGTGAAGGCGGCGTGTCCCGGGGTATCAAGGAACGTGATATGCTGACCGTTCTTGAGTTTGACGTTATACGCACCGATGTGCTGGGTGATACCACCGGCCTCACCGGCGATCACGTTCGCATTGCGTATATGGTCGAGCAGCGAGGTCTTACCGTGGTCCACGTGACCCATAACAGTGATGATCGGGCAGCGCGGCTCGACATCTTCTTCGTTCACCACCTCATCGGCGTTGATCTCTTCTACCACGTGTGCGGAGACATACTCGGTCGTGAAGCCGAACTCTTCGGCTACGAGGTTGATGGTCTCGGCATCGAGACGCTGGTTGATAGAGACGAACAGACCGAGGGACATACAGGTACCAATGATCTTATTCACCGGCACATTCATCATCACGGCCAGGTCGTTCGCGGTCACAAACTCGGTGAGTTTGAGCACTTTGGATTGCTCCTGTGCCTCCATCATCTCGAGTTCATGTTTCTCGCGTTCCTGCTCGCGACGCTCGCGTTTATACTTAGAGGTGTTGGATTTGTTCTGTTTCTGCTGGAGACGGCTGAGCGTCTCTTTCAGTGCCTTTTCTACCTCTTCCTGCGTAGCCTCACGCGGTTTGTTCTTGTTCTTTCCGCTCTTATTCGTCTGGTTACGCTTGTCGTTCGGGTCCACTTTCGCGACGTTGTTCTTAATACGCTCGCGCTTGCGCTTCTCGGCCGCAGCCTGTTGCTGGGCTTGCTGCGCCTGCTGGCGCTCCTCACGCTCTTTGCGTTTCTGCTCTTTGGTCTTCTTGGCAGGACGCGTAGAGGTGTCGATGGAGTCGAGGTCGATCTTTCCGAGCACCTTCGGTCCGTCTTTCAGTTCGGGTTTGCCGAGCGTGAAGATCTCTTTCTTCGGTTTCTCGGGTTGAGCCGGCTGAGCAGGTTCAGCAGGTTTTGTCTCCACCTGCACTGCTTTCTTCGCCTTCTCTTCCGCGGCTTTCTTCGCAGCCTCAGCAGCCTCGGCAGCTTTCTGTTCGGCTACGCGGGCAGCCTCACGGCGTGCGGCCTCAGCGGCAGCCCGTGCGGCTTCCTGCTCGGCCTTTGCCTTTGCCTCGGCCTCCGCCGCAGCGCGCGCTGCTTCTTCTTTGGCAGCCCGCTCCGCAGCCTGACGATCGGCTTCTATCTTCACCGCCATGTCCTTGTTGAACTCCTTGGCGAGCAGCAGGTAGAGGTCGTCGGAGATGCGGAAGTTAGGATCCGACTCGACGGCATGGTTGTTCTTCTCACACCAAGCGGTGAGCGTCGCCATACCTATATTCAGTTCTTTACATGCTTTAATTAACTTGATTGCCATACGCTATCGGCGTTGTTTATCTCTCGCGCCGTGCGAGGGATTTAGGTTAGTCGTTTTCGAATTCGGCAGCGAGGATGCGGAGTACATCGTCGATGGTCTCCTCCTCGAGGTCGGTCTGCTCCAGCAGTTTCTCTTTGCTGGTACCGAGCACATCCTTCGCAGTGTCATAACCGACAGCCTTGAGGGCGTCGATAACCCACTGATCGATCTCGTCGTTGAACTCGTCGAGGTAGATATCGTCCATGTCGGCCTCGTCCATCTCGCGGTAAACATCGATCTCGTAGCCGGTGAGCATAGAAGCCAACTTGATGTTGAATCCTCCCTTACCGATCGCCAGACTAACCTCTTCCGGCTGGAGATATACCTTTGCGTTCTTGTTCTCTTCGTCGATTTCCATCGAGGAGATCTTCGCCGGAGCAAGCGCACGCTGGATATAAAGTTTAATGTTCTGCGTGTAGTTGATGACGTCGATATTCTCATTGCGCAGCTCGCGAACGATACCGTGGATACGCGCACCCTTCACACCTACACAAGCACCTACCGGATCGATGCGGTCGTCGAAGGTCTCGACAGCCACTTTGGCGCGCTCACCCGGGATACGGGCGATCTTCTTGATAGCGATCAGGCCTTCCTTCACCTCCGGCACTTCCTGCTCGAAGAGGCGCTGCAAGAACAGCGGGCTCGTACGGCTGAGGATGATCTTCGGGTTTTGGTTCTGGTTGTCCACCTGCACCACTACGGCGCGAACCATCTCACCCTTGCGGTAGTAATCCGTCGGGATCTGGTTCTGCTTCGGCAGGTACATCTCATTGCCCTCTTCGTCGAGCAGTAACATCTCTTTCTTCCATACCTGATACAGCTCGCCGGTAACTACCTGACCGATCATCTCAGAGTACTTGAGGTAGAGGTTTTCTTTCTGTAACTCGAGGATTTTCGATGCGAGGGTCTGACGCAGGTTCAAGATCATACGGCGACCAAAGGACTGCATCTCCACTTTGTCGGTGAAGTCCTCGCCTACCTCAATCTCCGGGTCGGTCTGACGCGCCTCGCTGAGCGAGATCTGATTCTCGGGATTGGCTACGTCGTCGTCTTCCATCACGAGACGGTTGCGGTAGATCTCGAGGTCACCCTTGTCGGGGTTGATGATCACATCGTAGTTAGCGTCCGTGCCGTACATCTTTGCGATCACATTACGGAATGAATCCTCCAACACGTTGATGAGGGTCTGTTTGTCAATTCTCTTGAAGTCCTTGAACTCCGAGAAGATGTCGATCAAATTGATCGTGTCTTGGTTTTTTGTTGAAGCCATTTTATTTTAAAATTTTAAATCGTATTTCACATATTTGGGTTCATCGTACCGCCAGGTATAGGTGGTGGTACGCAACTCTTTGCGCTTCTTGCCTTCGACGGCTACGCGCTCCTGGATATCGACACTAAAAGTGTCATCATCCACACTTACGAGCAGACCTTTGTACTTCTTCCCGTTTACCAGCACCTCGACATCATGCCCAAGGTTCTTCATGTACTGGGTCTTGGTCTTGAACGGATCGGTGAGCGAGACAGAACCTACTTCGAGCGAATAATCCAAGTCTGATTGCTGATTGCTAATTGCTGATTGCTCAATTTTTTCCACGAGGAAACGGTTCAAGTCCGCACAGAAATCCACATCCACACCCGCAAGGCGATCGACCTCAACGAGGATGTCATTACTCGGCGACACACTCAGCGTCACCAACTCATAGTCGCTACCCTTCAGGTACTCCTCAATCCAGTTTTGCAGTTGATTTTTATCCATAGTTTTACGCGAGCGAGGGAACCTTTTCGGGTCCCCTCGT
>JAEEGL015742719.1_pt1 | contig 18203 bp, 9 predicted proteins | sample 9134231 | NCBI WGS metagenome assembly JAEEGL01 (sample SAMN16246548, study PRJNA631951) | gut metagenome | biome: gut microbiome; feature: rumen; material: fiber-attached | host: Bos | place: Iran: Karaj | collected 2018-10 | reverse complement strand
TTAGCCTGAACGATATTACCAGCATAGAGGTTCACTTCCTCGGGTTTTAAGTTCAGGTCTCCACAAAGGTTGTCGTATACCTGCTTCACCATACCCGCCCACTTGGGATCGCCAGTATTGGTCTCGCCCTGATGCATGAGGATACCCTTGATGACGCCATCCTTCTGGGCCTTCTTGGCCAACGTTACCAGACGTTCGTAGGGATTGTTATCATAGGCGGCGAGCATGCCCTTCATCCAGTTGGGCGCTTTGTTCTTCACGTAATTGTCGATACTGTCCGGAAGGAATCCCTTGATGTCGATACCACCAATGGCCACGTGGATGACACCAATCTTGATGTTTTCAGGCAATGAAGCCACAAGAGTACGGCCGAACCAGTCGGCAGGGGTCAAGCCAGTGTTAGGACGGCAGAGAGGAGCCGAAGCCTCGCACCACTCACCCATCTTACGACCCTTTTCAGGGAAGTCGACGGCGGGCATCAAGAGGAAGCGGGGACCTGGGCTAGCCAGATCCTGAGCCTCTGGACGGGCATTGCCCTCCATGTTCGATTGTCCAAAACAAAGGAAAATGTAGAAATTGGGATCGGGTTTCTGGGCATTTGCCGTCATAACACAGAGGCCCAGCAGAATCGTTGATAATAGTTTTTTCATTGTTGTATGAGTTTAATGAATAATTAATCTTTCTTATATTGAAATTCGTCGATATCCACATAGCCACCAGCCCTTTTCGTGGCATAACAGAAGATACCAAACTTCTGGCCCATGAAGAACCGACGCCAGTCGAAGCCCATCTTATAATCAGAGCCTATCTTCGTCCACTGTTCACCGTCAAGGCTATAATAGAACTTGGCGAGGTCGGTGCCGGGCATCATACCCTTCTGCTCCTTCTGTGGACGGAAGTCGGCATCGATGCGGAGCCAGACTTTAGACTGCTTCAGTTCGATACTCTCAATAGTCTTTGTTACGACATCGGTCACCTCCTTGTCGCGATCACTGAGGGCAACCTTCAGCTCGTTCATCTCGAGCACGAGTTTCTTACCCAGTTTCTTGACAGTGAGGGCGCCTGTATCGCTATTGAAAGCGGCCAGACCCGCACAGTCTCCGTCCTTCATCTTCGAGAGATCCATCACGACGGCACCACTACAGCCAGGACCTTCCATGCGCTGGGTGAGCGTGTTGGGAGCGAGGTAGATATCCTTAACGATGCGGTTGGTCTTCAGGCGAAGGAATCCAGGACGTTCGGTGAGACTCCACGCCTTATCTATGGGATTGTGGTTCCATTGCCAGTGGAGGCCAAGCTTTGAGGAAGAGAAATCGTCGGCCTTGACGATACCAGTCTCGGGTTCACCACTCTTCAGGGGGCGCACAGTGTCGGGCACCTTACCATTCTCATCGCCCAGCATAGGCCAACCATTGATCCAGCGACAGGGCATGACTGTGAGCACACGCCCCACGCCACCGCGGTCTTGGAAAATGATGCCGTACCAGTCGCCATCCTGTGTGTCGACGATGGTACCCTGAGCCTCATAAGAAAAACCGCCGAACTCACTCTCCAGGATCACCTGCTTCTCCCAAGGGCCATGGATATCGTCGGCTCTGTAGCATACCTCGCGACGGTGGCGTCCAGGGGCATAGGTGTGAGAGATCATCAGCAGATAATATTTGCCATTGTGTTTGATGACACGAGAGCCCTCCAGGAGCCCTTTCTCGTCTTCTTCGCGCTGGAAAATCTGCTGATGGGTACCTTCAATGACATCAGAGAGATCGGGCTTGAGTTCCATCATCTCACCCGTGCCATAAATGACATAGACACGCCCATCGTCGTCGAAGAACAACGAACAATCGTGGAAGTGGCGCATACGGGACACGATGGTCCAGGGGCCTTCGGCCTTCTCGGCAGAGAAGATATATGTATCGCCCATGCTACCCTGTTCGTTGGGAGCGAGGAGTGCATAGAACTTCCCATTGTGATACTTCAAAGAGGTGGCCCACTGGCCACGACCATAAGCCGTCCCCTGCAGCAGATCGTATTTCGGTGAGTCAGTGAGTTTGTCAAAGATGTAGCCCACGGTCTCCCAGTTCTTCAAGTCCTTCGACTTCATGATAGGAGCACCAGGCATAAGGTGCATCGTGGTGGAGACCAAATAAAAGGTATCGTCCACGCGGATGATGTCTGGGTCAGGCACATCGGCCCAGAGCATAGGGTTCTGTATGGGCTCGGTGTGGAGCGTCAGATAATCGTCGGCGAGAGCTCCTGTTGCGGGCAGAAAGAGCATTGCCGTCAGTAGTGTTTTGAATAATGATTGTCTCATACTTGGTTGGCCTGATATGCGTTAGAATGTGATTGTTGTCTGATTGCCATCGTAATCGATGGTCTTAGTAGTGCCGTCGGGAAGCGCAACGGTGAACTGACGCTTCAAGAGCATACCGGGATATTCGCCCTTTCTGGCCCCAATGGTGAGCGTACGGACTTTGTCACTCCAAGAGAAGACAACGGTAGCATAAACGCCACGCTCATAGTTGTAGTTATCGCCCTCGTCTTCATAAAGGGTAAAAGTGCCATCTGCACCGGGGTAGAGACGGAATTCGAGGTTGTCCCACGCTTTCTCGCCCACATATTGCATCTCAGGACCTAAGGGCAGGATACTACCGGCACGTACAAACATGGGCACACGGTCGAACGTGGTCTCGAGGGTGACGCTCTTACCACCCTGATAGGCCTTACCCGTCCAGAAATCATACCACAGGGCTCCCTTTGGGAGATACTTTATTGCGGTTTTACTGGTAGTAAAGTCTACCTGAACGGCAGACTCGCCCCGCGCCTCCTGGCGATCCCAACCCGTCATGGCATCCGTGCGGATAACCTTTTCCTCCGTATACTGGGGATTGACGATGGGGCAAGCAAGGATGCTTCGGCCAAACATAAACTCATCGGCCACATCCCACACTTTCTTGTCGGAAGCGAAGTCACTGAACAACGGACGCAGATAACTCTCGTTGTTGCACGTTACTTGCCAAGCCGTACTATATAGATAAGGTATTAAACGGTAGCGTAAGCGAATCATCTTTTCGATGGCATCGTAGACGGGTGTCCCTTTCTCACCGAATTGCCAAATCTCACGAGGGGCATCGGCTCCGTGGCTACGGAACACCGGGCAAAACAGTCCGTACTGCATCCAACGCACATAGAGTTCCTGAAACTGGGGATTCTGGGGAGCAGAACCCGGTCCACGGGTATTGTAAGAACCACAGAAGAAACCACCTATGTCGGTATTGAAATTGGGATTGCCCGTGAGTGAGAAACTCAATCCTGCGGGCACTTGCTTACGGAGCATGTCCCATGATGAGTTCACGTCGCCACTCCACATGTTGGAACCATAATGCTGTTGACCGGCGAACGAAGAGCGCGTCATGATGAACAAGCGTTTCTCCTCCGACACCCGACGCTGCTTTTCGTAGACACCACGGACAGTCTCCAAAGGGAAAGCATTACGGAGTGAGCGCCATGTACCTCCCGTAACAGGGTGCTCATAGTCGCTCTCGCGGGGATTGAAGAAGTCGGGATCCGTGGAATCCATCCACCAGGCATCAGTACCGTAGTCGAAGAGGGTCTTCAGGTATTTCCAATAGATATTGCGAGCCTCGGGACTAAATGCATCGTAGACCTTCACTCCAGAGGGATAGTCCATCCTCGGAGGCCAGATATGGGAGATACCACTCTGTGGCCACGTCTCGATGGGCAACAGAAGTCCCTTCTCATCCAGTTCACGGAACTGGCGCGTCATGGGACCGAAGCTGGCCCAAATGGAAATCATGAAGTGGGCATGCTTGGCGTGGACATTCTTGATGAGCTGAGGGCCATTGGCAAAGTCCTCGGAGAGGAAGTCCATAGCATTCCACAGGTAGTTGGACCCCCAATACTGCCAGTCCTGGATAATACCGTCGAGTGGCACCTGCAACTCACGGTATTTATCGACAATACCCTCAGTCTCTGCAGCAGTCTTATAACGCTCTTTCGATTGCCAGAAGCCATAGGTCCACAAAGGGAACATCGGAACGTCGCCTGTAAGATGGCGCATCTGGGCGATAACACCATCGGCAGAACCACCGTACATGAAGTAATAGTCGATGCCCTCGCCCACCTCCGAGGTGAAGGTCATACCGTTGGCATCGTCATCGAACTGGGTAGGCGAATAGTTCTCCCAATAGAGGCCCCAGCCCTTGATGCTCTGGAGCACATTCTGGAAATCCTCAAGATTCGACTGTTCCATGCGCTTATGCTCACCACGACGGTTCATCTTTCCATTCTGAATAGTACCAAGACCGTAGATGGCCTCGTCCTTGTCGAGACGGAAGGTCTGACTGACCTTGCCGTCTGTGATGGAGCATGAACGCTCACGCAACAGCACCCTACCCTTTGCGTCGAGGAAGGTCAGGGCACCATTGGCATCTTGTTTCACGGTGAGTTGGCTGCTCTTCCATGTATTGCCATTTTGGATGGCCACGCCCTGTTCGGGCTGGGCCGTCACCACCAGACTCTTGGTGGGCTGTCCCTTGATAATATGGACGATACTGGGCGTGAAGAACTCAACTTTCAGCGTTTGCGCCCTAGCCTGAGCCATTGTCAGAACCAAAGCGAAGATAAGGAAAAAGCGTTTCATTATTTTGTCTTTCTTTGTGACTCTGTCTCCTCGCGCTTAGCCTTATAATAGCGCTCTACGAAGTCTATCTGCTCACGGTTGGGGCGCATGATGAGCGAAGCACCATTAGAGAACTGCATCGTAGTGGGTTTCGAATCGTCGAACGTAGGCCAGTAAGGCAGACCTTTAGCATTGGGATTACCGGTCTTAATGAAGTTCACCCAATATTGTTGCATGATTTCAGAGACAGCGGCCTCGATGGGGTATTTATCATTCTGCCTGATGAAGTGGCTGTTCAGATACATAATATCATCGGCATGGGCCACACCACGTCGACGGGGATCCTGTGAGAAGCTCACCTCTGAGGGTTGGGCGAGGAAAGCGGCATAGGCAGGACTCTTACCCGTCTTGGTCTGAAGGTTTACCCATGCATAGGAAGGCCATGCGAAACCCATGTCACGAAAGGCATCGCCAAAGCCATGCCAAGCCTCGTCATCGTTATTGCCAGGATAGTATTTCAGTGCCTCGTCAGCCCAGTCGCCGAAGATGCCCTTCACACTCTTCTGGAAGTTCTCGGCCGTCATGTTACCCGGTGCGAAGAGGGCACCCTCGTCACTGTTGGTCATCACGATGATGGGCACGTCGTTATATTCGCCACGCTCATAGAGACGATACTGATCGTCGGTAATCACATAACCATCGACACAAGGCCAAAAGCCAGCAAAACCTACATTACCGTCACAAAGCAGCATCGGGTCCATCTGACGCATCTGCTTGAGGTTCTTTTTCTTCAGGTGTTTCTGGAAGGCAAGGCCCTGTTGCTCGGCACCCTTTTGTGAGGCATCCAGACCTAACGAACGGGGGGCATCACTCCAAGGGGCAAACGAGCCACCACTCTGACTAATGCAGCCATGGAAGAGCCCTTTGGCAAGGGGTGAACCACAAAGGAGACTACAGCTGATGGCACCTGCACTCTCGCCAGCAATGGTAACCTTCGAGGGATCACCACCAAAGTTGGTAATATTACGTTGTACCCATTGGAGGGCGAAAATCTGGTCAAGGATACCATAATTGCCTGAATGACCTTCGGGGTTCTCCTTAGTCAGTTCGGGATGGGCCATAAAACCGAGTGCTCCAGTGCGATACTCGATGCTGACCACAACAATGCCACGCTGAGCAAGGTTTCTCCACATGTCGCCACCATACCACTCGGTCTGGAAGCCACCACCATGGATCCACACTAAGACGGGCAGGCGATCGTTAGCAGATGTTGCAGGAGTGACAATGCCGAGATAGAGACAATCCTCACTCATCATATCGGCCGTACGACCCGGACGTGTTGGTTGTGGAGGCATGGGGCCGAACTCATCAGCCTTTCGCACACCCTCCCAGCTCTTAGCTGGCTGTGGAGCCTTCCAACGCAGGTTTCCAATTGGGGGTTGGGCATAGGGGATAGCCTTATAGACGGCCAGTTCTCCCTCGGCGACACCCTCGATATCACCTGTTTCCACATGGGTCTTCAGGAGCGGCTGCCCCTGTACGGCTGCGGCAGTCATCAGCGCGCAAAACGTCAGAACAATTGTCAGAAGCTTTTTCATAATCGTTTGTTGTTAGTTATTATTACTGTGTTTGAATGTTCTCTATTCAGACATGTTTTTAATGTAGGGCAGGTCGACAAGGTCCTGTAGCTGGTAGAAGCGTGCGGCATTCTCTCCGAGGAAAAGGGTTTTCTCCTCGTCTCGCAGTTCCGGGGTCTTCAGGATGAAGTCGTAAGACATGCGATAGGTAATGGCCGTGATGGTGCGGGGGTAGTCGCTACCCCACATCAGCTTATCGAAACCTAAAAGGCCGGCGGCCTCCTTGATGGCACGCACGGCAGAGGGATAGGGGTAGAACTCACTGTTGTAGAGCCATGTGATACCTCCCGTCTCGATAAAGACATTATCGTAACGTGCCAACATGACCTGTCGTTTCCAGTCTTCGTTTTCCCAACAAGGGGTGGCAGGTGGATTGGCCATACAGAGGTGACCGATGGCGATGCGCAATCTCGGACAAGTCCTAATCACATCACGCAACTCCTCCGTCTGCTGTTTGCCGTCGGCAAGGGTGATGGAGAGAAACGCATCACGCTCCTCCATCTGTTTGAACAACTTAATCATCTCCTGCGAGTTCAGTTGTATCCGGAGTTCATCAGTCAGGAGCCTATGACCGGGAATGGCGAGTCCCTTGAAACCGCTGTCGATGAGTATCTGACCCTGAAGGGGCAGGTTGGGCTGGAAGAAGTTCACCATGCCACAGGTGATGAAACGGTTAGGATATTTCTCACCGACCTGCTGGAGGTAACGGTTCTGACAACCGTCAATCAGTTCCTGTACCACCACGGCCGCCGACACCTGCGCATAATCCATGTTGGAGAGGAATACCTCTGCCGTATTTTTGCCGTCGATAATGAAGGGAGGCAACATCTGCACCTCCTCGCCTAAGAAGATGGAACGGCCATTCTTACGCGACTTGATGGGTAATCCGTTCCATGTGGTATTCTGTTTCAGCCATAAGTGGCTGTGTGCATCTACAATTTTCATATGGTATTATTTATAACTTTTGGGTGATTCTTTTCCGAAGAGGAATTGTTTCTGATAGCCACCGAGGTCGATGACAATCTTCTCGAACACGATGCCGGGATCCTGCGGATGGATGGTCAGCGTGTGAATATCGCCTTCGGCAATGGGCAGCTCTACCTCTTTCTCTACCACGCGAAGGGCGATGGTGGGATAGTAGATACTGTAGATATTCTCTGGTTTCTCGTTCAGATTACTGTTGAAATTGATGCTGGCAGGCTTGCCTCCATCAATGGCCACATCATAGACCAGACCACCCTTGTCGAGGAAGTCGAGGGTTGACTTGGTGACCACATGAACCTTTGCCGTCTTTGCCCCGTCGGCCTTAAAACGATAGGTCAGGGTGGCTGCGTCGGTCTTCTGCGTATAAGGCATTAGGGCGATGCCGCTCTTCGTACGCCCCATGAAGGGGATTACCGTCCATTGGGCTTGTGAGGCGTTCTCACGGCTATAGGTGTGCTCGGCCTCGATGCTGATATAACCGTCGGCAGGTGAGAAGGTCGGTCCCTGGGCGGACGTCTCCACCTTCTTCAGCATCGGCACGACATCGGCGGGGAAGTTATCGTTCCACGTTCTATAGCTGATGTGCTTCTGAATCATCATACCATCCCACTTGCCACCGGCAATCTCCTTGTTGTATTGCAGGTTCAGCAGAGAGTCGCGCTTGAAGGCCTGACGACAGCGTTCTGCCCAACAGTTGGCCTCGGGATCGCCCAAGGCAGCAAGTTTCAGGTTCATTGCCTGGGCATAATACATCTCGTAGACGGCACCCATCGCCTGAACAGGGAAGAGGATGATCTGACGATAAGCATCTCTGGCCTCGGGCTTCAGGGTGATGAATTGACGAAGGGCACGGACTTCAAGAGCCTGGTATTCGCCCACCACCTGGGCAAACTCATCGGTGGTATAGGCGCTGGCGTCGAGCATCTCCGAGGTGATGCGGCCGTTGTATTTGCTCACGAGGTTCAGAATCTGCGAAGCCTCACAAGCCTGGTCTTCACCAAAGCTCTCGGCACAGAATTCATAGGTATGGCAAAGCAGATTGTCTACCTTATATTTATTGGGGTTCCACGCCATGTCCATAAACAACTGGATGGGATATTCCATCGGTTTCAGGTCGCCCACGTTCAGGATCCAAAGTTTCTGGATACCACCGTTATAGGCCAACTGCAGCTGTTCCCACATATTCTGGATGGGGGTGACATTGATCCACTTCGTATTTCGGGGCGCACCCACATAGTCCACATGGTAATAGAGGCCCCAGCCGCCCTTACGCTTCTGCTCCTCGGCTGTCGGCAATCGCCGCACATTACCCCAGTTATCGTCGCAAAGCAACACCGTCACGTCGTCGGGCACACGAAGTCCGGCATCGTAATAGTCCTGTACTTCTTTATATAAAGCCCATATCTGGGGCGTCTCCTTAGCCGGACGTTTGGTCACTTCCTTGATGATACGACGCTGGTTGTCGATGATAGTCTCCAGGAGCTTAGTGTCGGTGCCGTTGCCCATGGCCTCATCGCCATCACCACGCATACCGATAGTCACTATGTCGTCAGTACCCTTCATACGCTCGATACCCTCGCGGAAGAAGCGGTCGAGGTTCTCTTTATTCGTGGAATAGTTCCAGGCGCCCCACCCTTTTCGGTCACGAGCATACTCCTGATGGTTGCGAGCCATGGGTTCGTGGTGCGAGGTTCCCATCATAACACCCATCTTGTCGGCCGTCTTTAGGTTCTCAGGATCGTCGGCATAGAAAGCCCAGCCCCACATGGCAGGCCAGAGATAGTTACCCTTCAGGCGCAGGATGAGTTCAAACACCTTCTCATAGAATTGATGGCCGCCATAGTTGGTGCCAAAGGTGTTTTTCACCCACGTGGTCAAACAGGGTGCCTCGTCATTAAGGAACAAGCCACGATACCTCACAGCTGGTTCTCCATCGGTATATTCGCCCTCCTTGACATACAACTCCGGGTGCTTCACCACAGGCACGTCAGCCCAGTAGTACCAGGGCGACACACCAATCTGTCTGGACAACTCGTAGATACCATAGACCGTACCGCGCTTGTCGCTGCCCGCAATCACGAGTTGCTTGCCGATGGTCTTGATGATATATTTCTCAGTTTTGCCCTTCAGGTCCTTCAACAAGCCCTGCTTCACCCACTGGTCAATCTGTGGATTCGAGCCAATGGTTCCAATCACGACTCTTGCATCGTTCCCACCACGCTGAGGTTTCACACCCGTCACCTGTTCGAAATCGCGCAGGAGGTTAGCGGCGGCTATCTGCACACAACTATGTTCTCCGTCGGCATAGCTGATGGAGACATCCCTCAGTTGCAGGGTACCCTGGGCGGACTGGAAGGTTATAAACGCGTCGGCCGCATGACTACCTAAGGGGAGCAACGCCGACATGAGGAAAATGGCCAAACATTGAGTCAGCCTTTGTAGATTTTTATTAATCATGTCAGTTATCATCTTGATTCTGGGTGCAAAGATACTACTTTTTTTATAATAATGTGTTCAAATATGTTTCATGAACTTTATTTTTTGTTGCTTTTTCTTGCTGAAAAGAAAAAAAACCATTACCTTTGCCCAAAATTTTACTTGAACACTAGACATGTGGCCTAAGATATTACTAACTATTATCGCTGTATTCCTATCCTCGAGCGTGTCTGCTCAGATGGGACAATTTTTCAATCCTGACAAGCAACTCTCCAGCAGTTTTGTCACTCAGGTGTATATTGACAGCGAGGGATTCCTATGGGCATCCACCCGCGATGGCATCAACCGTTACGATGGATACCAGTTCCGGGTCATCCGCCGAGAGAATGATTCCAACAGGTCGCTGGCCAGCAACTACGTGAACACGCTCCTGCAGGACCGTAATGGTCTATTCTACTTTGGTATGTACGGTGCACTACAGACCTGGGACGGCCGCAACTTCTATAAAGTGACGATGACTGACCTCAAGGGTCAGAAGGGCAGCTGCTATGCCACCTGCTTTCTCGAACGCGCCAACGGCGATGTGCTCGCAGGGACCTCGGGGCTCGGTGTGATGAAGTTCATCGACAAAAGCCACGCCCAACAGATGGGTGGCGAGCTGGCCGACCTCCATACCATCAACTCGATGATCGAAGACAAGAAAGGGCGCCTGTGGCTCGTTACCGACAGCAAAGGCTTGCTCTGTTATGACGGGAACAAGGTAAGGCGCTATCTCGCCGACCGTACCGAACTGCAATTCTTCGGTCTCTGCGAAGACCACGACGGCGTGATCTACGTCGGCACCACCAACTCAGGCGTCTTCCGTCTGCAAGGCACCGATTTCGTACATATCGAGGGCACAAACAACCACTCTGTGTCATCGCTCTTCTGCGACCACTTCGGCAGTATCATCATCGGCTATGACGGCCAAGGTGTGGCCATCTACGAACCCGCCAGCAACCATGTGCTCGACAACCCATTCTTCAGCATGGAGGTGAACCTCTCTAAGAGTAAGATATGCTCCATCACCGAGGACAAGAGCGGCAATCTATGGTTCGGACTCCTGCAGAAAGGCCTCTACCGCCAGCCCATCGCCTTCAAGGGCTTCAACTATATGGGCTACAAGATGGGCGACCAGAACCTCATCGGTAGTGCTTGTGTCATCAGCGCCCTTGTCGACCGCCAAGGGCGCGTGTGGATAGGTACCGACAAGGACGGGCTCTACAGTTTCAATAATCAGGGTAGTCTCCTGAAACATTATCTCAGCGGCATACCCTCCACAGTGATGTCGCTCACAGAAGATATCAACGGCCACATTTGGGTGGGCTCCTATGGCGACGGCTTCGGCTGGATCGACCCCTCCACCCAGCAATTCCATCCGGTGGTATACCCCGATGACAAGAATTTCATCGTCATGGATATGGAGTGCGACGCTCTGGGGCATCTATGGCTCGCCTCATTCAAACACGGTCTGATTTGCATGGATACCAAAGGCAACATCCTCAAGAAATATAGCATGCAGGAAGGTGCAGAGACCGACCGGAAGATGAACAGCATCACCAACAACTACGTCTCGCAGGTAAACATCTCCCCCGACGGCAAACGCATATACGCTGCCACGTCCATGGGCCTCTGCTGCCTCGACATCGAGAGCGACAGTTGGGTCAAGGCCTTTGGTACCAACTGTCCCAACTACTCCCAGCCCGTAAGAATCGCCCGCGAATATGGCGGTCATATCTGGGTGGGCACTAACAACGGACTCTACTGCTATAGTCTTGACGGAAAGGTATTGAAGCACTTTGACACAAAGAACGGTCTCCCCGACAATGGTGTGGGCACCATCGAGCGCCACCCCAACGGCCGTCTGTGGCTAGGCACCAACCACGGTCTGGCATGCCTCGACCCCAAGACAGGCCTTTTCCAGAACTACTTCGCCGACGATGGTCTGCAGAGCAATGAGTTCAGCGACGGTGCTTCCACCATCTCAACCGACGGCATCCTTTACTTCGGCGGCACGGGTGGCATCACCTGGTTCCGTCCGCAGGATATCGTACAGAGCAAGTGGGAAGCTCATGTGCAGCTCACCGCCTTCAACGTCAACGGCACCCCCATCGGAGGCAATGCCATGTCGGGCGACTACCAGATCACCGACACCACTGTCTATGCCAGCCGCCGCTTTGAACTCGACTACCATGACAATACCTTCTCGGTGCAGTTCTCTACCCTTACCTACGAGAACCCCGAACACATATCTTATTTATATAGCATCAACGGCGAACCCTTTATCCGCCTCCACCCAGGCATCAACGTACTAACGTTTTCCCACCTGCCGGAAGGCACTTACCGCTTCCGCGTGAAGGCTGAGCGCAACAATATCGAGACCGCCGAGCGCGAGTTCACCGTGGTCATCCATAGTCCCTGGTACCGCTCGGCATGGGCTTACTTTTTCTACTGCGTAGTCTTTGGCCTCTTCGTCTGGCAATATCTGGCCTACCGCCGCCACCGTGAGCAGAACAATCTCCGCCTCCAGGCACATATCCACGCCGAGGAGATGGGCGAGGCCAAGTTGCGCTTCTTCATGAACATGAGCCACGAGATACGCACCCCGATGACCCTCATCATCACACCTCTGCTCTCGCTGCTCAAAAACGACGACGATCCCGCTCGACGCAATGTCTATGAGACCATCAAGCGTAATGCCGAGCGTATCCTCAGCCTTATCAACCAGATGATGGACCTCCGAAAGATTGACAAGGGCCAGATGCAGATGCGCATGTCGGAGACCGACCTTGTGGGCTTCGTCAAGGACATCTACGACCTCTTCGAGAATCAAGCCAAGGCCAAGCAAATCACCCTCACCTACGAACATGATATCGACCGGCTCCCCGTCTGGATTGACCGTAAGAACTTCGACAAGGTGGTGATGAACGTGCTCTCTAACGCCTTCAAATACACGCCAACTGGCGGCGAGGTAGGCATCCGTCTCTTCCACGATGACCAGCAGGCCACCATCGCCATCCGAGACAACGGTGAGAAAATCCCCGAGGATAAGCTCGACAAGATATTCGAACGTTTCTACCAGACCGCCTCGACGGCCAACGACCGCAATGTGGGCACTGGCATCGGCCTCGATCTGACACGTTCGCTCGTCGAGCTCCACCACGGCACCATCTCCGCTCACAACCTAGTCAAAGGCTGCGAGTTTGTCATCTCCATCCCGATGGGCAATGCCCATCTGACCAGCGACGAGATGGTCGACGCTGCCGATGTCGAGACCACCGCCGAAGAGCTGTTGCCCATGGAAGAAGAGGTTGCTGCCATCGAAGAGGCAGCCCCCCAAGTCGAAGTTCCCCAGAACCGCCGACAAGTCATCGTCATCGCTGAAGACGACGACGAGATTCGCTCCTACCTCGAGAAAGAATTTGAGAAAGACTACGACGTGCGCACCTGCAGCAATGGTATGGAAGCCCTTGGTGAAGTACTACGCACCATCCCCGACCTCGTGATCAGCGACGTCATGATGCCCGAGATGGACGGTCACACCCTTTGCTCGAAGATCAAGACCAACCCCAGTGTCAACTTCGTGCCAGTAGTCATGCTCACCGCCAAGAGCCGCGATGAAGACAAACTTGAGGGTCTGGAAACGGGTGCCGACGCGTATATCGTCAAGCCCTTCAACATGGATATCCTCCGGCGCACCGTCCACAACCTCATCGGCTCACGCCGACTGCTGCGCCTGAAATACGAGCGCAACGACGACCTCGAGGAGCAAGTAGACGATGTCCGTCTGAAGTCGCCCGACGAAAAGCTTCTCGACCGTGTCATGGAGTGTATCAACAAAAACCTGAGCAACTCCGACCTCAGCGTTGACATGATTGCCGAGAAGGCCGGCATCAGCCGTGTCCACCTCCATCGTAAGATGAAGGAGCTCACCGGCCAGACACCTCACGACTTTATCCGTAACATCCGTCTGAAGAAGGCTGCCCAGCTACTCACTACCCAAGGTATGAACGTCACCGAGGTGATGTACGCCTGCGGATTCTCCAACTCGGCATCCTTCTCCACCGTCTTTAAGAAATACTACGGCATGTCTCCTCGTGACTACATGCGAGAGCATGAGGAACGCCAGTAATTATAAAAAACAAATGACAACCAAAAAGAAAGAAGAAAAATGAAAAAAATGGTTTTAATGGTTGCAGTCGCCTTCATGACTGCCATGAGCGCAAATGCTCAGAATGAGGATCTTCATCATGAGCTCAGCCTCTCTTATGGTCTCGGAAGTATTGCCCAGTTTGGCGATGGCCTTGGCGAAGGTATCGGTCTGATCTTCACCAATACAGAGTATGACGACGGTACCATCCTGGGCCCCATCTCCTTGGAATACTTCTATCACTTCAACAACCCCCGTCTGGCTCTTGGTGCATCGTTCACCTATTCTAAATGGGATAGCGACGTGCTGGATAGAAGCAGCCATCAGAAGCTGGGCGATCGCAAGCGTAACTTCTTCTCGGTGATGCCCTCTTTCAAGAGCTACTGGATCAACAAAAACAACTTCGGTCTCTACTCCAAGGTTTCTGCAGGTGTTGGTTTCCTGAGCGTCAAAGACAATTTCAAGAATTATAAAGACGGTAAAGAGGTCAATGAAAAGAAAGACGACAACGGTGCCTACTTCATGTTCCAGCTCTCATTTGTCGGTGTAGAGTTCGGTAGCAAGTTCCGCGGCTTTGCCGAGCTTGGTATTGGCGACCAGGGCTTCTTACAGGCCGGTGTCCGCTACAAATTCTAAGCAACTCATTATGTAATTAAATACAGAAATGACAATAAAAAAATTCATGCAATGGATGCTAGCTGCCGTCCTTATTTGCGGCTCATCTTTACTCTCATCGTGTAGGGGAGACAATGAAGACAACCCCGTACAGCCAGAACAAGCAGAATACAAGGGTGTGCCCCTCGCGATATCGATGTCGTATTCTCACCCATGGAAGTGGGCAACGAGATTGAATATAAGCCTGAGACTGTAATCAGTGACATCAACTGGACAGACATTCACCCCATCAAGCAGGTCTATATGAAGTACAATTGTAACACAGGGCAGAAGATGTGGGATCCGCTGGCCGTCATCCATGCCGTAGAGGGCGATGAGGTGTTCTCACTCTCTGAGCGCGGTATTGTTACCCTAACCGATAAGATCGGAACCACTTTCGCTCCGTTGGCCACAGGCCACAACCGCTACCAGAAACCTGGCTCCAAAGAGTGGTGCAATGAGATGCTGGAGAAAATCAGAAAATATAACAAGATGAAGTAGTCGCATGAAAAAGCTTTATTGGGCATTAATACCTCTTCTGGTCCTATCAGGATGTGTATCCGAAGATTAGAGAATAGGGAACCGAAGGAAACTGGTTTTCTTGTCAGTATAATATTAATCCCCGACCTGTAGGCCGGGGATTAATTGTTTATTTGTATTGGATGGCGAGCATCGGGGGAAGGGTGACTTTTGTGCCGGAGAAGCGATAGAGAGCTTCGGACATGCGGCCGACAAAGTCGGCAGGCGTGGTACTGGTCTTCTTGGCTTGCAAGGCCTCGCCGAGCATACGTTTCTCACCGAAGGCCTTATCCTTGGCATCGCGGACATCGAGCAGCGACCTAGTATAGAGGAAAATCAGGCTGGTAGGCTCGATGACGGTCTGCTGTAGCGAGAAAACGACACCGGACTCGATGCCCACAGCGATATCATCACCATCGGCGAGCTGGCGGAACGTCTCACCGGCTATCACGGGCAACGGATGGCCGGCATTGCAGTAGATGAGCTCGCCAGAGGCAAGGTCGAGGGCACCGATGAAGAGTTTCACGGGCGTGTGATCGCCCGCTGCCATCGTGTCGTTGATAGCGGTGACAATGCGGTCGGGGGAGGTCTCAAGGCTGGCCATCGCACGGAACTGCGACCTAACGAGCGATGCAGCATGGGCTGCATTCACCTCATTACCAAGGGCGGATGCCGCACAAAGATAGAGACGGCCACCCACCAGACGGTAGTCGTAGAAGTCGGAGAAGATCGATGCAGCAGGTATCGGCGTGGCACCGTAGCTGAGGTCTCCGACTGTGGGGAAGGGCTGTGGTTGGTCGGAGATGAGGATGTTGTGAGCCATGCGCTGTTCGGTATCGAGGCGCTCTTTCTCTGCAGAACTGGCCTCCACCTGTGTAAAGTCAGCCTTGAGCTGCTTATAGCCTTGCTTCATGCGGTATCTGACGTAGATATGGTAGAAAATGTAGAGGATGAGCAGGACGATGACGGCTGCGAAGACGCCGTAAATGCCAAGCGTGTGCTTACGGGCAAGTTCATCGCGCTCAGCCACAATTTCGAGTTCTTTCTCACGGATGACCTTCATCTCTTCGGCGTCGGTACGGCGTGAGCGGGCGATGGCAGAGTCAAGCATCTCACTGATTTGTATACTGACGGCCATAGCTGTATCGCGACGACCTGCAAGCAGGTTTGCACGGTATTTCTTCAGAGCAGCTTTCTGCACACTCTCGAGAGAATGCTTGGCATTGAACTCATCGACAATCTTGTCGAGGCTCTCATAATTGGCAGCGACCTCTTTCCAACGGCCCTGGGGCTCAAGGTAGTCATTGCTAACAATACTACCCTCGGGCGTCTTGCTGTAGGCGGTCTTGAGATAGTCGTTGTAGGCATCCTCGGCTTCATCATTGCGATTGAGTCCTGCCAAGGCAATGGCTTGGTAGATGTCGTAGCGGGCCCATTGCTTGTCGATATAGTCGGGTTTGGCATCCAGGCGCTGCTCGTATTCGGTGATGAGCTTACCGTAGCGCTCGTTCCACTTCAGGGCATCGTCATAGTGGCCGGTGTTATTGAAAGCATAAACGATGTTGATAACACCTGCAAAAGCATTTTTATAGGCATCGTCGGAGTGTTTCACCTCAATGTCGGAGGTGTGCTTCTTGTAGGCACGGGCGAAGTTGTCGTTGATAGAGTCGCCATGCATGCCGAGGCCGAGCTGACAACAGCCGATATAGATAAGGGTGTTGACATAGTCGCTGGTGGTGTCGCACTGAAGAGCCTCAAGTCTTCTGACCACGGGGACGGCCATCTTCACGGTGCCTTCATAGTCTCCACGCGTCATGAGCATATTGGCCAGACGACAGGCTGATTTGGCGTAGAAGTCCATCTCTTCAGGGTTTTCAGATTTGGCTGCAGCCTCGATGGCACGGTTCCAATAGAAATCGGCCGTATGCTGGCGCATCTGATGGTCACAGGCGTAGCCCTGCCAGTAGAAGGCTTTGGCGGGGGTGATGAGTCCTTCCTGTCTAAGGCTGTCGGCGAGGGTGATGAGGTGCTGGAAGTCGCGGGATTGGCGTGTCTTCTCGATGAGCTGGTCGGCTTCCTGGCTGGATTTCACGTCTCCTCCCTGATGGCAGGCTGACAAGAATACGGCCACCATACTGAAAATGATAAACAGTCTAGATTTTCTCATATCGCTATTGGGGTTTAGTTGGTTCTGGGGATTTATTTCTTCTGTTTATACTTGGCCAGTTTGTCGAAGCAGAACTGACGGAAGTCGGCCCACCGGTAATAAGGTCCGGTGACAGGCTTGATGGGCAGTGTGGCCTCAGCCTCATTGAGGAGCACCTTGAAGAGCACGTCCTGATCCTTCGGGTTGCTGCGGTAGAAGACGAACTGCAAGTTGCAACCCATGGGGAACACGCTGGAGCACCACCACCCTTTCTCTTCGAGCTCGTCGAGGTTGTCGGTCTCCAGATCATAGCCATCGACGCCGATAAGGCATAGCAGCGGCAGGATCACCGTCTCATGGCCGAAGCGCAACTGAGCACCGGGCTGGTCCAGCTGGATGCAGCTATCGGCTTCTTCGATGAGATGTCGGAGCAGATAGCGCTGACTATAGGGCTGGCAACCGCCATTAAGCTTGCAGGCACCATGCTGGATATACCAGAGGGCGTTGTCGACCTGCCACATATTGTAGAGTGCATCTTCTGAAAAGAGCTTGATCAGGTGGGTGTCCTGATTGTAGCTGGTGTTAAGCTGGAAGAGGCTCATCTTCATCAAGTAGTAGTTGAAGTAGTCTTCGTCGACAATCTCTTTCACGATGTCGGGGTTCTTGAAGATGAGTTCCATCAGCTGGCTGTTACCCATTCTACTGGCAGTATAGGCATCGTAGGCTTTCTGCGCCTCGGGTGTCATATAATTTCTACGGAGTTTTCGGTCCTGATAGTTCATGTACCACTGGTTGCGCTGGGAAGACTCCATCGTGATGTTCAACTGGGGGCACACCTGCAGCAGCTGTAACGCGGCAGAACCCATCGACTCAATACAACGGGGCACGACGGTGCTAACGGCGGTAACCCTAGCTCCTGGACAGAATATCTCTGGGAAGCGCTGCGCCATGCGGTGACCGATAGCCTCCAGCTGTCGTTTGCCATAACCAGAGAGCTCA
>JAEEGL010750844.1_pt1 | contig 18203 bp, 15 predicted proteins | sample 9134231 | NCBI WGS metagenome assembly JAEEGL01 (sample SAMN16246548, study PRJNA631951) | gut metagenome | biome: gut microbiome; feature: rumen; material: fiber-attached | host: Bos | place: Iran: Karaj | collected 2018-10 | reverse complement strand
CTCCATGTTGGCACCATCCTGGTTCCATCTCTGAAGATCCTTAGTGGGCATAGCCACACCTACTTTGTTGCCTGCTGCTGCAGGAGCTGCTGCTGTATCTGCTGCAGGAGCTGCTTCTTCCTTAGCTGCAGGAGCTGCTGCTGAATCTGTGCTGGCTGCTGTTGAACCACATCCTACTAAAGTTCCGGCAACCATTGCTGTAGCAAGTAAAATACCTAAAAACTTCTTTGACATTTTTCTTGTCCTCCCTTTTTATTCTTCATGGACGACCCTATGTCGCCCCTGTTACGTTTAATACTCTAACACACATTTCATAGCAACAACTTGTCAACTTCTTCAATTTTTTAACAGCATTTCCATATGAAAATAAATACAACAGGACAAATTTGTTGTACTAGCACAAATTTGTCCTGTTATTATTCTTACATATACAATTAATGAAATATCCGTGATCTTCCATATATTATGGCATATTCAGATATATCTCACTCTTTTGATGATATTTCCCCGTTATGACCTCATCCATATTCTCGGCCGTAACTGCAATGGGTTCCAACCTGTCATACGGAACATCATAAGTTCCGTCATTGATCACATCCGAAATATTTAAATCCTCTCCCTTTGCCATGGCCACCGCGTCTTCAGCCGCAGATCTTGCAAGTTTTTCGACCGGCTTATACACCGTCATATACTGAGTTCCTTCAACTATACGCTGACATGCCTCCAGATCCGCATCCTGACCGACTACACATACCTCACCGCCGAGTCTGTTCTCAATAAGCGCCCTTATTGCCTGTGCTGCTATATTATCATTACCGCACATTATGGCATCGGGCACATTCCCATCCTGAAGATAACTGCTCGTTACATTATATCCGTTTTCAGCCACCCAGTTATCGGAAAACTCCGCATGGTCCACTTTAATATCTGTTTTGCTTAAGACTCTTTCAAATCCGTTCTGAACCATCTGCACATTATAATCCGTTGGAGATCCCTTGATCTGTATGATCGAACCGGAATTGCCGATCTTCTTCTTTATATACTGTCCCATCAATTCCCCGACTTTTTCATTATCGATCGACATGTAAAGATCCACATTGGCATTTCGGATCAGTCTGTCATATGCTATTATCTTGATCCCGGCCTTTTTTGCCTCACCTATAACATCCAAAAGGGCTTCATCATCAATGGATATAACTACGATCACGTCGACATTCTTATCAATGAAATAACGTATCTGCTTGATCTGCTCTTCCACTTCTCCGTTGGCATTCTGAACATTGACTTCAGCTCCCAGTTCCGTAGCCTTTGATACAAACAGATCCCTCTCCCTCTGCCATCTCTCTATGACCAGAGAATCTATGGACAGACCTATTTCTATGGTATCGTCCTTTATCGGTTCCTCTTCCTTATTCTCCTGAGCCGAAGAAGTACATCCCGACAAAAAGAGGCTTATCATGACAAAAAGGATCATGATCACTGATATTCTTTTCTTCATATCACTCATTGCCTCCGTTCTTATCCTTATACTCCGTCGGTGTCATACCGGTCGCTTTCTTAAATATTCTTGAAAAATAGTTGGGATCCGAATAACCGCAGGCCACGCCGATCTCCTTGATACTGTGCTCCGGGCTCTTTAATAATGCCTTGGCTTCATCCACACGCCTTCTTGTGAGATACTCGACAAAGCCCTCTCCCTTTTCCTCTTTAAATAACTTTGAGAAATAGTATGAACTGATACCAAGCTCATTGGCCAATTCATCCAAAGAAATATCCTTGTGGAAATTCACCTCAATATAATCTATCGCCTTTTTTATGACATGATGGATCCTGTCCTTGCTTCCGGTAGTCATATTGCCTGCTGCCATTCTGAACTTATCCATGTACCAGGACTTAAGCTCGTCATTGCCTGCAGCATCCATTACTTCCTTAAGATAATCCTTGCGGCTCTCAAATTCATATGTATGTCCGCCGTTTCTGTACATAACGGATTCCGCCCTTAATACAAACTCAAGGGCTTTTAGCTTTATGCTCATCACATCATCCGAATATCCGGTGACCATCCAATCAAAGAACTCTCCGGCTTTTACAAGGCAGGCATCTGTCTCACCATCTTCAAGTTTTTCAAATATATCCTTCTCCAAAGCTGCGGGATAACTAGCTTCATATGATACGGTTATCGGCAGGTCGTCAACATGAGCCACGCTTCCGTTTGTTGAGACCAAGGCTTTGATAGCCTCCTCATAAGATTCTGAAGCGCTCCTTATCCTTCTCGTACCTCCGATTCCAATTCTGTAGGATATATCCGTGGCATTCCTTAAGCTTCTGACCAAAGTACGGCTTTTCTCTATAATAAGACTTCTTTCGCTTAATTCCATCCCTGCTTCCTGCGATGGAATAAATATGGGGATACGGTTAGCCGACACACTGCCGACGATCGCTTCCGGAAAAGCATCCTTGATCAATTCTCTTACTTTATTATAGTAAGTTGTCTGTGCCTTTACCGAACTGCCCACTACGTTGGTCATCAGGCTTCCCTTCTGGTCTTCACCGAATACAACTACCATGATGTATCCATAGGCAGTCGTTATCTCCAAAAGGTCTTTATAATTGGCAATATCCTCATCGATCTGTTCTTCAAATATGATCGAATAGATAAAGCCGTTTTCTATTATGGGCATAACGGTCTCTAAACGTTCCTTTGTCTGAAGATCTTCTCTTCTGCGCCTTTGCCTCTCATCGATCCTGTCCATGGCCGTCTGCAATACCGCAACTACATCTTTCTGATTAAACGGCTTATTTAAATATTCCATCACTCCAAGATTGATGGACTCCTTCGCATAATCAAACTTATCATATGCGGTCAATACGACAAATATGACCCCGGGAAGCATGGTTCTAATCTCTTTCATGGCATCTATCCCGTTGATTCCGGGCATCTGTATATCCATAAAGATAATATCCGGTCTGAAATGTTCGGCTGTTTCTATGGCCGAACGTCCTGACTTGGCCGTTTCTATCTCGAATTTGCCTTCAAAATTCTTTTCTATTAAAAAAGTCATCGAATTAAGTACGATTCCCTCATCGTCTGCCAACAGTATTCGATACATCTGCTCTCCTCTCTGCCAGGTATCATTTTAGCATTTCCAAACGCCATGCTATACATGCATTGGTACTTTTATAATGAATTCCGTACCTTTATTCTCCCCTTCGCTTATGATATCCATCACATTATCTCTACCGGTGAATATCCGTATCCTCTCTATCACATTACCCAATCCGATCCCGTTGGAGTCATTCTTATCCGGATCTGCTGCCACTCCTTCACCTGATAAGATCTTCTCAATCTTATCCCGGGACATCCCTACGCCGTTATCGGCTATGGATATATACACAAGATCTCCTTCTCTGTATGTCTTAAGATCTATATGTCCTTCCCACTCAATATTCCTTATACCATAGTTGACTGCATTCTCAACTATCGGTTGTAATATCATGCTGGGAACACGGGTATTATCAAGACTGTCATCGGTCACCTTATTATAATGGATCTCTCCGTCAAATCTTACATTCAATATATATATATATTTATCCACCAATTCCAATTCTTCACGAAGCGAAACATCTTTATCAATGCTCTTGATATTGTATCTGAAGAAATCAGCCATATTCTGGATAAATTCCGTGGTCTTATCTGCCTCCTCCATCATGGCAAGCTGTGCACCGGCATTAAGAGTATTAAACAAAAAGTGGGGATTGATCTGAGCCTGAAGAGATTTAAGTTCTGCCTCTCTCATCCTGTTCTGCATAGTAAGCTCGGACTCTTTCATCCTGCTTTCTCTTAGCATACTCTCCTTTATCTCTGCGATATATAACTGCATGCTCTCAACCATTCCGGCAAAAGCTCTGGATACTCGGCCTATCTCATCTTCGCCTTCGGGATTGACAATCGTTACATTAAAATCTCCTCCGGCCACTTTATCCGCAGCCTTTGATAATTCACTCAGAGGCTTTGTCATGCTTCTTGTAAGGAAGAAGATCGCAATTATGTTAACCAATCCAATGATAAGGAGGATGGCTATGGATACTATCTCCATATATCTTAATGATGACAAAAGGATATAGTAGTTGTCGGTATTGACCTTGAACTGTTCATTGTTAAGAAAATATATGCAGTTCTGAAGATCCGCATACATAAGCTCGGTCTCTTCATAACCGCTTCTGTACTTTTCTACATTACGTCCTCTTTTTGCCTGAACGGTCTCATCAATCGTCAGCAGATACTTATTCGACTGATTCAGGATATTCTCCTGCATGATCGCCATTGTACCGGTATAACTCTCCCCCATATTGTCGACGCAGTTCCTGTAATCCTGATCTGCCTTATAATATGCATTAAGCGCATTGGTACCCTTATTCTCAAGATATTCACGCATAGAATTCTGAAGTACCGTAAGCTGCTCAGCCAAAGCATTCAGCCTTACATTACTGTCATATACTTCATCTATCCTGGCGATCATCTGATTGACGTTCTCATACATATATATGTTCATCACCAATATGATGATGATCGGAATAAAGAATGCCACCATAAGCTTGCTCTGTATGGAGGCCTTGTTCCATAATCTCTCTATCATTATGACCCGTCTCCTCTCGATAAGAGCTTGCCTGCCTCCATATATCCGATTACCTGTGTACTTACAGGCATATATGAATTGGTATAACCGAATTCTTTATACTCTTTAAGTGCCTGCACACTGCTCCTTCCCATCTCCCATGTATCAACGGAGATGGTTGAATATATGATCTGCTTACTTACTGCTTCCAAGATCGAATTACCGGCAAAGTATCCGATGATCTGCACTTCTCCGACCATGTTCTGGTCAACAACCGCCTGATATGCACATCTTGTATATATACTGCTTAAGCAAAGTATTACATCCGGAAGATTCTCATCATCCAGGAATATCTTTCTTATATCTTCCTCGACACTGAATGTATCTTCCGAATTGATTCTTACCAGACTCACTTCCGGCTTGGGATAATCCGGATAATTTTCCGAAAAATAATCCTCTATGGCCATGACTATCACGTTGGAAGCACCTTCATTCATGGTCTTGTCAATAAGAGCATAAACGGATAAGGCCCTGGGCTGTTCAGGAGCCGTTGCTATATCTGCAAGCTGCGATGCATACATCTGCCCAAGTTCATAATTGTTAACACCGACAAAACACTGTCTTGAAGACGCCTCAACATCATTCTGCAACAGCACGACACCGATACCTTCTGCTACAGCCTGATCTATCAGTTCAACAGCTGTCTCATCCGTAGCACCTCCGTATATGATACCGTCTACCGATGAATTGATGGCAACACGCAACAGATCCGTATCTTTGTAATTCACTCCCAGTGCGTCCCCAATATCCTCTATATATATATTATCTTTGGTTGCCTCATCTACAGCAGCGTTATAAACGCTTTCCCAGAAATCTCTGTCGTCATCCGAAACAATATAAACATAATGCCCGTCATAATCAACCTTCTCACCTTTGATTATTCCCGGCATTCTGTCTCTTAAGTTGTTATAGACAACAGCCGAACCTATCGCAACGATCAGCATGATCAGAATGCTGACCGCTATTATCCTTAAGGCCCTTCTTCCGTATCTGTTATTCGGTTTTCTTAATACTCCGCTTTCATTCATGTCCATTGCTTAATATAATATCACAGAAAAAGGGTCGACGCACTAATTATGCGTCGACCCTGTGTAACCTTTTAAACCTTATACGATCGTGACTTTATGCGAAAGGATTCTCTGTAGGATAAGGAAGGCTCTTAGGCTGATTGTAATTGATATCCTCTATCGGTACTCCGATATACTTGAATACCTCATACAAAGCCTTACCATGATGTCCGAATGTAACAGCACCATGATGAGGATAGTTCTTCTCAATAAGAACGTGGCGATAGAAACGTCCCATCTCCTTGATAGCGAATACGCCGATACCACCGAATGACTTGGTAGCAACAGGAAGAACTTCACCTTCTGCAAGGTATGCACGGATCTTGGTATCTGCTGTAGACTGCAGACGGAAGAATGTGATATCTCCGGGTGCTATATCACCCTCGAGAGTTCCGTTCGTAACCTCGATCGGAAGTGCTCTTGCCATGATCTTCTGGTACTTCATCTCGCAGTGTGCAAGCTTCTTAGAGCATGTATTACCACAGTGGAAGCCCATGAATGTATCTGTATGAGCATAATCAAACTTGCCCTCGATAGCTTCCTTGTACATATCCTTGGGAACAGAATTGTTGATATCAAGCAATGTAACAACATCATCACTTACGCAGGTACCGATGAACTCTGAAAGACATCCGTAGATATCAACTTCACAGGAAACAGGTATGCCGCGTCCTGTAAGACGAGAGTTAACATAACAAGGAACGAATCCGAACTGAGTCTGGAATGCAGGCCAGCACTTACCGGCTATTGCAACGTACTCCCTGTAGCCCTTATGAGCCTCAACCCAGTCAAGAAGTGTAAGCTCATACTGAGCAAGCTTAGCCAGTACCTCTGGCTTCTTGTTGCCTGCTCCAAGCTCATTCTCCATATCCTTAACAACATCAGGAATACGTGAATCTCCTGCATGCTTATTGAATGATTCGAAAAGGTCAAGCTCTGAATTCTCTTCTATCTCTACGCCCAGGTTGTAAAGCTGCTTGATGGGAGCATTACAAGCAAGGAAATTGAGCGGTCTGGGACCGAATGATATGATCTTAAGCTTGCTTAAACCTACCAAAGCTCTTGCAACAGGAATAAACTCATTGATCATCTTGGCGCAATCCTCAGCATCTCCTACAGGATACTCAGGGATATAAGCGCCTACGTTACGGAGCTTTAAGTTGTAGCTGGCATTGAGCATACCACAGTAAGCATCTCCTCTTCCGTCCTGAAGATCTGCCTGGCTCTCTTCAGCTGCTGCACAGAACATCTTAGGGCCATCGAAATGCTTGGCAAGTAATGTCTCTGAAATCTCGGGACCGAAGTTACCAAGATATACACAAAGAGCATTACATCCGGCCTTCTTTATATCCTCAAGAGCCTGAACCATATGGATCTCGCTCTCAACGATACAGATAGGACACTCATAGATATCAGATGCATCATATTTTGCCTTGTAAGCGTCTACAAGAGCCTTACGTCTGCCTACTGAGAGTGACTCCGGGAAACAGTCGCGGCTGACAGCCACGATACCTAATTTGATCTTGGGAATGTTGTTCATTAATAATCCTCCTTAGTCCTTATATAATCGCACACTTTTATCTCTCATCGTGTGGTCCATACCAATTCTGATTCTATATCCGCATCAGTATACGGTAAATTCATTTTCTTATCGAAATGTATCAATCTTATACGCTGACATTGGGACCGATAAGTCCGATATGAGCTCCTGCATCAAGACCGCCCTCAGCATGTCCTATAAGCCACTTGTTCTTGGCCGTGATAAGCGCGTCCTCATATCCTGCATGCTTGGCATCAAGCGGAAGGTTCGTATCTTTAGGAAGAACCACAATACACTTAAATCCAGCATCACCTACGCTGCAAGGTGCATAATGGAGAGTTGTGGCATAAAGCTCGACACCCACACCCTTAGGGCAAAGGAAAGCCTCTATCTTATTGGTATCGTAAGTATAGTCATCCGTGATATCCTGCTGGCTTCCGATCAAGAGTATAAGATCCGTACAAGCGATATCAACCTCTGACGATCTGTGATACTCAACCGCATTGAGCAGATGATTGTGACCGTTGCAGTAACCGATCTGGATAGGAAGCTCGCCGTAATAAACGGTCTGCATCTTGTCCATAAGGGATGTGGCCTCAAGGTAATCAACCGAAGGCTCATACTCTACACCATCGGGCAGCGGAGACTTCTCCATGGCCTCGATAAGCTCCGAGAAATCAATCTCTGAGATAACTCTTCCGTACTTACGAAAAGCCGGATCTGTAACATTCTGAATCTTCATATATTTCCTCCTTAAAATACTAACCTATTGCCTTAAAGATTGGCTTAAGAGCAGGATATATCTGCTTAAACTGCTGATATCTTGCCTCGTACTTAGCCGTAAGTTCGGGATCCGGTTCTACAGTATCGACTACTTTTACAAGCTTTTGAGCTGCCTCTTCAACGGATGCAAACTCACCGCATGCAACGGCTGCAAGCATTGCTCCGCCATATCCGGGACCTTCCTCACTCTCTATAACATCAACCTTGATACCAAGGATATTGGCGATCATCTTCTTCCAAAGAGGAGACTTGGCTCCGCCGCCGCATATCTTGGTCCTGTCAATCTTGATGCCGAGAGACTTGGCTACCTCAAAGGAATCTCTTAAAGCAAATGCAACACCTTCCAAAACCGCCTGTGTCATATCTGCCCTTGTCGTATCCATGGTGATACCGGTAAATGTACCTCTCGCATACGGGTCATTAAGAGGAGATCTCTCACCCATAAGATATGGCAGGAAGAATACATGATTCTCACCCAGCTTATCAATGGCCTTCTGCTCTCCTGCAAAATCCGTTGTGCCTATAATATCTTCCATCCACCACTTATTGCATGATGCAGCGGAAAGCATACATCCCATAAGATGGTAACTTCCATCGGCATGTGCAAATGAATGAAGCGCATTATTGCTGTCTACACCGAATGACTTGGATGATATGAATATCGTTCCGCTTGTACCAAGAGAGATATTGCATCTTCCGTCGCCAACAGTGCCTGTTCCCACGGCTGCAGCCGCATTGTCACCTGCACCGGCTACTATCTTGACATCAGTAGAAAGACCCAACTCTGATGCAACATCCGCCTTAAGCGTACCTACTGTCTCATAACTCTCGAAGATCTTGGCAAGCTGTGATTCCTTAACATCACAGATTTCCATCATCTCCTTTGACCAGCATCTGTTCTTAACATCAAAGAGTAACATTCCGGATGCATCCGATACATCCGTGCAGTGTACGCCGGACAATTTATATGCCAAATAATCCTTAGGAAGCATGATCTTCTCTATACGGGCAAAATTCTCAGGCTCCTTATTCTTGACCCATAAAATCTTGGGTGCGGTAAATCCGGTGAAAGAAATATTGGCCGTATACTCGGAGAGCTTATCCTTGCCAATGACATTATTAAGATAATCACACTCTTCCGTAGTACGTCCGTCATTCCACAGAATAGCGGGACGGATAACATTATCATCCTTGTCCAGGATAACGAGACCATGCATCTGTCCGCCAAAACTGATGCCGGCAACCTTACTCTTGTCACATTCACTCAATAGTTCCTTCAATCCGTCGATGGACTGCGCATACCAGTCCTCCGGCTTCTGCTCGGACCAGCCGGGATGAGGAAAAGATAGATCATACTCTCTTGATACGATCTTGTGGATCTTGCCGGTCTCATCCATTAAAAGGAGCTTAACCGCAGAAGTTCCTAAGTCAATTCCAACGTATAACATACATACCTCCGTAACTCTTTATATTCTTGCGATGCGGTTACATCGCATGTATCTCGTGCACGGGCACGAAAAACTAGAATAATTTTACTACTTTTGGACATTTTATTCAATTATTAACTTTACTTAGGAATGATTTTCGTGAATTGTCACAGAATAAAGAAGTCTTTTTTGGATAATTTGCAGATGACATAACAACAGGCGCCCCAGATTCTCTCGGGGCGCCTGATCCTATCAGTCTCTATTTTGTAAGGCGAACTGTCTCGCGGGCTATTGCAAGCTCCTCATTGGTCGGTACGACCATGATCGTGATCTTGTCTCCGGGCTTGGATAAGATAACCTCTTCTCCTCGGATCAGATTCTTCTCTTCATCGATCGAGCATCCCATGAAAGTCAGGTAATCTGCAATCGCTTTACGCATGGCACTGTTATTCTCACCGACACCGGCAGTAAAAGCAATAACATCAACGCCTCCCATGGCCACTATGTATGATCCTATGTACTTGGCAACCCTGTATGCATAGGTCTCAAGTGCACCCTCTGCCTTGGTATCTCCTTCATCAACAGCCTTTGACAAGTCTCTGAAATCACTTGATACTCCGTCTGACAGACCGTAAACGCCGGATTTCTTATTACATATACTGATCACTTCATCAGCAGTAAGTCCTTCTTTATCAGCAATGAAACTTATGATGGCCGGATCAAGATCTCCGGAACGGGTACCCATGATAAGTCCCTCAAGAGGTGTCATACCCATGGAAGTATCTATTGATTCACCATTCTTAACAGCCGAGATGGAAGCTCCGTTACCTAAGTGACATACTATTATCTTAAGATCTTTTCTGTCTTTTCCCAGAATCTTTGCCGCCCTGTCAGAGACATAATCATGACTTGTTCCATGGAATCCGTAACGACGTACCTTATATCTTAAATAGTACTTATACGGAAGGCCATACATATAAGCCTTACGCGGCATGGTCTGATGGAAAGCCGTATCAAATACCGCTACCATCGGAACCCCGGGCATTACTTCCTTACATGCATTGATACCTATTATATTGGCCGGATTATGAAGCGGTGCCAGATCATTACATTCTTCGATCGCTTTCATAACCTCATCATCTATAAGTACGGATGACGCAAATCTCTCTCCTCCGTGAACAACTCTGTGACCGACCGCGTCTATCTCACTAAGGCTTCCGATCACACCCACTTTCGGATCCGTGAGTCTGTCTATCACAAGCTTAACGGCGTCGGTATGATCCTTCATCGGGATCTCCTCCGTCACCTTGTCCCTTCCATCCGGTGTATGTGAGATCGCACTTCCCTCAATGCCTATACGTTCGCACAATCCCTTTGCCAGGACTTTCTCGCTGTCAGTCTCAATAAGCTGATACTTAAGTGATGAACTTCCGCAATTCAATACCAGTACATTCATGGTTTACTCCTCCGTAATGATCTATTTTGTCTCTCTTATCTTGATATTCAGTTCTGCATAATAATAATTCATCATCTGCTCATGTTCCGGATTACTCAGATACTCAAACATAAGCTCCAACGAACGTGCTCCCTGCCACATCGGATCCTGACATATGGTCGCCGTTATGATCCCTTTATCAAGCATATCTATGGTCGTTGGAACATCGTCATGTGTTATAACACGTATATCACGTTTAAGTCCGGCTTCCTGTATGGCCTTGCAACCTCCGTATACTCCCGCAGCCGTAAAATAAAGACCGTTGATCTCCGGGTGCTTTTTAAGCATGTCGCTTACGATATCATAGCTCTTAAGATCATCATCATAATTCTCCTCGACACAAATAATATCGAATCTCTTATCCTCTGACAGCCTGTTCTTGAATCCGGCCTCTCGTTTGGAGTGACACAGAATATTACGGTCACCCAGAATGATACCTATATTAACTTTATCATGAGTCATAAGCTGCATGAGAGCACCTGCTGCCGCACCGGAATTAAAGTAATCACTTCCTACATAAGCAAGTCTCTTAACATTCTCCGCGTCAGAATTAACCGTTATAACAGGTATGCCCGAATCTATCAGCCTGTTAAGTTTCTCACAGACTTTTTCGTCATTATACGGTGTTATGATGATACCCTGAACACCCTCATCCATACAGGCTTCTATAGCAGACAACTGCGCCGCCGGATGATAAGCTACTCTCTTGACCGTAACCTCGCATCCAAAAAAAGCAAGTTCCTCTGCTCTTTCCAAAAATCCCTCTATTACTTTGTCAAAAAAAGGATTCTTTCGGCTGAATACTATAATACCAATAAGATATTTATTCTTCTGCGCAGCAAGCGCCATGCCGGCTTTATTCGGCTTATATCCGAGCTGCTTGGCTATGGCTCTTACCTTAAGAGCTGTCTCCTCGCTTACTCCGTCACGATTATTCAATACTCTGTCCACCGTGCCTCTCGACACCCCGGACAGTCTCGCAATCTCTTTGATCGTGGTCATGCACTATCTCCAACTTATGTTAACTGATCTGTGCAAAAGCAGCTGCCTCAATATGCCCGTCCCCAATAAACCATCTTCTTAGCCGGACGACCACAGCAGACACAGGTATCAGAAATCTGCTCCTGCTCAAAAGGCATACATCTGCTCGTAGCAGACATCTTCTCCTTGATCTTATCTTCACACTCCTGCTCTCCGCACCACATAGCCTTAACAAAACCGGGTGTGGAATCAAGGATATTCTGCATCTCTTCCAGGGTCTTGGCTGTGTAAGTATGGGCATCTCTGTGCTCTCTTGCACGTGTGAGCATATCTTTCTGTATCGTATCCAAAAGTTCGGTCACCTTACTCTCAAGATCGCTCAGTGCACATTCAACTTTCTGTCCGTTATCACGTCTTCCGAGAACACACTTGCCCTCTTCAATATCCTTAGGACCTATCTCAACACGAAGCGGAATCCCTCTCATCTCCTGTTCAGAGAACTTCCATCCGGGACTCTTATCCGAATCATCAAGCTTAACTCTTATACCGGCCTTCTTAAGTCGGTCGCATAGAGAAGACGCCATATCCAGGACACCTTCTTTTTTCTGCTGGATAGGAATGATCATAACCTGTGTGGGAGCAACCTTAGGAGGAAGCACAAGTCCCGAATTATCCCCGTGAACCATGATCATCGCACCTATAAGTCTCGTAGTTGTACCCCAAGAAGTCTGATGTACATACTTAAGCGTATTGTCCTTATCCGCAAACTGTATTCCAAATGCTTTTGCAAAACCGTCACCGAAATTATGGCTGGTTCCCGATTGCAAAGCCTTACCGTCATGCATAAGTGCCTCTATCGTATAGGTAGCCTCAGCACCGGCAAACTTCTCCTTGTCTGTCTTACGGCCCTTTATGACAGGAATTGCCAGAACCTCTTCACAGAAATCAGCATAGACATTAAGCATCTGTATCGTACGCTCTTCCGCCTCAGCCGCCGTAGCATGCGCAGTATGACCTTCCTGCCACAAAAATTCACGGCTTCTTAAAAACGGTCTGGTCTCTTTTTCCCATCTTACTACCGAACACCACTGGTTATATAACTTGGGTAAGTCTCTGTATGACTGTATATCATTCTTGTAAAAGTCACAGAACAGGGTCTCTGAAGTGGGACGAACACACATCCTCTCCTGAAGCGGAGCATTTCCTCCATGTGTAACCCATGCAACTTCCGGAGCAAATCCCTCTACATGATCCTTCTCCTTATTAAGAAGACTTTCGGGAATGAACATGGGAAGATATACATTCTCAACTCCGGTCTCCTTAAATCTTGCATCCATCTGGGACTGGATCAATTCCCATATGGCATAACCCGCAGGCTTAAATACCATGCAGCCCTTGACAGAGGTATAATCCATAAGCTCCGCCTTTTTTACCACATCGGTATACCACTGGGCAAAATCTTCTTCCATTGATGTAATAGCTTCTACAAGCTTCTTATCAGCCATTTTATTGTATCCTTTCATATTTCATCAGCTATGTGCAAATGATCACATAACTGTATATAACTAACACTTTATCTCAAGATAACCCAAAAGTTTACTTGTGTCATAATCCGTCAGTACCTCAAGATTGGGATCATAATACTTACCGTCATAATACACAAGGTAATGACTGAATCGACCCATCTTCTCCATGAGTATCGCACACTTTGGAAGAACAACATCTCTTCCCTGTGTATATACGATTATGTCCGAATGATCTATCCCATAATAATTCAGTGCGGATATCATACGACCCATTGTTGCCTGCCACTCCCTGCAGTCCATGACCGTGATCACTTCTGCAAGTGTAACACCCGCAAGCATTGCTACACAGCACTGCCCGCACAGACCATCATCCTGCTGGGTGATCACCTTCATTGAATCGATCTTTCTTATGGGATTATCCAGACTGTATGGACTGTTCTTGTCCATTACTATAAGCGAACTGTGCACCTGCAGGAGTATCTTATGATCAACTCCCATCTCAACGCCGGATAATGCCGAATCCTCATCCTCAACGATTATATTATACAATCCCTTCTCGATCGGCATAAGCTTGCACTCGATTATATTATTGTCCACGACGATATTCGCTTCGATCACGTCCCTCTGTCTGCACACTTCCCAGACATTGAACGGAATATTGATGGAATACCCTACCTCAGCCTTTTCAACCTTGGATTCAAAAAAATACCTCATTCACTTCCTCCTAAACAAGCTTGGAAAATCACTTCATTATAACTTGACTACTCCTTTTTATCAATGCCGACTGTTCTTTTATATCATACGGGATAAGCAAGCCTAAACTTGGCATAAAAATCTTCAAGTATATATCTCGAATCAACGTCTTTATATACTCTGATGACCGGATTGCCGGATCTGTATACGGAAGAAGTGTCACTGTCCACGAAAGGAGCCTGCGTTTCAATGAATCTTCCGCATCCGGGGTTAATGGCTATCGCTATGGCAGGCGAATCTCCTAAAGACCAGCTCTCACCCTGCGTCCACCATGCCTCTTTTGACAGGTTGTATTCCACCATATTGTCAAACAGGTGTCTTCCGATCTTACCGCATGGTGCAACCTTTTGCTCTATTTCCGCTATCCCTACATTGATCGTAGTATATACGTCGGACGGTACAAGCCAGATATCCGCTTTACTTTGCAATACCTCATTGGCTGCTGTTATGTCATTACCGGCATTAAATTCCCTGAATGGCGCTTTTACATCACCCGCTCCATGCGTACCTATCCATATGATCCTTATATTGTCTTTAATCTCGGGACAGACCCTTAATGCCATAGCAACATTGGTTATGGCACCCTGGCAGAGAATATAGAGTGGCTTTTTTTCTTCCGATGTTAAATCCTCTGTTTTTTTCGCTTCCTCGATTATGAAACGTACGGCCTCCGATATCTCTTTGCAGTCATCCACCGGTCCATTCTGACCCATGTAGGCCGGAACGGACGAATCCATGAGCGTAAGTATTGTTTTAATCTCATTAAAGCTCTTATCCACAGATCCTTCCTGCCCAAAATGCTCTGCAACTATCCCTTCCACTATGAGTTTGGGACTTAGCAGCGCATGAACGATCGCAAATGGATCATCTGCTTCACAGGCGGCATCGGTATCTATTATCACTCTTATCTTTTTCTCTTTGGGAATATCAAACATATCCTGTCACACTCCGTACTCTATCTCTTTTCTGAATACTTCTTAAGCGCTGCGATTATCTCAAAAGTAGAATTCTCCGGGTTCTTCCTGTCAAATATTCCGAAAAGTTCACCGCTTCCGGCAAAGTCATTATTATCCCACCATACGACAGATATGCCTCTAGATCGTGCTTTTGCCGTAAAATACGCCGTATAATCAACACGATCCTGAAGATTATCGCTTTTATTTCTTGCTCCGAATTCGCCTATCAGGACAGGGGTACCTTTATAGATATATTCCGTATACAACTTACTCATAAAGGTATCTATATCGCTTGTGGAAGACTTATCGTCAATATCGAAATTCTTTATTCCGGGATACTCCAACGCAAAATTGTACGGAGTATATGCATGTATTGAAAGTATGATCCTGTCATCATATCCGCTGTCATCCTTCGGAAGCTCGAACCAGGGGTTAAGCGCTCCGTCAACGGAAGCACAATAACCCGGGCACATAAGATATCTTGTCTTATTGTTACCACCTAATCCTCTTATCGTATCAACAAAGAGCTGATTAAGTTCGTTGATGCATTTTACCGACTCGATACAGTCTTTGCTGGCACTGTTGAAATTCCATTCATCTTCATGGCCGACAAGTCTCGGCTCATTCATTGCCTCAAAGATAACATGATCGTCAGTATCAGCAAATCTTGTCCCTACCTGTGTCCAGATCCTCTCTATATATCTCCTGGACTGTTCCATATGCGCACTGTCCGGGTATATACCATTTGCCTCGGGATGATTGTCATGATGGATATCTATTATCACATACATATCTTCATCCAATGCATAACCAACAACCTCACTTACTCTGTCGAGCCAATTCTTTGATATGTTCAGATCCTCATCCACATGGTTATGCCATGATACAGGTATACGAATGGTCTTAAAACCATATTCATGTATTTTTTGGATATGCTCTTTGGTAGTGTGTACTCCCTGCCAGTATTCTTCGATACTCATCTCGTCCGACACATTTCCGTCATTATATGCATCAAATGTATTACCGAGATTGATCCCTACCTCCAGATCATTTATGAACGACAGACCCTCACTGTCAGGAAGGTTGTATTCTTTTGTCTCTATAACAGGCATAGTGATACCGTCCTTAAATTTATGTCCCAGATATTCATTTTCCGAATCTTTCGTATCCGGAGAATCTACTTTTTCAGTTGTATCACTTGTATTACTTTTTTCTGTCACTTCCACTGCCTGATCGGTTAAAGGAACGGCATCCTGTCTGCCATTACCGCATCCGACCATAAAAACACACAGCAAAATAAGAAACATGCTCAGTGTCGCTGCCTTTATTCTTCCTACAGTCATGATAAAAGATCCTCTCCCTCACCCATGACAGCTATATCAACTGCCTTGGCATCTTCAAGATGGAACATCATCATCTTATTACCTGTTTCATCATTATATATATTTCTAAGATGCGGAGCGCCTTCAAGTGCTGCCTCTGCATATTTCGGATCGTCTTCGAACACAGCTTTACCTGTATATCTTAACCAATGTCCATCCTGCTTGCATGCTGCGATCTCGACCTTGGGATTGGCTTTTATCTGCTTATATACATTCTTAAAATCTCCTATGCCGAACAATACCTTGCCATCCATCTCAAGATGAAGTCCCAACGGACGAAGCTTAGGCTGATCACCGTCTGTCGTAGCCAAAAAGAATACTCCCGCCTCTGATAAAAAATCATTAACCTTACTCATGACAACCTCCTTTTTTACTGCCTGCATGTTTCTTTTATATCTCAAAGAATCTCTCCGAACCATCCGCAGGATGGAATATCTTAAGTCTGTATGCACATAATGCAATGCTTCTGTATCCATTATCCCTACTGTATGAGATCGATTCTTTTGTTCCGTATTTGGTATCACCTAAGATAGGCATTCCTGCACCGGAAAGCTGTACTCTGATCTGATGATGTCTTCCTGTTATCAGCTTTATGTCCAAATCTGCCGATACAGATGACACTTTTATTATTCTGTATTCAAGTTCTGCATATTTGGCATCTTTTTGACTCTGATCACAGATCCTGCTCATATTATTTTTCCTGTCAAAAACGATATGATCCGATAATCTGACAAAATCCTCCGATACGGAAGGTGTCGATCCGGTGCCTAAATATACTGAAGCCCTGTAATACTTCTCAATCGTATTATCCTTAAGCTGTTTGCTTAAATTTGCTGCCGCATCTTTAGTCTTAGCCATGAGCACAATACCTTCAACCGGCTGATCAAGACGATTGATTATTCCGACATAAGCCCCCTTTAAATGATTACACACCATACTGTACAGATCCGGTTCGGTCACTCTGTCCGTCTGAGTAGCTATGCCTGATGGCTTGTGTAACACTATTATATGCTCGTCTTCATATATGATATTAAGACTGTCCACATCTTATCCTTTCAGCAAAAACAGCCAGTGATTCCACATATCATCAATCCGGGGATTACTTATCACCCGCTGCGATACGTCTTAATACTTCCCTTACCAGATCATATGTCCTTCCAACAGACGGAATGTTCATGCTCTCTCTGAAAGTATGGATCTCTGACAGATCAGGTCCTATTGACACACAATCAAGCCCCGGGAGTTTATCAGCAAAAAAGCCACATTCGACGCCTGCATGGACTGCTTCTATCACCGGCTCTTTTTTATACTGACTTATGTAAACCTCCCTTATCAATTCTCTCAGTTTGGAATCCTTCAGGTATTGCCACCCTGGATACTCTCCCTCGAATTCCACAATACCTCCTATTACGGACATTCCATCTTTAAGTCTTCTCTTAAGAGCGTCTTTCTCAGAAGCAACCGAACTCCTGACACAGAATGTAAGTATCGCTCTCTCATCCTTGTCTTCTGCATTGCCGGTAATCTTCAGTATGCCCATATTAAGGGATGTCTGGACCAGACCTTCCACATCCGGACTCATTCTCTGAATACCGTTTGGCAGACAACAGAGCATAT
>JAEEGL016787869.1_pt1 | contig 18204 bp, 7 predicted proteins | sample 9134231 | NCBI WGS metagenome assembly JAEEGL01 (sample SAMN16246548, study PRJNA631951) | gut metagenome | biome: gut microbiome; feature: rumen; material: fiber-attached | host: Bos | place: Iran: Karaj | collected 2018-10 | reverse complement strand
CTCCCCATTCATTAAAGTCTTTGCTTATTTCAGCATAGTTTATCTTTGTATTTAAGTTCTTTGTTCCATTTACCCATGTTAGAACAACTTCTAGTTCTGCTGTATCTCCTGTTTTTAATAATGTTCCTTTTAGCTTATCTGTTGTTATTGTCTTATCATCTATTTGTGTCCAATCTGGGTTATCTTCTGGTTCAAATACTAATCCATCTGGAATATGATCTTTGATTTCTGTTGCATATCCTTCGATTTCTGCTTGGTTTTCTACTCTGATTGTATAGATGAATTTAACAACTACTGAATCTATTTTCTTAGAATCGATTGTTACTAACACTGGATCTTCATCTCTTGCTGTTTCTACTGTATGTCCTGTTTCTGTTATTGTTGTTTTTCCATCTTGTGTTACTGATACCTTGCTTACCCATTTTAATAATGCTAAGTCAAATTCTTTTACTTTGATATATTCTCTATCTATATCATCTTCGCTAAAGTCATTATTTCCTGGTGTTGAATCTTTATCCTTTATCTTTTTGTTTCCATCTTGATCTTGATGTTGTGTAATTTCCGCTGTATTAATAATTACTCTATCTGATGCATTTGGTTCTACTACTTTAAATGCAACTTGTAAATCTCTATAATCAGGATTATGATCTTTAATTCCTTGTTCTGGATCATATGCTTTAAGTAGACTATCTCTTCCTGCTTCTTCTGATATGTCTTTACTTAGGTAATCTGTAACAATAATATCAGCCTCTTCTGCACTATCTGTTTTTATGTATTTTTTCTCAGCATATTCAATATCATATTGTCCACCATTTACTTCTTTATACATTTCCCATCTGTAACCATTTTCTTTGCTGTTAATTTCATGTTCTGGTAAGAATACTAGTCCCTCTGGAATATCATCCATTACTTCTGCTGCATAACCACTATTAGGTCCTTCATTATAAACTCTAATTGTATAAATTACTGTATCTCCTTGAATTACTGGTTGTGGTTTTGCTTTTTTATCTTTAGGGAATTTATAATCGAAGTCTCTTCCCTCTGTTCCTTCAGCAGGTACTGGTATTCTATCATTTACAGGTATTGTTTCTCCATTTGTTTCAACTCCTGTTATAAACTTTCTTAACGCAAAGTCAAATATCATTTTTTTCTTTACTACTACTTTTTCAAAATCATCATCATCTTGTTGACCCTTATAGTAATATTCAGCATCCCCAAGCTCTGATTTATTATCTTTTCCTATATATTGATCCATAACTCCTGTTGTAACTTCTGTTGGTATTGTGTATGGTTCTGAATCAATATCATCTCCATCCTCACCTGTTCTAACAGTATAAGTGGTGTCTGTATCTTGATTATATTGTTCATAAATAAAGGCTATATTTGTTAGGATTTGATCGTCATCATTTTCTTCTGCAGTTACTCTACATTTTATAACAATTGATTCAGAATCTAATTCCTCTCCATTAAATGGTTGTAAATTTTTATTCGAAATCTTTGTAAATTCAATCCATTTATCTGTTTGTTTAGCAGTATAATCACCGCTAACAACTGAAACAAATTCCAATCCTTTTGGTAAAGTATCTGCTATTTTTATAGCTCTTCCTTCTGCTTCACCTTCATTATAAATTGTGATTTTATATGTAACTATATCTCCTGTTTCAACTACTACAGGATCTTTTCTGTGCTTATATGTAGCTGTAGTTACTAAGCTTTCATCTACTTCTTTATATAAGTTTGTTGTATCTATGTTAACATTTCTAATATTTGGCTCTTTATTGATATTTTTCATATCTTTTGGATTACCTTTTTCATCAGTAACGCCAATTATCACTTTTCTTAAGGCTAAGTCAAATTTTAGATTCGGAACAATAACTAATTTTTCAAAATCATCGTCATCTTGTTCACCTTCATAGAAGTAATTATCTTTGTCTAAATCTGAATCATTTGTTGATTTACCAATATAAGATGCTAGATTAGTTATTGTTGGTACAGTTGCTGGTTCTGAGTCAAAATCTTCTCCGTCTATATTGTTTCTTACAGTCATTACTGTTTCTGTTTCTTGGTTATATTCTTCGCTTATATACGCTACATTTGTTAATACTATATTATCTTTTCCTGGATTTGCAGTTACTCTACATTTGATTTGAATTTCTTCAGAATCTAGTTCATCTCCATTAAATGGATCCAAGTTTTCTGTATTTCCTGCTGCTCTTGTTAAAACAAGTTTTCCTTCTACCATTTCTCCTGTAAAGTTACTACTTCCCATTTCTACAAATTCAACACCGTCAGGTAAGATATCTACAATTTTAGTTGCTCTACCTTCTGCTTCACCTTCATTGTATATTGTTAATGTATATGTAACTATATCTCCTGTTCCAACAAGTACTGGTTCTTTTCTATGGTTATATGTTGCTGTTGTTACTAATGTACCATCTACCTCTTGGTATAAGTTATTTGTATCTACAGTAACAGTTCTTGTATTTGGTTTTTCTTCTTTGTCTAAAATTGATTTTGGTGTGTCATTTTTATCTGTAAGTCCAGTTACTGTTTTTCTTAAAGCTAAGTCAAAGTTTTTAACAATAGGTTTATTTTCTACAACTATTGTTAAAGTATTGTTACTTAAACTTGCTGTTATTGTTGCTGTTTTATCTGTATCTTTTAAAGCAGCATTTATAACCGTTTCGCTTCCTACTTCTTCATTATTAATCCAAATTTTATCTACTTCATATCCATTATCTGTTTCTTTCTTTTGAACAGTTATTCTAATTTGATCTGCAAGTTCATAATATCCTTCTTTTGCAGTTTCTGTTACAGTAAATGTATCCATTGGGCTAGCATAATGACTATTTAATGACATTGATACTATATTCTTAGCTGAGTCTGTTCCTGTTGTTGTAACTGTTTCTTCAATAAAGTCTTCTAAATTATCTTCATAAGAATTTACACCCCATGTTGCAAATTCTACTCCAGCTAAATAATTACCTTCATCATCAACTTTATTAATTAAAATGTTGTAACTTCCTGTTTTAGGTTTATTTTCAACTACTAATTCTAAAGTATTATTTGTTTTTGTAATAGTAATATTTGCTGTTTCAGATGTTCCTGTTAGAGCAACTGTTAAAGTTTTTGAGCTTGTTACTTCTTCATTATTTACTTTAAATTTCTTAACTGTATATCCTGTACTTGTAGCTTCTTTTTCAACTGTAACAGTAATTGGATTTGCTAATTTATAGTATCCTGATTTTGTTTCTGTTTCAGTAATTGTATAAGTATCAGTTAAGTTATAGTTATTTCTTGTAATATCTTTTTGTACTATTTGCTTTGCAGTAGCTGTTCCATCTGTTGTAACTGGTGTCTCAACGGTTATTGTACCATTGTTACTGTCTTTTCCAACAGTTTCAAAAGTTACATTGTCCAAGTAATTATTTTCAGCATCTTTTTTGTTAATTAATATTCTGTATGATCCTGATTTAGGAGTATTTCCTGCCTTCATATCATCAGTAATATCAACAACTTCTGAACTTGTTTTGCTTACTGTAACATGAATTGGATTTTCTAATTTTATATAACCATCTGGTGCTTCTGTTTCAACTATATAGTAATCCTTTGATGCTGTCTCCCAATTATATCTATATACTTCTGCATAGGTTTCTGGATCCGCTTCTACATTTTCTTCTGGATTCTCTATTGCATCTCCGCCAAATTCTAATCCTATAAATTCTGCGTAACCATTTTCATCTGATACTGCTGTTATATCTTCACCATCTATTTGAACAAACTCATTATTTCTTGCCTTTTCTTCAGTTTCTGCAATTTTAAATGTTGCTCCTTCTAAAGCTGTATTTGTTTCAGTATCATATTTAAAGATTGCAACTTTTCCTGTATGTACTTCAGGTGTTTCAGATTTCAATCTTACTTCATGTCCACTACCATTATCATATATTAGATATGCTGTATTATCTGCATTACTTATTGTTGCACCTTCTAGAACTACTGGTTTTCCAGAATCACCTTTTTTAAACGTTGTTCTATACTCGATTCTTATTATATTTCCTACATTTACATAGTTATCATTTGAATCTTTTTCAGTTAAGAACGCTCCTGTAAAATAATCACTGTAGCTTTCATCGCAAAGGACTTGAAGTTCATCATTTTCAAAAGATAATCTATAGTCTGTATCTAATGTTAAATCTTTTATTTTCTCTTTTGTTGTTCCATTTAATAGAGAAACTTTTACATATTCTAATCCGCAAAAATCAAGTTTTACAGGATCTACTTTATCTGTTATCCAATATTTACTATATTCATTAATTCCTTCAGGAATAGTTGTTTCTATAACCCAATCATGAACCACATTTTCAAGTTCATCTTCTGTATAAGTATTATTATTAGTTAAATCTTTATAATAATATCCTGAGCTTTGATTTTCAACTGATTTAACCCCTTTATGAATTTGAGGTGGTGGAAGTTCTCTATTTTCTGCATTAATTGAAATAATATCACTTGATGTCATTTTTTGAATCATTAAGTTTTCAACTTCTACTGTTTCCATTTGTTTATTCTCTAGATGATATACTCCATTTCTTTCTACTGAAACGACATCATATTCTATAGGATCTGTAAGTCCTACATATCCAGGAGGTGGTGCTACTTCTGTCACTGTAACATGGTATGTTTTTCCTGCTTCATCAATTGTAACTGCTCCTAAACTTCTTCCACCAACTCTTAGAGCACCATATGAATTAGTTTCACCTGTTGCATTTAATAATACTGTATTTCCGTCTGTTACTTTTACATTAAATATAGCCCCTGGTAATCCAACATTTCTACCTTTAATATGTTTGTATACTCTTACTGTAAATTCTCCATCTTTTTTTACATTTCCTATTTTGTGTAAGTCTTCAATATTAACCTTTTCAGATGAAACTTTGCTTACTGTTACAGGTATTATTTCATCTGATTTAATAAATCCTGCAGGTGCTTCAACCTCTTTGATATAATATGTTCTTGATGCCTCATCTTCATCTTCCCAATCATACCAGTAATCTTCTGCTCCTGTTATTGGATCATTTCTTCTGTTGTTCGTTCTATCCTCTGTTGCATCTCCACCAAATTCTAGTCCATAGAAAGTTGCAACTCCATCTATTCCTGATTCTGCTTCCAAGTCAACTCCATCTATTTTTATAAATATACCATCTCTTGCATTTTGTTCTGTGGTTGCAATTTTGAATATTGCTCCTTCAAGTGATGGCTCACCCTCATCCCATTGGTTATTTTGAATTAATGTGTCTTGGAATTTATATACTGCAGCTTTTCCTGTATGTACTTCCGGATTTTCAGTTAATAATGAATCCTCTGAAACTCCATTATTATAAGAAAGCGTTGCTTGATTTTTTGCATTATCAATTTCTGCTCCTGCCAATACTACTGGTATTCCATCTGCATTTTTCTTAAATGTTGTATTAAATACCACTCTTATTTTAGTACCTTCTATATTAACACCAGATAAGAAATTTCCTCTCCAGCCATTATTTATAATTGTTATCGTTAGGACATCATCACTATAACTTGTTCCATAATCTGTACCTGATATAAGTGGTGTTTCATTATTTGATGAATCTAATAAGCTTACTGAAACATCAGCTAAATTTTTATCTGTGAAATCTAACTTTGTTGTATCAATTGGATCTGTTATAACATATTTAGTATAATCAGCTATTCCTTCAGGAATTGTTGATTCTATTACCCATTTATGAACTACATTGTTAAGTTCATCTTCTATATATGTTTGATTATTTGTTAAATCCTTATAGAAGTATCCTGAACTTTGATTTTCTACAGTTTTAACTCCTTTATGAATTTCTGGTGGTGGTAGTTTTTTGTTTTCTGCTTTGATTAGAATTTCATCTGGTCCTACTTCTTCTAAAATCTTAAGATTATTTACAGTATTCTCGTCATTTTTTGTTTGTAGTATATATTTATCATTTGTACTTGCAAATATTGAATCTGCTGTAAATGTTTGTGTACCTGTTATTCCTTCATATCCAACTGGTGCTTTTGTTTCTGTAATTTCAATTGTATATGTTATTCTTGCTCCATCAATAGGTAATTCATCTAAGCTATCTCCACTTGTTTTTTCAAATTCTCCTTGAGCATTTGTTATTCCTGAAGCCTCTGCAATTACTTCATTTCCTATTTTAACTTTAATTGTAAATTCAGCTCCTGCTAGTTTAGTATTAATATCTTCTTCATCATATTTAACTAAGTTTAATTTAAACTCTCCAGGTAAAACAGTATGAACACTATACTCTGCATTTAATGGATTATTTTGGATATATAGTACTGGTTGTTCTGCATTTGCCTCTTTTCCAAATAGTAAGTTTACTAATCTGTTATTACTATAAAATGTTAATGCAACATCTAGTGTTGTTACCTCAGAATTTTTAGGTATTCTAACATAAAAATAATATTTACCATTTGCATTTCCTACGACATCTTTTACACTATTATTTGTTGTTTGTGTTTTTTGACCATCTAGAATTTCATAATTGCTTGATGAAATATTTTCTATTACTGAGAAATCTCCACCTTGAACTCTTTCAATTTCATATGGACCTGCAATATAGTAATCTCCAGCTTTTTCTATTCTTACATCTCCACTTGTAGTATTTAATTTAACTGGTACAACTGCTTCTGGTACTTCATCATATCCAACTCCAGCTTTTCCAGTAGCATTATTACCTGCAAAATAATCTTTATAATTTTCTTCTTTTTCAGCTTCTGTTATCAAATATGTATATAATTTTTCAGCATTATATTTATAAAAGCTTCCCAAATTCATATATGCTTCTGAGTCAAGATAACATTTTAATCCCTTAGAATCATAGTAACGAGATATTTCTTCTCCAGAAGCATTGTTTTCTTCAAGCACTAATATACTTCCTAAAGTTGAATAGTGATATTTATTATAAAGTGTTGAATCAGAAGGATCTGAATGTACAACATACCAATATGCAAGCTGTTGTACGACCTCAATTAAATCATCATTTATATATACTTCTGCATCAAATACTCTATTTATTTTTTCAGTATATTCTGCATCAGTCATACCATTTTCACGAGCAATTGTACTAGCATCTATTATATTTTTTTCAACCATTAATTCTAAAATTCTGATTTTATCATTATATGTAAAAGCATTATCATCTATGATTCCCGCATTGTTTAATAATTCAATCTTGTAATCAATTGAATCATTTTCTGGTTCAAACATATTATCAGCAAGCCATAGAACCTTATCATATATATCTTGATTACTTAGTTTTGATATAATAATACCAGGAGTACCGCCATAGATTACATCTCTTTCAGCTTTTTGATTAATTAGGTTTTTATCTGCTTTTAATTTCATATTTAACAAAAGATTATAAGTAACTGATTCCTCTAAATTGAAAGATTCATCAAAACCATATTCTGCTTGTAAACAGTATAAAGTTAAATCTCCGTCTCCTGCATCAGGATTAGTTCTCATAATATTAAATACTCTTATACTAGCATCACCTCTCTGTACGTGATATCCCAGATTGTTTCTTCTTAAATCATGTATAGACAATTCATAATCTACAACGCTTTCTGCTTTTGTTTGGTTTTTCAAACCAACTACAAAAGATATTAGTAATGCAATTATCACTAGTATTATCCCTAATCTAACTTTTGTATTTCTTTTATGTTTCATACCTTTGTACCCCTTTGCTCTTTAGATTTTTTAATTTATGTTTTTTAAATTTATTTCATAATTATCTAACTTATATTATTACATAACTGTTTTTTTATTTCAATACAAAAATGACTTTTTTTCTTACGCAAATTCAATTTTCAGGAATATTTTCCCATATTATTTCATAACTATTACATGGTGAATTAAATGAAAAAAATCATTGTATTTTTTATAACATTTTTATTTCTTTTTCCCCCTTTCTTTTATAATTATAGTATTGCAGATGATTCATTAGAGAAAAACTCTTCAGCCGAAATAGAAAATATTTTGCAAACGGTTTCTATTGGTTCTAACGAACCTGTCTTAAACTCTAGGGCAGCAATACTTTACGAAAGAAATACTGACCGTATTTTATTTGGAAAGAATGAAAATGAAGAAAGAAAAATGGCCTCAACCACCAAAATTCTTACCGCAATTATTGTATTAGAAAATGCAAATTTAGATGATATTGTTGTTGTATCTAGTAAAGCAGCATGTACTGGTGGTTCTAGAGTTGGTCTTAGTAAAGGTTCAAAAATAACAGTAAAAGATTTACTATATGGTTTATTACTATGCTCCGGTAATGACGCCGCCGTAGCACTTGCAGAACACATAGGTCGGATCAGTAGAAAACTTTGTAGGACTAATGAATGAAAAAGTATCAGAATTAAATTTAAAACATACCCATATAGTTACGCCCCATGGCCTTGATGCTCCTGAACACTACACCACTGCTTATGAATTAGCTATCATAACTGACTATGCTTTAAAAAACGAAGAATTTTGTAACATTGTTGGAACTAAAACATATACTATAACTATAAATGGTTACCCTAAAAGGATATCAAATACTAATGAGCTACTAGGAAATCTTGATGGAGTATATGGAGTAAAAACCGGATTTACCAATGGTGCTAACAGATGCTTAGTTACTGCAGTAAAAAGAAATGATATGGATATAATTTGTATTGTTTTGGGAGCTGATACCAAAAAAGACAGAACTAAAGATAGCATCAAACTTATCGAATACGCCTTTAGTTCTTTTGAAAGAAAAAACGTCTCAAGAATTATAGAATCAGATTTAGAAACTTGGCTGTATAATAATTCAAGCAAATTTTTTGTAGAAAAAGGCGATTATAGCACTATCAATATCAATTACTCTCCATTTAAGACTCAAGAACTCGTTTTAACTAAAGATAACACTGATACTATAACTGTCAAAAGCGAAGCTGATTATTATCATATTGCTCCTATCTTATCAAACACAATCATCGGAAAGTATTATATTTATTTAAATAACGAACTTCTTGAATGTGGTAATTTATACGTAAAAACAGATATTCAAAGAAAAAATGTAAGATTCTATGTTCTAGAATTTTTAAAAAGTTTTTGATTAACCTCAAATTAACTTTTTTCTCTTGACTAAAGTAAAAAAATCTGCTATTATAATAACACTGGTTTTTGAAATGCGAAAATAGCTCAGTTGATAGAGCGCCGCCTTGCCAAGGCGGAGGTCGCGGGTTTGAGCCCCGTTTTTCGCTCCAGTTTTTATTATTTTTAAACGGCGGTATAGCCAAGTGGTAAGGCACGAGTCTGCAAAACTCTGATCCCCGGTTCAAATCCGGGTGCCGCCTCCAACAAAAAAGATACGCTTTTAAACGTATCTTTTTTTATTATTTATTTTTTTCTTTTTCATTTCTTTTTATTTCTTAGTTTGTTCTTTTTATTAATGCTCTTCAGGGACATCTTTTGATTCCTGTTTTTTTCGTTTCATTTCTTCTATTTCTTGGTCTTTTTTTCTACGAGCCTCTAAATGTCTTTGATATATCATTTCATTATATTTTCTAGTTATTTCTAATAGTTTTTCTGGTCCAATCATATCTAGAATTTCTCTTGGGGTTAGTAAAGGTAATCCTTCTGGTTCATTACTATTATCCCAATCATTAACATCTTTCTTTTGAGCTTCAGGATGCCTTTCTTTTTCCTTTTTAAAAGCAAGGAAAAAAGCTTTTGAAAAATTAATTTCTGTTTCCTTTATCAAAAAATCTAAGAATTCATCTTCAGAAGCATCAATTAACCTCATAGCGTCTACTGACGACTCTTGTTCTTCTCGGGTTCCAGAATGTTGTCCCCTTGAAATTTTACGACCTTGTGATTGAAATTCTTCCACTTTTTCTGCTATAACCCTTCTAATATCTGTGCAAAATGTATCAACCTCGTCATTACCTGGAACAAACATTGCTTGATTTATCTCTCCATATATATATCCCATATCTTGAAGTAGCATATGAACAGCAACTTTTTCGTCTCCTGTAAACACAGCAATGTTTAGTTTATCAAGTTTAGCCTTTATTTCCGGATTTTGAATTAACTTCTGATATGTATCTAATCTTATCATAATAACTGCTTTATCTGATAAAACAACATCTTGATTAAAATAAGAATCACTCTCATTAATATTGATAAGTGCAGGATTGTTAATCTGTTCTTCTAAGGGCTCTACTATTATAAACTCACGACCCGAAAAACTGCCTTGCATATGGTTTGTAACCAAACAGTTTAAAGTCCAATGAACAGTATTTCTTCTTAATAAATAACCATATTCGAACATTGCAGGATCTAATCCATCTTCTTCTAATTCTTTTTTAAACAGAGAATAATCAAATTTAACTTCACTATAAAAGCCTGTCCTTTCTGCAATGCCTTCTATTGGTAAATTTTTAGTTGTTCTAACCAAAACTAAATCTGAAAGAGTTGCTTTTCTTTTAACAACAAATTCTTCAGTGACAATATGAACATCTACCCTTTCTCTTGCTCTATTATAGTTTTCTTCTTCTACTTCTTTCCCATTTTCTTCTGTTCCATCATAAAACAATACAGTTCTTTCCCCTGTATCGATTCCTAGTTCTTGTAATCTTCTTTTTGAATCAAATCTTCTTTTCTGTTTTCTTAAATTTTGCTTTTCAAACATCTGGACAATTGGATCTTCTAATGAATATTCTCCTTCAAGCCATTCTCTTACATATTCCTGATATAATCTCTCTTGTTCTTCCTTATTTCTTTCATTTATTATTCTTTCACGAGCTTGTTCAAGAAAAGCACTAAAAATATCATTAATATAATAATCTAAGACAATGCCACTTTTCTGTATGCTTTCTGCATATTCCCTTACTAATTCTTCAATAATATCAAACTCTTCTTTTAAACTTATTCCGACTATTTTCTTACTTGGAGTTATATGATACTTTTCTATTACGCCTTGCATAATACTTCTTATACTTTCTATAGTTTTTTTACCTTTAGTTGCATATGATAACTCCATATTCAAGTCAATAATTGCTACTGATTCCTCATAATATCTTATTGCTAATAGAACTGCTTCATTATCTTTATACATTTCTTCTAGTTTTTTAACTATATTTGCTATACTTTCATCTTTATCACAAATAGTAAGCTGTCCAGTTCTTATATGTTGCATTATTCCAGTAATAAGATTTACTAGTTCATTTCTATCTTTTTCATCTGTTTGATAAATACTTTCAATTTTTGAGATAATTTCATCTAGTAAGTTTGATTGCTTTTTACTATTATTTCTATTTCGAAAAACATCTAGTATCCCCATATTTTCCTCCTAAAATAATATCATTAATAAAACATTGTAATCATATAGTATCTTTGTTATATATGTCTTTTGAATTTCATCTCCTAAACCTTGAATGTTTGGATTAATTGGTATTGCTATTGCAATAACTGCTAAAATAGCCCATACAATTATAAATCCTCTAACCACTCCATAGATTAATCCACCTGCTTTGTTGAATTCTTTTATTAATGGTAATTTTGCAATTAAATTTGCAAATAGTTTTACAAAGTATAATGCCATTCTTGCAACAGCAAATATTCCAACAAAAGCTACAACTTTAATAACAATCACTGATAATTCTTCAGCTACTTTTTCAATACCATTATTCTTAACATCATCAGTATATGATTTAATATATTTTTGAACTACTTGTGATGTATTGATGTCTTCTGATTTTACTTGCTGACCTTCGTCTTCTTTTCCTTTAAAGTTGTCAACTATAAATCCTTTAATATTATCATCAATTTGAGTATTAGATACAACAAAATTTGTGACTGGAAGATATAACGCAAATGCTATAATTAATGCCAAGAAGAAAGTAATCATTTTAAATATTACATTAACCAATCCTTGCTTATACGCAATTCCTATACTAAGTCCTAAAATAGCTAAAATCACAATATCTATTACTATTGCCATAATAACCCTCCTCTAATTTTTAATTTTCTTATTTTTAGATTATTCTAATAACTAAATAATTCAACTTTGTTTTTATAAATAATTCCAACAATTGAATCACCTATAACAATGTCTTGTATCTCTTGTTTTGAAATATACTTTTTAACTAATCTACCATTTTGATTTATAAAATATGCCTCATTTCCCATATTGGCTGCAATTATATTATTTCTTGTATACAATTTCTTTAATGTATTTTTAACAGTATATGTATGTTCGTTTTTATTATTTATGTTCTTAATAAATATCTTAGTATCTGTTGAAAACATATCACTTGCTTCTTCTTTTGCTTCTACAACGCTATTTTTTAAATTTATATCACCAGCTATAGAACCTTGTGATAAATCAATAATTCTATCTTCATTACCATTATCTAATATTGAAATTCGATCATCATACATACATACTAATTTGTTTTTATCTTGATATTCAATATCAACAATTGTATTATTTCCTTCGCTCTCATATACATTTGTAATAGAATTGTTTGGGTCTGTTTGAGCTTTATTTACATCAACTGTCTTAACTTTAGTTTTTACGATAGTACCTGTTGTATCTACTTCAGCTATTGCAAGCTTAGAATTGTCTTGTGATAATTTTGCTTTAACAACAGTTGTTGATGATATATACATTTTAAATAGTTCTCTTCCCTCTTTATCTATTGTATAAACTATATTTTGATAATTCTTACCTTTAGCCACTACTGCAACATAACCATTTTTATTAACATCTATTCTAAATATTTCACCATCAATATCCTTTTGCCATAAGATGTTTTCACCTGATATTAAATAAATCTTTGCTCCACCATTTTCTGCAACACTTAAATACTTTCCTTGAGACGCAAATATTGGAGTTGTTATTGTAACATCTTGTTCAAAGGCTTTATAACTTGAACTAATGTAAGAATTCATTACATTATTATTAAGTACTACAACATATTTCCAATAAGCATGAATATAATTTTTATCACTTGAATTTAAATCAATAGATTCTAAATCATCTTCCATAATTTCTTTTTTTAGAATATGTATATCTACCCAATCTCTTACTTCACTACTTGATATGTAAAGAGAAAAAGCCATTATAATACTAATCGCTATAATAACTAATATTATTTTGCCAATTCTTCTTTCTTTACCTTTTGTTTTATCCATATTTTTTAAACTCCCTATTTATTAATTACAGTTTTTATATATATCTCTTCTCCAGTTTCTGTCATAAATCTTATATTAGGATAAGCTTTTAACATGTAATCATCTGAAAATAGTTTTCTTCCTATTTTATATATAATAGATTTTTCTTCTTCTCTACCATAATATATATTTTTAGCATTTGTTTTATACACATCAATTGCCCAGATAGAACATATAATATCAATCACTAAAAATACAAACAATATAATTTCTACAATTCTTGTTGTTTTTCTTTTCTGAATTTGTTTTGCAAGCTTTCTAAATAATGGGTCTATCCATGTCATGATAACTAGTGCCAAAATCCCCCAAAAGAATGAATACAATAAGCATATTCTTCCATTTAAATCCCAATTCAAATAAGTATAATCCCAAAATCTAGTACCATATATAGCTTCTAGTATAAAACTTATAATATATTCAACTATACCTCCAATTAAAGCTCCATAAACGAATAATCTTATTTTACTATCTTTAAAGTGTTCTAATATTAGAATCCCTATAACTGCTCCAACTCCATAAATAGGGCAAAAAGGTCCCCATACAAGCCCTTGCCTACTTTCAAGCACTCTTGTTGTCGCATAGCAAAATGTCATTTCCACCAGCATTCCTAGGATACTAAATACTACAAAACACCAAAATAATTCACTTATTTTTTCTTTGATTGTTATAGTTTTATTTTCCATACGCAATCCTCCGAATTTTATAATATAATCTTACCGCTAATTTTATTTTTTTTCAATATGTAATAATTGACTTTTGTTTTTTATGGTTGTAATATATTGAAAGGGTGATTTTATGGCGTTTGATGGATTTGTAATGAATGGAATTATTAAAGAATTAAATAAAACAATTATTGATGGGAAAGTAAATAAAGTATACTCTCCTACTAAAAATGATGTTCTTTTTAATTTATATACATTTGGAAAAACTTATAATTTACTTATAAACTTAAGCAGTGATAACTGCAGAATTTGTACAACAAATTATCAAAGACCAAATCCAAACTCTCCATCAAATTTTTGTATGCTATTAAGAAAGCACCTTACAGGAGGAAGAATATCAGAAATAAAAACTTTTGGTACTGAAAGAATTGTAAAAATTATATTTGAATGTTATTCAGATAATTCTGAAATAGTTACTAAGAATTTATATGCTGAGATAATGAATAGATATAGCAATATTATTCTTACAGATTCTACTGATAAAATCATTGGTTCATTAAAATATACAGGTAAAGAAGTATACACTCTTCCAGAATCAGATAAAATAGATTTAACAACTATTGAGAGTTTTAGCGAATTTTTGAATGTTTTAAATAATCAAGAAGCGGATGATTTAATTTTAAAGCTTTCTAATTCATTTGTAGGTGTTAGTAAGTCTCTTATACATAGCCTTGTTTTAAAGCACAATATAGATAAAGAAAACTATTCCGAAAAAGATTTACAAGTTATATATAATGAATTAATAACCCTTATTAATTCATCTGTTGATAAACTATTTATTAATGAAATAAACATTGGAAATAAGAAAGATTATTCATTAGATTATGATTTATCTTCAAATGTTTCAGATGCATCTGATATTTCTAATGATTCAGATGATTTAAAAATAAATAATTATATTGATACCTTCTATTATAATAAGGAAAGTAAAGAACAATTTGAGGGTGAAAAATATCGTTTGGAAAAAGTTGTTACTACTGCTTTAAAAAAATGTAATAAAAAACTTGAAAATATTGAAAATAAACTTAGAGATTGTGAAAATCAAGATCAATATAGAATATATGGTGAATTATTAAATACTAACCTTTATAAAATTAGTGACCTTCACTCTACTTCAGTTAAATTAGAAAACTATTATGATAACAATAATACTATAAATATCCCACTAGATATATCTATATCTGTTAAGAAAAATGCTGAAAAGTATTTTAAGAAATATAGAAAGTTAAAGAATGCTGCTTCAATTGTATTATCTCAAAAAGATGATGCTTTAAAAGAACAATCATATTTAGAAAGCATTTTATACTCTATTTCAATTGCAAATACTTTAGATGATTTAACAGATATCAGCTCTGAGATTCAAGATACTTTACTTGCTAAATCTCAAAAATTAAATTCTAAAAAGAGGAAACTATTACAACAAAAGAAAAAACAATCTGAAACCTTCAATTTAGAAAAAATAGAATTTAATGGATATACTATTTATATAGGAAAGAACAATAAACAAAATGAGTATTTAAAATTAAAGTTTTCATCTCGAAATGATATATGGTTTCATATTCAAACTCTTTCAGGAAGCCATGTTGTATTAAAATTAAATGGTTTAGAATTAACAGATGAGATAATCTATAAATGTGCTAGTATTGCTAAACAATACAGTAAAGGTGCCAATGACTTACATGTAAGTATTGATTATACACCAATAAAAAACATCAAGAAATCACCAACAGGAAAACCTGGTATGGTAATATACAATACATACAAAACAATAATCATTTAATAAAATCTAAAAAAAAGAATGTCAAAATCATTATTCTGACATTCTTTTTTTCTCCATTTTAAATTTCAATCATTTTTTAATTTCTTTAACAAGTCATTAATTGCTTTTGGTACCATCTTTTCAATTGACTTATTATTTCTATATAAATCAATAACAACACTTGAAGATAAGTATCCAAGTTCACCTGCTCTAAAATAGCAAGTATCAATTCCTGCTAGTTTTTCATTTACTGCAGATATTTGTTCTTCATATTCATAATCAGTTCCGCTTCTCAAACCTCTTATTAAAATATCTGCTTTCATTTCCATTGCTTTATCTATAGTTAATCCATCATATAAAACAACATCTACATTATCTAACTTTTCATCTATCATTACTTGTTTTATAGCATCCATCATCATATGTTTATCAATTCTTGCTGCTTTATCTGTATTGTATCCTATTCCAACTATAACTCTATCAAAACATTTTGCTGATTTTCTTACTACCTCTAAATGTCCATTTGTAAATGGATCAAATGATCCTGCATAAAAACCTATCATTTCAATAATACCTCTCTCTTATTTGATATACTTGTATTGTAGTTAAATTTTCTTACTTTGTCAAGCAACAACTATATTTATATTCTTTTATCATAAAATCATTTTTGTGTTTCTCAAGTAAAAAATCCAAGGTTATACTTTAAACCTTGGATTTTTTATTTATGTTATTGTTTTGTTTTTCTATTTATTAATAAACTTCTTTTCCATAGTAAGCATCTAGCATGATTTGTTTAATTTCAGTAACTAATGGAACTCTTGGATTTGCTCCTGTACATTGATCTTCAAAAGCTTTATCTGCTAATTCATCAACTTTTGCTAAGAATTCAGCTTCATCAATTCCAGCTTCTTTTAAGCTACTTGGAATATTTAATGTTTTATTTAAGTTTTGTACTCCTTCTACTAGAGATTTAACTCCTTCTTCAACTGTATCTGCTTTTAAACCAACTCTTTTTGCTATAGCAGCATATTTTTCATCTGCTATAAAGTATTCATATTTAGGGAATGAAACAAATTTTGTTGGTTTTGTAGCATTATATTTTATAACATATGGAAGTATAATAGCATTTGCTCTTCCGTGTGGGATATGATATTCTCCACCTAATTTATGAGCTATAGAGTGATTTAATCCTAAGAAAGCATTAGTAAATGCCATACCTGCTATACAGCTTGCATTATGCATTTTTTCTCTTGCTACTGGATTTGAACCATTTTCATATGCTTCTACTAAGTTTTTAAATACTAATTCTGCTGCTTTTTCAGCTAATCCATCTGTATAATCAGATGCCATATTTGATACATAAGCTTCTAATGCATGTGTTAAAACATCCATACCTGTATCAGCTGTTATAGATTTTGGAAGTGACATTACTAAATCTGGATCTATAATTGCAACATCTGGTGTTAATTCATAATCTGCTAATGGATATTTCATATTCTTTTCTTTATCTGATATAACTGCAAATGATGTTACTTCTGAACCTGTTCCTGATGTTGTTGGAATTGCAACCATCTTTGCTTTTGATCCCATTTTAGGGAATTTATAAGTACGTTTTCTTATATCCATAAATTTAAGTTTTAAACCTTCAACATCTGCATCTGGATTCTCATAGAATAACCACATACCTTTTGCAGCATCCATTGAACTTCCTCCACCTAATGCTATGATAACATCTGGTTTAAATTGGTTCATTGCAGCAACTCCTCTTTTAATTGTTGCAAATGATGGATCTGGTTCTACTTCTGAGAATATTTCAGAATGAACATATTCTCTTCTTTTTCTTAAATGATATAGGATTTTATCTACATATCCTAATTTTGCCATTGATGGGTCTGTAACTATAAATGCTCTTGAGATATTTGGCATTTTCTCTAAGTAAGCAATTGAACCTGCTTCAAAATATATTTTTTCTGGAATTTTAAACCATTGCATATTAACCCTCCTCTTTGCAACTCTTTTTATATTAATTAGGTTTACTGAAGATACATTAGATGTTGTTGAGTTTCCACCAAATGTACCACAACCAAGTGTTAGTGATGGCATATTTGTATTATATATATCTCCAATTGCACCATGAGTTGATGGTGAGTTAACAATTATTCTTCCTACTTTTACAGCTTCGGCAAATTTTTCGATTGTTTCATGATCTTCTGAATGTATAACTGCTGAATGTCCAAGTCCACCAAATTCTAGAAGTTTTTCAGCTAATGGAATACCTTCTTCTCTATCTTTTACTGTATAGTAAGCAAGTACTGGACTTAGCTTTTCTCTTGAGAATGGATAATCAGGTCCTACTCCAGTTTCTTTAACTACTAATACTTTAGTATCTTCTGGAATGTTTATTCCAGCAAGCTGAGCTATTTTATAAGGACTTTGTCCTGGTATTT
>JAEEGL015548419.1_pt1 | contig 18204 bp, 15 predicted proteins | sample 9134231 | NCBI WGS metagenome assembly JAEEGL01 (sample SAMN16246548, study PRJNA631951) | gut metagenome | biome: gut microbiome; feature: rumen; material: fiber-attached | host: Bos | place: Iran: Karaj | collected 2018-10 | reverse complement strand
TACCTGAGCGCCCACCGTGGCCAGTATGCCGAACGTGGCGGTGCTGTTGCTCCTTGGAGACACACCTTCAACTTCAAGTATGAGAGAACCTACAAGTTCCATGGCGGTGAGAGCATCAGCGCTGGTATCGATGTGAAGAACCTCGCCAACCTGTTCTACAGAGGCTGGGGTAACATGCAGAAGCTGAGCAGCAGCGACATCGTGAAGCTCAACGGCAAGGGCACCGAAGAGGAGCCTTACACCTACACCTTCACCAACCCCACTTGGAACGTGTATGCTAGCAGCTACTCCACCTGGTCAGCTGCCCTGAATCTCAGATTCAACTTCTAAACCTTTGCGATTGTAGAGACGGTGCATGCACCGTCTCTACAGGGCACAAACAGAAAAAGCACCTCGGTTTCGAGGTGCTTTTTTGTTGGCATGGATTACAGTAAGATGATTACTCTTCGGTGATCTTCAGCTTCTCTTCGAGGACCTTGAGGTCTTCCTTGGCTTTGCTGATCTTCTTCTCATACTCGGCACGCATCAGTTCCGAGTTCTTGCTGTTGGAGAAGAAGCCGATGTTGTTCTCCATGGCGGCGATTTCCTCGCGTAGCTTCTGGATGCGAAGTTGCAGCTTGCTGCCCTCCTTGCGCACACGGTCGCCTGCATTCGGGTCGTCTTTCCATGTCTCCATCATCTCGCGGAAGTCGTTGGTCGAAGCCTCGTTCTGGTTCTTGCGCATGGCGTCGAAGAGGCCGTCGATGAGCTCGCGGTACTCCTTGTTGATGGCGTCCTTGTGCTTCATCGGCACGTAACCGATTTCGATCCAGCGCTTCTGGAAGGCCTTGATGGCCTCCATGTTTTCGTTGCGGCTCGGACCGACTTGGAAGGCCTTGATTTCCTCGAGCAACGCTTTCTTGGCGGCGAGGTTGGCCTCTTCTTCGGTGCGGCGACCGCTGAAGTGTTCGTTCTTGCGGTTGAAGAATGTGTCGCAAGCGGTGCGGAAACGCTTCCAGATCTTGTCGGCATGACGCTTCGGCACAGGGCCGATGGTCTTCCACTCCTCTTGGAGCTTCTTCATCTGCTCGGTGGCGTTCTTCCATTCGGTCGACTCCATCAGGGCTTCGGCCTCGATGCAAAGCTGGGTCTTACGTTCGAGGTTCTCGGTCTGGCGATCCTTCAGGCCGGCAAAGAAAGCCTTCTTCTTGGTGAAGAAAGCGTCCATGGTGCCACGGAAGCGCTGCCAGATCTCTTCGTTGTCCTTCTTGCTGGCGGGACCGATGGTCTTCCACACATTGAAGATCTCGGTGAGTTCCTCCGACTTCTTCTGCCATGCGTTGACGCTGGTGTAGTCGGCGGCGACGAGTTCCTCTGCCTTCTCGCAAAGGGCTTTCTTGGCCTCCAAATTGGCCGTCTGCTCCCCTTCGAGTTGGGTGTAGTGCTCGCGGCGAACGGCATTGATCTTGTCGGTAGCGGCCTTAAAGCGCTCCCAGATCTCGTCCTTCTTGTCCTGCGGCACGGGGCCGATCTCCTTCCATTCCTCGTGAAGCTTCTGCAAGGCCTTGAAGGCTTTGGTGATCGACTTCTCGTCCAAGAGTTCCTCGGCTTTCTCGCAGAGTTCGATCTTGGCGTCGAGGTTCTTCTTCATGTCGAGGTCGCGAAGCTCACGGCCGATGCGGACCTTGTCGAAGAACTTCTCGACGAGGAAATGGTAGTTGTTCCACAGGTTGGAGCTCTCGGCTGCCGGGACAGGGCCGATCTCCTTCCAACGGTCTTGCAACGTGCGGAAGTCATCGTAGGTCTTCTTCAGCGACTCGTCAGAGGCGATGATGCCTTTGAGTTCCTCGAGGATGGCCTGCTTCTTGGCGAGGTTCTCCACCTTTTGTTTCTCCATGTCTTCGTTCTGCTTGGCACGGTTGGCCTTGAAGATACCGAAGGCCGCATTGAAGCGTTGTTCAACAGGGTCTTCCACATGCTGGAAGCTCTCGGCTTCGCCTCCGCCTTGGAGGAACTGCTCGAGCTCACGGTCCATGTCTTCCTTGTTCAACTTGTTGAAATGGATGCGAACAGCGGCAACCTTGTCTTTGATGGCCTGCACGTCAGGGTTCTGCACGAGCTCTTCGAGCATCTCCACCAGCTGCAGTTTGTTCAAGCCTTCAAGATCGCTGTTCTCCTCCACCAGCTCTTCCTCCTCCATCTCGACATTCTCGTCGACAGCAGGCAGAAGCTCCTCCTCTTGAACGGTCTCGGGAGCAGGCTCAGCCTTGGCTTCTTCCACCAAGGTGCACACCTCCACCCTCACCTTACCGGGCAGGATGCTGGGTTGGATCAGTTTGACAATCTTCTTTTTCTCGTTACCATCAATGGCTTTCTTGGGAGCCTTTGACGTCTTCGTCTCGTTCTCAATACCCTCAGTGACCGTAGTCTCCACGACGGGATCTTGATTCAGTTGTTCGTTGTTTTCCATTTCAAAGTGTTTTAGGATAATCAGGGCTTGCGGCCCGATTTAGGTTGTACATAATAAGGTCAATCCGCCAAAACGGAACTGCAAATATAGGTATTTTTTAAAAACGCGCCGCTTTTTTGTCAGTTTTTCGGCCTTTTGCCCTATTTTTTGTTTACTTTTGCCGCCATTATGGATAAGAAAAGCTCAAGCAACATTAAAATAAAGAACAAACGCGCAACGTTCGAGTACTTCCTCGTCGAGACACTGACGGCGGGCATCGTACTGACCGGCACCGAGATCAAGTCGATTCGTGGCGGCAAGGCCAGCCTGGCCGACTCCTACTGCACCTTTAAGGGCAACGAGCTGTTTGTCGTGGGTATGCACATCGCCGAATACGCGCAAGGCACCTACAACAACCACGACCCGAAGCGAGACCGTAAGCTACTGCTCACCGCCCGTGAACTGCGCAAACTGAAGAACAAAGTTCAGGAAAAAGGCTTCACCATCGTGCCTGTCACCTTATTCATTAATGAAAACGGCTTGGCTAAACTTGACATCGCATTGGCACGAGGCAAACACTACTACGACAAGCGCGAGACTTTGAAAACCAAGGATTCGAAGCGCGAGTTGGAAAGAATGGAGAGGTATTAATTGGCAATTGACAATTGATAATTGATAATTGACAATTGACAATTTCAGGTTGAGAGGGATTAGAAGCCATAGTAGAGCCCAACGCGTAACACAAGCGGCGAAGCATAAGGATACAACTCAGTCTCCCAATTCTCCATGTCGCCATAACTCAGGTTATAAAGCAACATTAGAGAATAATAGAAGCCATCGTAGGAATACGAACGGTAACCACCTCCCACAAAAATGCTGTTGTACCAGTCTCCTTTAACAGTCTCATGGTTATAGCGCGCCATCCCATAAAGCATTTCATCCTCGACATGGAGAAATAGGCCTTTGTAAACCTGACAGTTGGTGTAAGGTGCCAAACCGAAATAGTGATAATACGCGTTGCTCTGGTAGGGATTGAAGTAACAATTCAAGTTATACACCGTACGAATGCCCACCTCCCATGGACTGAAGATGCGATAGCCCACCTGAGGGGCGATGCCCAGGTTCAAATAGTTGCCATAAATGCCGAAATCAAAGTCGCCTCCGACGACGATCTTTCCCTTCATATCCGGCACATCGGGAAGAAACTGCGCCGAAGCCTTACTGCTAAAGCCGAAAAGCATCAAACAAAGTGATGCGAGGATAGCCAATCTTTTCATGATTCGTGATATTTTCCGCAAAAATACAATAAAAAACATTTCCCGCCGTAACAGATAATAGTATATCTTTGCTTTTTAATTTGCAACCATGAGGAAATCACATATCCTACTCATAATCATCCTATTGGCATTCGCGACACAAGCCTGCAAGAAAGAGCACCACATCAGCGACGACCCGAACCTGAAGCTCAGCTTCTCGGCCGACACGGTGCTGTTCGACACGGTGTTCACCTCGTTGGGCTCGGCCACACACCAACTGAAAATCTTCAACCGTACTGACAATGACTTAAACATCAGCTCAATACGCTTGACTGGTGGCAATGCTTCCCCTTATCGTTTCAACCTTGATGGTGAGAATGGTACTGAGTTTTACGACAAGACCCTTCCTGCAGGCGACAGCCTGTTCTCGTTCCTGCGCGTCACTATCAACCCCAACGACCTGAACACGCCCTTTGTGGTAGAAGACGAGCTGGAGTTTGTCACCAACGGCAACACACAGACTATCAAGCTACTGGCTTGGGGACAGAATGCCAACTACATCATCGGCGACAAGGTAACCAGCGCCATCGCAGGAAAATACACCATCGTGGCCGACAGCCTGCAGACCACGGTATGGACCAACGAGAGACCTTATGTCGTTTACGGATGGGCACTCATCAACAGCTATGGCACCTTGAAGATTGAAGCGGGCACCAAGGTCTACTGCCATCAGGGCAGCGGCATCTTCTCGTGGAGCGACGGCCAGCTGGTGATTGAAGGTACAGCCGAAGCACCTGTCGTCATTCAAGGCGACCGCTTGGAGCCCTACTACAGCGACATCCCTGGGCAATGGGAACAGATCGTGCTCATGGACGGACGTGCCGGTGCCGACCACCGCATCAGCCATGCCGTCATCCGCAACGGTTTCATCGGCATTAACTGCCAGTCGACGCTCAAGGTGACCGAGTGCGCCTTGCGCATCGACAACACCGTCATCGAGAACCAGAGTGGCTACGGCCTCTATTCCATCCTCTACCCTGTGGAGGCCAAAAACTTCGTCATCGCCAACTGCGGTAACTGCAACCTGTGGGCCTTCGGCGGCGACTACCGCTTCGTGCACGGCACCATCGCCAACTATTGGAACGCCAACGAGCAGGACAACAACAAAAACGCCGTCGCGGTGATGAACTATGCCATCGACGGGAGCACCAACGAGATGTTCTACTATCCCTTCCGTATGGAGATGGATAACTGCATCATCTACGGCAAGCAGAAAGACGAGTTCAAGACCACCTTCGGTCCCGATGCCGACTCGCTCTACACCTTCGACCACTGTCTGATCAAGTCGGAAAAATACAATGGAACGATGCCTGGCTTCAGCCACTGCCTCTTCAACCTAGACCCATGCTTCGCCGATGCGATGAAGCCTGACTGCCACCTCGACAGCATCGCCTCGCCCGCCATCGGAACGGGCAACCCGCTGTTCGGCAACGAAGTGCCTAATGATTTGGATGGCGTCTCGCGTATTGGCGCGCCTGATATAGGGGCGTTCCAATACGTTCCGAGATAATCCTACGTGCTTTCAGACATTAGCCTTTTTCAATCTATCAGGTTGAAAAAGGCAATTTTATTGTTCACGCTGTGAGGATTGCTAATCCGACCAAATTGGATTTATGGCTTTCACTTACATAATCGAGCATAGCCTTCATTGTCCACCAACACCCAAAAGTCATAGCCTGACGAACTCATCACATGCATATTTACCACACCCTTACGCAATTGTTCATCATACTTAAAATCCTCAGCTTCGATAAGATGCATAGAATAGTCGCATGGAATAAATCTTTCATCGTCCAATATTACAACTGCTGGATCAAGCAGGTGAGCTAGTTCTTCGGTAACATATTGAATCCTAAAGAATTCACCAGATGGTTTAATGTAATCCCACTGGCCTCCTATTTGTACTCTAGCCACATTATAATAGAACGGATAGGCATCATCATACTCAAAAGAACCTATCAAAGAACCATCATGTGACACATAGCCCCACTTACCCGTTTCGCTTTCTCTTATCGGTTGGAGACCCGAAGCGAAAAACACCTTGATCGGCTTCTCATAATAATCATCATACGTTTCAGCACCATACAAATGCTCTGGATCTGTAACTGGGTATTCTTGAGGAACAATCCAATTAAAATCTCCATCCACAAAACCCATCCATCCTCCATCTTCAACCAAATACCTTTGATCACTTATTTCACAGTTGGAGCAGGTATGCGTATTATAACCTCCATCATGCCCAATGTATTCATGAACACAAGGCTCAAATGCTTTCCTACGCTCAGGTCCCTTACCATTCGAAGTGCGTGCCATGCCACAATAGCCTTTTTCACTGATAATCCATCTACAACCATAGTAATTATATGTATTATAATAAGGATCTATAAGAATATCTGCTTCTGGTCGAGCTTGAGCAATTTCATCATATTCCGAACCCATTCTATTATATTTACGCTCGTTGGAACGTACTTTAGATACATTTGTAATAATGATAATAAGCGCAATAGTTACAGCCAAAAGAACACTTCCGAGAATCCACAACCAAGTTCTCTTTTTGCTTTTTGGTTTCGAAACAAGTTTTTGTTGCTCGTTATCAATATGTTCTTGTTCAGCCGCTTCACGAGCCTTACGTGCAGCTTCTTCTCTTCTTGCTTTCCTCTCCGCCACTTCATTAGCTTCTTGTTGGGCCTCGGTCTTTTCCCTTTCCTGCTCCAACCGTTCGCGTTCAGCGGCTTCGTACTTCTGCCTGGCTTCTTCCGCTTTCATTTTGCCTATCGGATCCGGAATCTTTGCCTTCATTGACTTTACCAGTTTTTCCATCATAAGGCCCCTTGTCGAAACATCCTGATAATCCACAAAATCCAAGTTAATCAGGTCAAATTCTACTTCCTCATTGAAATTGGAACCGTCCAACAGGATAGGAATAATCGGCTTCTGATATTTCACAGCCACACCAATCTCTTTAGCCGTCCAAATCGACTTATTGGAAAACTGGGAAGAAAAGAACAGGATGACGGAACTGTTTTTTATTGCTTGCAAGATTATCTTTTTGAACGCATCACCGCTCTCAATGCCATCGCGGTCAATCCATACGATATAGCCTTCACGTTCCAACCGGTCCACAAACTCATCAACCACCTTGGCGTCATGCCTGCTATAGCTTACGAAAATATCATTTTTTTGACTCATAATATTAAGGATTTGGTTTTTAATAATGATTCATTTAAAATACCACCTTCGCCTTCAAAGTCTTCTTGTTCCCCACCCCGTCGGTCACCACGACCTTGACGTTGTTGGTGCCTTTCTTCATCTTTTCGTCGAACTCATAATAAAGGAGGGCGTTTTTGGCATCATATTGTCCCAATACCCATACGTCGTCGAGATAGATGTCGTAGGTATCGATACCCGTCATGTCGTCGGAGATCTTGAAACGCAACGACTTGAGCGCGGCCACCGACTGGCCGTCCTTGAAGTTGGATGCCTTCACCGTGGGCGCAATCGAGTCGATCTTTAAGGCATACTCTCCCATGGTGTGCGTATCGGTCTCCACCGCACCATCCTTCAACTTCCCGCCAAGTGAGATGACTTTGCCATTCTTGTCGATGGAGGCAATAAACAGCCGCTTGTCGCCAGCCCATTTCTCGAAGGGACGGATGCGAACGGTAAGGTTCTTGAAGGTGGTCATCTCCTCAGTGCCAAAGCGGTAGATGCGTGAGCAACAGCCTTTTTCGTCACGCTGCCCCGTTGGGATCCACTCGTCACGGAATATGGTGCCTTCTTCCATCGAAACGCTGAAGTCCTCAATGGTAATGCTGCTGTTGAGCGACCCGTCGGCCTTCACGAAATACTCGCTACGACGACGTTCGGGACGTTCTACCTCAACAGGAGCCACACCCACCAACTTGAATGATGCCGTCGAGCTATTACCCGCATAATCAGAAATCTTGAAGCAAACGTTCACCGTGTCGCCCTCCGCGACTGTGACCGTACCGTTTCTCTTTTTGATCATATGTAATTTGTTGTACGGGTCGGTCTCAGTCCGCACATAACTCGACTTCTTCTGTTTGTAATGGCGATAGTCAAGAAGGCTATTCACATAACGAGGCTCGCTATAGGAGAAGCGGTCGGCCTCCACTTGGAACGCCAGTTCGTCGTCGAGGTAAAGCTCATAAAGATACGGGCCGTCCTTATTCGTTGAGGTACCCACAAGATCGTAAGTACAAATGCCAAATGAAATCTCGCCATTACCATGCACGAATTCCTTGTCCTTAAGATGATACTTTCCCTTATTCCCCTCATCCATAGAGAAATACAATGGGTCTATGCCACCTTCCAACGTCGATGTCTCTCCCAATGGATAAACCGATACGCCTTGTATGAGCGGCTTCATGTTATCCTCAATCTTGTAGCCGAAAAACATCGGGTTGAGGGGGCGCTCGTTGGCATCCCTGATCTCAAAATGCAGATGCGGTCCTCCCGAACCGCCCGAGTTACCTGAGTAGGCAATCACGTCGCCTGCCTTCACTGGGAACTTCTCCTTCTCAGGATAGATCTGCGACGTGAATTTTTTGTTCTTGTATTGGTATTGCTTCACATATTTGGCGATATCGCCCTTGAAACGCTGCAGATGGGCGTATACCGAAGTATAGCCATCGTCATGCGTGATATACAGCACATTGCCATAGCCATAGGGCGACACTCCGATGCGGCTGACATATCCGTCGGCCACGGCATACACCTTCTTGCCCTCAACGCCCTGCGTCTTGATGTCGATGCCGGCATGGAGATGGTTGGGGCGAAGCTCGCCGAAAGTGGCCGACAATTGAATCGGGATATCAACAGGTTTCCTGTATTTGGGATACGTCTGGCCGACAGCAACCGCCGATGTCAATAAGGCTAATAAAACCAAAAAAGAACGCATTTTTTTCATCATTGTAAACTCGTTAATGAATTATTGGGCAAAAATACACTTTTTTCCATATTTTTGCACCGATTAAAAAGAAATAAACGATGCGTAAGAAGACGAATAAAGAGAAGTTCCATGAGTGGCTCGGCAAGCCCTATATGCTGCTGCTCTATCGGCTTCTTGCCATCCTTTTGGCACTCAGCATCAGCCGCTGGATGCTTTATCTCTTCAACTCGCAGTATTTCCACCAGCTGAAACAAGGGCAAGCATTCTCCCTTTTCCTTTATGGCATGAGGTTCGACCTCTCCGTAGTGGTAATACTCAACTTGCTAGTCATTCTCTACTATTGTTTCCCCTCAAGACTCATCTTCAGGCGCAGCGGGCAGCGGTTTATCGACTTCATCTATATCACGCTCAACTCCATCGCCATCTTTCTGAATTTCATCGACATCGTGTGCTTCAATTTCTTGGGGAAACACATCACCTTAGGCTTTATCAAGACGTTGGGACGCTCTGGCGAGCTCACTTTCGGTTTCATCCGCCAGGTGCTGTTCGACTATTGGTATCTGCTGGTCATCTTTATCCTTTTTGTTCTGATTGTCAGCGTTGTGGCACGACACACCAGACTCAAGGAGGAAGATGAGGTGACACATTGGCATCTGCGTCAGGTCATCCGACTTGCCATCATCCTCGCCTTGGCTTTCATCGCTTGGCGTGGCGGCATCCAGTCGGAGCGCATCACGATGCAGACCGCCTTGCGATACACCGATCCGCAGAACGCTCCCATCCTACTCAACACCCCATTCTGCCTCATTAGCGGTGACGACGCCCGTCCGCCTCTCAAGGCGCCAACAAAAGAAGGCCTGTACTCTCCCATCCACACCAACCTCGAAGCCAATCGTTTCATCATCAACGACACCCTCGTGGGCGACACGGTACCTGCCAATGTCGTCATCATCATCCTTGAAAGCGTCGGGCAGGAGATGACAAGCTACTACAACCCCGAGCAGAAGCATCAAGTGACACCCTTCCTTGACTCGCTTCTCCACAAAAGCCTGACGTTCAACGGAATGGCCAATAGTCGCAAAAGCCTCGAAGTACTTCCCTCCATCTTGGCCAGCCTGCCTCCTCTTGGAGAGGACGACTTCATCCTATTTGCCCACCAGGACTTCGACGCGTTCTGTCAACACCTGCAGTCGAACGGCTACAACACCATTTTCATGCATGGAGGGAACAACGGGGTGATGGGCTATGACAAGTTCTCCAAACGCGCAGGATTCAAGCATTATTTCGGTCGTGTTGAATATGGCGACGACAACGACTACGACGGACAATGGGGCATTTATGACGGTCCTTTCCTGCAATATGCAGTGGCAACGTTAGGACGCATCCATGAGCCCTTTGCCACGACCATTTACACTCTCTCGTCACGCTATCCATACAGAGTCCCGCGTCACTTCGAATTCCCCGAAGAGAGCTATTACTGGACGGGGTTCGAGAAGACGGTCTACTACACCGACTGTTCCCTGCGCGACTTCTTCGCCAAGGCACAGCAGCAAGCCTGGTTCGATAACACTCTCTTCGTCATCACTGCCGATTGCTCCAACGGGTTACATTTCCAGCCTGAATACAACAACGTGTGGGGCATGTATGCCATCCCCATCGCTTTCTATTGGCCTAAACACATCGAGGCCGAGCGCTGTAATGAGGTGGCCCAACAAATCGATCTTGGTCCTTCCATCCTGTCGGCACTGAGCGTCAACGACACCTTGCTCTCGTTTGGCCGCAACCTCTTCGACAGCCTCAGCGAGCCAGCTTTCATCAGCTACTTCAACCTTACCTATCAATACTACAGCGACGACTACCTGGTGCAGTCGGACGGACAGAACTCCTTCGGCATCTACAAGCCTCTCTCCGATCCGCTGATGCGTGACAATCTCATCGACCGGCTGCAATGCCCCGATATCTTCGACAAGATGTACGATTTCCTTCGAGAATATAACTACAGACTGAAATCCAACGAATTGAAACCTCATTTCGACAGCATCCATGAGCAAGCAAAAGATACGATTCATTATTAACCCTATCTCAGGCAAGAAGCACAAAGACCATCTTCCCGAGCAAATCAAGGCGCATCTCGACCTGTCGAAATACGACTATGAGATTACTGTCTCGGAATATGCAGGCCATGCCAAACTGCTAGCCCAGGAAGCCATCGACGCCCATTGCGACATCTTGGCTGTGGCGGGTGGCGACGGATCCATTAACGAGGTGGGCACTCGACTCATCGGCACCGACAAAGCCTTGGCCGTCATCCCTTGCGGATCAGGCAATGGCCTGTCGCGCTGTCTCAACATCCCCTTAGACCCCATCAAGGCACTGGAAGTCATCAACGGGAACCACCGGCGCGCCATCGACACCGTCGAGGTGAACGGCATCCCCTTTATCAGCATCTCCGGTACTGGCTACGATGCCAAGGTGGCCGAAGACTACAGCAAAGACCCGCGCAGAGGTTTCGAAACCTATTTCAAGTACATCCTTCGAAATTACATCACGATGAAAGAGCAGCCCTACTCTATCGTCCTGCCCGATAAGACCATCGACGTCAAGGCTTTCTTCATCTCGTTCGCCAACTCCAACCAGATGGGCTACGACTTTCCCATCTCACCCAACGCCTCTCTGTGGGATGGGCTGGTCGACCTCTGCATCGTCCAAAAACCCAACCCATTGGAGCTACCCATCATGGGTGGTTTCATGATCGACGGCAAGATGGACAAGGCGCCTAAGGTCAGGATCATCCAAACCCCTGAGGCCACCATCATCCGTCCACAAGCTGATGTCATCAACCTTGACGGCGAGTCGATCCTATTGGAGAAAGACCTACATCTGAAAGTTAACCCATTGAGTCTCAATATTATCTACCCATTATGATAGCCAAATACATAGAAATACTGAAAAACCTATGCCTCAGCATCGGGTTAGAAGAACGCGTAGCCATCGGAGTGGCCGAAATAACCGCTGCGCTAACGCTTCTGATTCTCGCCATCGGCATCTACTTCCTTGTCCAGTTCATCCTAAAAAAAGTCATTTACAGGTTCATCAGGATCACGACGAGAAAGTTCGACAACATCTTGGTGAAAAACAAGGTCATTGGCCGTGTGTGTCTGCTCATCCCCGCCCTCGTCCTGGGAGCTTGGTTGCCCCAAGTTCTCCCCGACTTTCCGGAAACGTCGGCGGTTTTGGTAAAAATCATCAACATCATAGAGATTGTCATTTGTGCCATGATCGTCAGCGCTATCGTGTCGACGGGACAAGACATCTACAACACCCACCAGATGGCGAAAGAGAAGCCTATTACAGGGTTGGTACAAATCATAAAGATTGTGCTTTACGTCCTGACTGGACTGGTCATCGTCGCCTACATCATGGGCACCAAAGTCAGCAATATCCTCATCAGCTTGGGTACCATGTCGGCCATCATCATTCTCGTCTTCCAGGATATCATCAAGGGATTTGTCGGCGGCATGCAACTCGGCGTCAACGACATGCTCCGCATCGGTGACTGGATTGTGATCGGCCCTGCTGACGGCACCGTCACCGAAATCAACCTCACCACCGTGAAGGTGCAGAACTGGGACAACACCATCACCACCGTCCCCACCTACAACTTGGTCTCGAACCCGTTCACCAACTGGCGAGGCATGGATGAATCGGAAGGCAGGCGCATCGCTCGCACCATCAACATCGACGTGAACACTGTGCGTTATTGCACTCCCGAAATGCTGGAGAAATACAAGCGTTATGCGTTGGTCAAAGACTACATCGAACAGCGCGAAGAGGAAATCGACGAATACAACAAGGCCAACCATATCGACACGAGTGAAGTCATGAACGGCCGGCAACAGACCAACCTCGGCATCTTCCGCGCCTACATCAAGGCCTATATCAACAACAATCCGAAGTTGAATCACAACCTCACGATGATGGTGCGCCAGATGCAGCCCACCGAGTTTGGCGTGCCGCTGCAAATCTATGCCTTCAGCAGTGACAAGGAATGGATCAAATACGAGGAAATCCAAAGCGACATCTTTGACCACGTCATCTCGGCCGCACCGATGTTTGATTTGAAGATCTACCAAAAGCATTAAATGCAATTGAAAATTGAGGATTTAGAGGTATGGATGCTGGAAGAGCTTTTACGGAGAAATACCTGAGACTGATGTTCAAGTCGCTGCGCGATGCCACGCCCGATGAGGTGATGGAGGAGCTGGAGCATTGCCGCCGCGAAAACCGCCGTCCCGTCAGGGTACCAAGATATTTCCGCGGCTATTTCACCGAGGAGAAGTTGATGACCGCAACGGGCTTTGAGATACAGGTATTCAAGCATCAGCGCCCCTCCCGCAAACTTATCCTCTACCTACACGGCGGTGCCTTCATCTATCCGCCCGTGTTCTTCCACTGGCGCTTCCTCCACGACCTCTGCCTCCGCACGCATTGCGATGCCTTGTTGCCTGTCTATCCCAAGTCACCAGAATACGATTGTGAGTTTTCTGTAAAGACCGTGTTGGATTTCTATAAAACCGTCTCAGAATCAGGGCAATACGACGAGATCCATCTTGTGGGCGACTCGGCTGGAGCCTGTCTATGCCTCGTCGTGGCGCAAGAGGCCCATAAAAACGGCTGGCAAAAACCCACCACCCTCACCCTGCTCTCCCCATGCGTCGACTTGAGCCACACAAGGGAAAAAGACATGCGGGCCTTGCAGGAAAAGGATACCATGCTGCAGCTCGACCGTGTCATCATGCTCAATGCCATTTGGCAAGGGAAGCTACCCGCTCAGCATCCGTGGGTCAGTCCCGTCTTCGGCGACTTCAGAGGTGTCGACAACCTCAGTGTCTATTACGGCTCCGACGAGATCCTCCAGCCCGACGACCTCCTTCTCGAGGAGGCATATAAAAAGGCCGGCAAAGCCGGCCTCTTCCATGAGTTTGAAGGCATGTTCCATACCTTCGCGATGTTCCCGATCCCCGAAGGGTTCAGGGCAGTAAAGATGATGGCTCAGACCATCAAGGGCAGGTAGTCACCGTGTTGGCGCACACCCACTCCTCATCGATCCAGCCACGGAGCTCGACGAAAGGATGACGATAGCCCTCTTGCCATTCTTCCTCAACCTCACCCCAGCACCAGTCTTTCGGGTCGGACTGCACCAGCAGACGGCGTGTCGCAGGATCGACATCCAACACATGTAGGACGATTTCCTGGTAGTTGATAGTACAGGCCACCTCTTGGCTGTTGGCAGCCTTGTATAAGTAGATGGCCTCACCACCGTAGTTACGTGTGGCAAAGGAAAAATCCGGGTTGTGGAGCACGGGATAGGGTTTTCCCTCAAAGGGGTCTTTATATACCACCTCAGCGTCACCCTCTTCTCCACCATCTTCCAAATCGCACCAATGGGAGGTGATGAGCCAGTCGTTATCGGGCATCTTCCAGGTACCGACAATCATATCAACGTTTCCGTAATCCAAGATCAGGCTGAACGCATCGTCTTCATTGTAATCTACTGGCAGGGCTTCAAGATAACGCACCAACGTGGAATCGGTTGTCATCAAGGAATCTGCTTGGGGCTGCTCCTTTGGTTTTGTGTTGTCCGTGGCGGCGTTTGTGCATCCGCACAGCAGAGCAAGAAGCAGACCAAATAATACTGCTTTTTTCATGATTGGTTTTCTTTTCTTAAAAAGAAGCTTAGTATTTACTCAAGAAAGCTTCTTCTTAATGTTACCCTTTTATTTCTTTACAACTTTCTTATTACCTGGTGTGATTGTTTTCTTCTTACCAGAGTTTTCTTGTTCTTTCTTCTGCAATTCCGCCTTTTTCTTCGTCACTTCCGAAACGTATCTGCCGTTGGGATAGGCTCTCAGGTAGCTGTCGCAAGCCGCAATAGTAGTGCATTTACTATACATCTCATCTTCTACCAGCTTAGCTTTGTTGTCTGCCTCTTCAAGTTCCTTTTTCTTAGCCTTCACTTGCTCCACATATCTGCCTTTGGGGTATTCTTTCAGATAAGTTTCGCATCCAGCAATGGTGGTGCATTTCTTATAGCATGCATCCTCTGCCTCTTCTTTTTGCAAATTACGCTCTCTGGTTTGCGCCTTGGAAGTGCTGTCGGCCACATATCTGTCGACCGCATTTTTGGCGTCTTTGTAATACTTGCCGTTACTTCCATAGGTCTTGATATAAGCCCTGTAGTCAGCAATAGAGGTACAAGACTTATAGGCTTGGGTTTCCGCATCGTTGCCCGAGGAGCAGCTTGAAAGCCCTGTGATGGCTACGACTACTCCCAAACCCAGGCCCAACAAAAGGCCGGCTTTGCTCTTGCGATTGTTTGTGTCTTGATTCGTGGATTGTTTTGCAATCTCGTTAGTTTTTTTTGTCATGGCGTTCAATTTTTAAGTGTTTAAATTTGTGTATTTTATGCATTATTATTTCACAATGAAGTATTATCTCAACGCACAATGATCTTGGTGCTGTATTCCTGCGTCTCGTTTCGGGCTTTTAGCAGATAAAGACCTGTCTGCTGTTGGCCGAGATCAAGACTCGACTGGCCTTCGCATTGCTGTTCCATCACCTTCCGTCCCATGATGTCGAACACCTGGATTTGCCATTGGCCTTTGCCCAGGTTGAGATTAATAACACCCGAGGTGGGATTGGGAGTAACACAGAAGGCCACAGAGCCTGTCGCGTCCTCTCCCACCGCCACAAAGCCATCACAGTGCAGCTCTGTGGACATCTCATAGGTAAACTCGTAGCCCGAGTTACCACCACGGAAAACGGTTTGGTTGTTGGAGTCTTTCACTTGGAAGAATCCGGCTCCCATGCCTTCGCCCGCAGCATCGCGCACCATCAGACGGTAACAGGCGGCATGCATGAGCACGAACTCTTCTCTATAGACATGGCTGGGCTCGTCGAAAGTGAAGCTATACTCCACTTCATCGGTATCCATATTGCGCACCTCAAAGCTCAGGTTCTCAGGATTGGCGCCGGTCTTGAGTTGTAGCGTCAAGGCGCCGTCAATGGTGGGAGGCTCGGTCAGTGTCGCGGTTTTGACGTTGTCGGCGGAGAATCCGTCGTCATGGCCGTTGGGCTGTTCGACGAAGAACTGCATCACGTCGCATTTGCCGGCAACAAACTCATCCATGACTGCCTCTACAGTCTCACCCTCGGCCAAGGTGCCTTCCCAAGTCTGGCTGTAGCTATTGGTGCCATCGTAAGCACGCATCACGAACGAAGTCACAGTCTCATGGCCGTAGTTCTTCACGATGAAGTGAGGGCTTTGTGCGCCCGAGCAGTTCTGGGTCACCACGCTCTCCACGTCCTTCAGCACGAGGTCATAGTCGAGGTCGAGGGTTGTCGACATGCGCACAGCTTGGTACACCTCCTTGGTGCCACCCGAGTAGTTCTGCACCCATGCCGTCAGATAGCAGTCCTCCTTGGGCCAGAGCATCTCGAAGGTCTCGCTGATGGTCATCGTGGTGCCGCTAAACTGCGTTCCCAATTGTGAAGGGATCATGTCGCGGCACACGTGGTGCAGACCTTGCATGCCTTGCCACGCCACGTCGATGTTGCACTGCGTCAGGGCGATGAACACGCGCACGTCGGTGCCACTGCAGTCGCCCACCTTGTTGACCGTGCAGTTGACGCGGCATGTCGAGCCGTCAACGGGCTCATAGCTCAAGTCAATGGTGAACGGGCTGGACACGTTGATACGCTGGTTATAGTAGTTCCTGTAGGTCGAATACATGTTATCGGAGGCGCCGCCGCCACCCGACACGCCTGTCACGCCATCGGCCTTCAAAGTCGGATAGCTGTTGATGCCGTAATAGCTGGCACGAGCGTTGGTCTCGCTGGTATAATATAAATCCGTCGAGAATGCCGAGGTGTGGTAGGCCACCGGAGCAATAGCCATGCCCTCATCGAGCATCTGGGCCACGCCATTGGCCGCTGCCGGACAATAAGGGCAACGTACACCGGTAAACAATTCGAAGAGCACGCACTCGCGCGCCACGTTCTTCGTTTGGGCATTGAGGGCTGTCGGCAACAATCCTAGCGCCAAGGCCAAAAAGAGTAAGGATTTCTTCATGTTCGGAAGTATTTTGAACATGCAAAAATAATAAGATTTGCTTGAAATCAACCGAAATCGGCAATATTTCTTACCTTTGCCCTCGCAAATAACAAAACCCGATAACACATCATGCAGAAAATCAAGGACTTGATACACGAGGAGCTTTCCGGATGGAAGCCTTTTGATATCATCTGGCTAGTTACCGTTTGTGCTGTTATCACCACGGTCACGCTGCTCACTTCCAATACTGAAGCCTTCGGACAATCGCACCCCACCCTTTCGGCGGACGCAGTCAAGGCTTGTGTGGTGTGTTCCATCATCGCTGCTATCATCGGGGTAATCAATGTCGTGTTGGGCGGCAAGGGTAAACTGTCGAACTATTTCTTCGGCGTCATCAGTGCCTGCTTGATGATCTACATCAACCTGACGGTGCGCAACTTCGGCATCATGCTGGTGAGCGTCTACAACCTCGTCATGCAGTTTGTGGGCTTCCGCGCCTGGTCGAAAAACATGAACAAGGCGACCCACGAGGTCAAGAAGATACACATGAAGCCCGGGCAAAGATGGATGTATGTCGGCATCCTTGCTGCGGCCACCGTGGCCTTGGGCTTCATCATGAGGAGTGTGGGCGACGCGCATCCTTTCATCGACGCCTTCATCACCTCGGCGCAGGTCATCGCCATGATATTGATGGTCAGCATGTTTGCCGAACAGTGGTGGCTCTGGATCGTCATCAATATCGCGAGCATCTATCTCTTCCTCACCTCACGCGAGGTCACTCTCGCCCTCGCCCTGATGTATATGGTGTATTTCGTCAACTCCATCATCATGTGCATTAGATGGGAAAAGGAAGCCCGAGAAAACGACAAAGCAAAAGAAATCTCAAAATAAATAAAACATGGAAAACGAAATCAAAAGAATCTATTCCGGTTCCTTCGTCAATGCAGAATTCATTGGCAGCGTGCTGGCTGAGAACGACATCCAGTACCTCATCCGCAACTTCCAGGAAGAGAGCCTCGTGGCCGGTTGGGCGGCAGGCACCATCAAAGGCGACGCCTCAGTGTATGTCTTCGACAAAGACTACGACAAGGCCATGCTACTGTTGGACGAGATCAATGCCGCGGAGATGGAAGAAGAATAACCGTTCTCTCCCTGTTTTATGCCCCACGCAAACCTATCGCTTTCTCGATCTCACGTAGGTTATAGTATTTCTTGCCTGTACGGATAGCGTAGGCAAGTATTTGACAGAATATCTCTGTGTTATATTTTAAACCTGTTGCAACAAGGTAGAAAAGTTCGCCACTGCGCCAATAGCCAGGATAGGCCCCTGGTATCCCAGTGAACTGATGTATACGCGTACTGAGGGCTTTCTTGCCCTTTTCAACAGCGACTTTTATATCCAACGTGGATATCCAATCCCCATCTAACACATACT
>JAEEGL013155732.1_pt1 | contig 18204 bp, 7 predicted proteins | sample 9134231 | NCBI WGS metagenome assembly JAEEGL01 (sample SAMN16246548, study PRJNA631951) | gut metagenome | biome: gut microbiome; feature: rumen; material: fiber-attached | host: Bos | place: Iran: Karaj | collected 2018-10 | reverse complement strand
TGTTCCCCTTGTGGCTTCCGAGGGGGCTCATGTCCTCCCTCTTGAAGTAGATCTTCGCAGGCGTCTTGAGGTATTTCTCAAGCCTGTACGCCCTCTGGAGGGGGGCGGGCCTGTTGAGGTAGATGAGGTTGTCGCGGACTTCCTCAGGGATGTCGACGTACCTCTCGGTGGTCCCCTCCTGCCTGATGATCTCCTTGCAGAAAATCGCCTCGAAGTCCTCGGGCTTGGCGGGCTCGCCGGTTCCGGGGTTGAGCGGAGGCTTGAGGCCGGGAAGGTCGGATGCGAGGTTATACCACCTTTTGGGTATGTCTTCCGGAGAGAGGTTGATCCTAGCGTCTCTGGGTATTGCCATGGCCGGAGGGATGCGTGTTCAATATATAATAATTGTGTTCATTGATGTATAATAATATACATTTTAAATCTGAATCATGATTCCGAACAGCCAGGGGGCCCAGCAGGCATGGTTATATCCGACAGGACCCGATTCATCGGACGGGCAACGCTTTGATCTACGACCTGATGCACAAGGATGTGAGAGTAGCCGAGCTGGACATAGACGATTCCAACGGCATGGTGACGAAGGTCGGCCGCATCTTCGATGTGTCCCGCATGCCCGCCGGGACCGTCCAGAATGGAATCGAAGACGGCAATGCCTTGAAACGCTGGTGGTCCAGCAGATCGATACCCGCCAGCCGCGACGGCATCGCGGAAGTGCTATGCAGGCTGGACATCTGGTCGACCGCGGCCTTAATGGAGAGATGCATGGGCCTCAGCCTGTCGGACCATTATTGAATCAGAAAACCGGATTCCGATATAAAATGGTCAGAAGTGAACTTCTTCGACAACGATTTCTCCGAAGACATGGGGGATCTGCTGTTCGGACGCGCGCCGGAGCACGGGACGCTGGATCTCATGTCGCCAGACAACACCTCAGACGGCGTCATCAGGAAGAGATGGAAGATCGTAGACGGAAAGAGATGCCTGGTAAAGGGCGGAACCGGCCAGAACATGCAGGAGCCGTTCAACGAAGCCATAGCGTCCATGCTGATGGATTCCCAAGGCATAGACCATGTCGGATACAGGCTGGCATGGTCCGGAAAGATTCCAGTGTCCGTCTGCGAGGACTTCGTCGGAAAGCACACCGAGCTCGTAACCGCCCACGGCGTCTGCAGGATCCCCCGGAAGGCTAACGACGCGTCCCTGTACTCCCATTACGTGAGAATCTGCGACAGCCTCGGAATAGACGTCGTCCCGTCCTTGGACAGGATGATCGTGATTGATTACATCATGGCGAACCGCGACCGTCACCTTGGAAACTTCGGCCTGGTCAGAGATGCGGACCCCTCAGGTGCCTCGGCCCCGCACCCGTGTACGACAACGGGACGTCACTGTGCTGCGACCTGCGCACGGAATGGATGGAATCGGATTTCGACGAGACCTGCAAGCCTTTCAGGAGGACCTTCGAGGAGCAGCTGGAGCTTGTCACAGACCTGGAATGGTTCGACGCGGACGCCATGCTCTCGGTCCTCCCGGAAGTCGAGGAGCTGCTGGACGAGCGGGGGTTCATAGGGGCGGAGCGCAAGGGGCACTTGATGGGCATTCTCGAGAAACGCATCGAGGACATCAGAAGGGCGCAGCTCGATGCCCGACGACGTCCGTCTCCTCGGCGGAAGCCGTCAAGAGGGACGTCCTCTCGCTATACTCCAACGACTCGGAAAAGCTCATCCAAGGCAAGAAGACCAGAGGAAGGCGGCTGTTCCGCTCGATCCCGTGGATTCTGGCCACAGACAAGAAGACGTTTTCCGCATCCAAGGTGGAGAAAGGCGGCAAAATGATAGACTACTTGGATCTGGTGGATTCCCTGAACGGGTCAGGCATGACCAACGTCTACTATAGCCTGAAGACTCTGGACCGCGCATACGACGTGTACACCATAGATAACGAGTTCAAGATCTACATGAACGACACAGGATTGCTGCTGACGTCGTCTTTTGGGATCGAGGGAACGGAGGAGAAGCTGTACGATGCGATAATAGACGACGACCTGTCCGTGAACGAGAGCATGTTCTTCGAGAACGCCGTATCTCAAGAGTTGCGCGCGTCCGACCACGAGCTGCGGTACTTCACGTTCTACCCGAGGGAGCCCCCTTCCAACATCCATGAGATAGACTTCATCCTTCCAACGGACATGGGGGTGGCCGCAATGGAGATGAAATCCGGAAAAAGGTCGACCAGGCACGCCTCGTTGGACCATCTCATGAAGGATTTCCCCAAGGCGTGAGCTCGTCCTACGTGGTCCATTCCAAGGACCTCCGCACGGACGGCGACGTCACGTACATCCCTGTATACATGGCAGGCCTGCTCCGACCACGCTCTCGTAGAAGACGAGGACGCCCACCTGACGGATGACGATCCCGTTGAGGATGGAACGCGTTGCAAATCTCCTTGAAATCATGGTTCTCGATAGCCAGGCCCCTTGTAATCCACGCATGGATACCGTGCCTGTATCAAAGAATTAGAAGGAGTTTGGAAGGGGGATAGCCCCCTCCATTCAGGATATCAGGTAGAGTTTTCCATCGGTCCCAGAGAAGGAATGCCCCCTCAGGGAGTTAGGGGAGACCGTCAGCTTCTCATCGCCGTCATAGAAGGACAGGCCGTAGAAATCGTACATGCCAACAGTGGTCAAGAAGTCTCCAAAGACGATATCAGTAACGCCGCTGCATTTTGCAAAAGCCTTGAGGCCTATACGTTCTATGCCAGATAGATCGATCGAGGTCAGAGTGCCGCACTCGAAGAACGCCCTCTCGCCGATAGAGACGACAGAAAACAAGGCTTCCCCGTAATAAACGGACGAAGGCACTGTCAGCGACGTAATGACACCTTCGTAGCCGGTCAAGGAAACTTCGCCGGAACCTATAGCGGTATAAGTCAGGCTAGACAGGGAGAACGAGTCACCCTCGTCAAGCTGGGTCATCTTCACGAGCCTCCCGTCCATCTTCTCGAAGCAGCCGCCTGCAAGGGCAGAGGCTCTGCAAGGAAGAACGGTCTCGCCGTCTGCATCATAAAGCACGGTGCCTTGTATAGCGCTCTTATGTACTGACGCGAGGGACGGGCTTAGAACCAAATGCTCCAAGGACGCGCACCCGTAGATGGCGTACATCCCCATGGAGACGACGGTACCGGGGAGTTCTATGCTCCTAAGGTTCAAGCACCTGGAGAAGGCCCCATCAGCGATGGCCGTGACACTGTCTGGAACGAAAGCATGGGTCGCCTCTGGCCCTGCCGCGCAGGATACCAGCGAGGTGCCCGCGACGAGCATCACGCCGTCGACTATGCCGGGGTGCGTCCCACTGAAGGAGTTCAACAACGTGCATCCGGAGAAGGCGCCGCCCCCGATGAGGGCCGTACCCGTAGATATGGTCAGCGAGGTCAGCGAGGTCAGCCCGTAGAAGGCATACCCGCCGATCTCCTCGACGGTGGCCGGGATTGTGAGAGACTTCACGGAGGCGGCGTTGGCAAAGGCCTTGAAGCCTATATGCCTCACGCCTGACAGATTGACGGCCTTCAGGTTAGGGCAGTTCATGAACGCCTTCTCGCCGACCGACTCCACGGATCCGAGATTGACGGTCGTCAGAGTGGGGCAAGCATAGAATGCCTTCTCGCCGACCGATGTGACGGAGTAGCGGAACCCGCCGCATTCTATATAGACGGGGACGGCCACACGCGTCGGGGACACGGAGCTTCCCACAAGGGACGCCTCGCAGAGGAGACGGGACGTCACCCTGTACGTCATCCCCCCGATGTCGAACTCGTCGCCATCCTGCAGCTCACCGACCATGCGGAGGGAGCCTCCGGACCCGTGGAACTCGTGTCCGCGAAGGTTGTCAACCGATGTCGCCAGCGCCTCGCTATGCCCGTCACGGAAAGAGAGGCCGTACAAAGCGTACCCTCCGATCGTCTCCAGCGTATCTCCGAACATTATGTCCTCAATGCCGGTGCAATTCCCGAATGCCTTGAATCCGATGGATGTCACATTGGAAAGGTCGAGAGCTACAAGAGTCACGCAGTTGTAGAAGGCCTTCTCGCCTATGGACTCGACAGAGAGGGCCCATCCCATATAGGTCACAGAACTCGGGACCGAGGCCACCTCCCCCTCGTGCCCTACTGCGGACACAGTGCGGTCGTGTACTGACGTGACTTCGTACTTGACTCCGTCGACGGTGATGATATCCCCGTCCGCCAAGTCCCCGACCATGCGGAGGCTGCCGTGATCCCCCAAAAACGTGTGGCCGCGGAGCTTCAAAGAAGTCTCCATGGCCTTTCCGTCGAGGTCAGCGAACGACAGCCCGTGGAAGGCGTTAGGCCCGATGTATACCAGGGAACTGGGGAGCTCCACTCTTTCCAAGGCAGTGCATCCGCTGAATGCGCTGGCGCCTATCTTCTTGACTCCGCTCTCGACGGTCAGGTCCTTCAGGTTGACACACTTGTAGAAGGCGTACTCCTTCACGACCTCCAGATTGCTCGGAATCGTGAGGGATGTTAGCCCATAGCAGTACGGGAACGCCTTCATGCCGACAGACGCGACTGTAGAGAGATCCACGCTGGCCACGCCGTTGTTCTTATAAAAGGCGTTGCTGCCGATGACGGCCCCGCTTCCGGAGAAGGTTATGTCGGTCATGCTCTTGCAGGCGCTGAAGGCGCTCGCTTCCAGGACCACGTCGTCCCCGGGTATGTCCAGGGAGGTTATGCCGCAGCCATAGAAAGCATAGCCCTTAATCAGGGTGAGCGTCTCTGGGACCGCGAGGGTCTTGAGATTGGAGCAGTTGGCGAAGGCCTTCAGGCCGACGGTCTTTACTAATCCCAAATCAAGGGAGGCTATGGTCTTGCAGCCGTAGAACGCCTTCTCCCCGACGGATGTTACATTGTAGTCCATTCCGCCGAAAGAAACGGCGGAAGGCAGGGACACGCACATGGGAGAGCCCTCGTACCCTATCAGGGATACAGATGCAGGATCCGTCGAGACGATCCTGTACCTCAGGCCGGAGTCGACGAACTCCGCATCTGCGGCCGCCTTCTGCACATGCGCCTCCAGACAGACATCTGCAGACACTTCGAAGCGGTATTCCGCCTCGGACGATACGAGCTCCTCGCCGCCATACCATCCCGCAAACACGTATCCTCCGGCAGGGACGGCGAAGACCGCCACCTCGCGGCCTGGCAGGCAGTATCCGGGACCGGATACCGTGCACACTTCGGGATTGTCGGAAGACACGGTCACGGTATAGGCCATAACGAGGCTCTCCCCTGACCTGAGGAACGCATGTCCCGCCAGATTCTCAGGAGTGTGTCCTAGGACGCTTCCGTCGTATCCGCGGAACTCCAGCCCGAAGAACGCGTAGCTTCCTACGGAATCCATCGAATCCCCGAAGACTATCTCGGATATGCCGGTACATCTGCCGAACGCCTTGAACCCCACCGATGACACGTTGGTCAAGTCCGCGAATTCCAACTCGGTGCACTTGAGCAGGGCACCGTCGCGTACGGATCCCACGCGGAGAAGGTGCCCCATGTACTCTACCGTGCTCGGGACGCGCGACGCGCCTTCGACATATCCTATCACTGCGGCGACGCCGGAGCCGTCAGACGTCTCGTAGATGATGCCGCCCACCTCGAACTGTCTGACGGGAGCTTCCCTGAACACGGCGACATACGTAGCGTCACCCTCGATCATCTCGGGGGTGCGGTCCCAATTTATGAAATACTACTCGTCGCCGTCGGCGATTATGCTCTGCGGATTCTCCCCATACGACGCGACCTCGCCAATCTTCTGCACGAGCGTGACGGACTGATCATGCACGGACCACGTCACCTTGCGCAGCCCGTCGGCGTCGGTCGGGTACAGGGCCTCTCCGTTCCCGTAGAATACGTGGCCTGAGGCTCTGAGGGCGGACAACCTCACGGGACCTCCGTCCTCGGAGAGCATGTTGGATATGCTGTCCCCCCTGTACGTGCCGTCGTCCTCGTAGAGCGCGAACAGCACCGTATCGTCGCCCAGCTTGGAGTAGTCGGATGCGGTCAGCTTCGGGAGGCTGACGTACCTGAACGATCCACACTCGAAGAACGCATAACGCCCGAGAAACGTGGTTCCGCTCTCCACCACCACGTCCGTCAGGTTGGCATCGTTGGAGAAGGCAGATTCCTCCACACACCCGACCCCGGCGCCGATGACGACCTTCTTCAGGGAGCTCACGCCTGCGAATGCCTGGCTGCGCACCACGTCCGCAGATATGTCCGCCTCCAGGATGTGCTTACCCGAGGGACATGCCACCAGGTGCCTCTTGCCGCTGTCGTTCTTGTACAGGATGCCGTCCTCGGAGAACAGCTGGATGTTCCCCTCCTCCACCTCTATCGACGAGATCGCGTCGATATAGGACAGGGCCCCCGGGAGGACGTCTGCCACATCGGAGCCTATGGTTATCACTCCGTCCACCGGCGACATCCGCTCAGGACACGCCACCAGGACCTTGAATCCGGAGACCCTATAGAGAATCCCATTGGAATCGGCCTCGAATGCGCCTCCCTCTTCCGAGATGAACCTCTCGAGGAAATGGCAGTTGCTAAAGGCCAGACGGCCTATCTCGCTCACAGCGCGGGTTACTGCGACCTCCTTTATTCCGGTATAGGCGAATGCGTTATCCCCTATCGTCAGAACGGGAACACTGCCGGAAGGCAAGATTACGGTCTCGAGTCCGGAGCGTTCGAAGGCGTATGCGCCGATTTCGGTAAGTGCCCCCATACTTCCCATGTCCATACTGGTCAGGGATGAGCACCCGTAGAAAGCGCGCTCGCCTATCTTCGTTACGCCGTCTCCGAGCACGATATGGCTCAAAGAGAAGCATCCGAGGAAGGCCTGGTCGCCCACGGACCTCGTATTGGGCATGAATGCGCTTGACAGATTGTCGCAGCGAAGGAATGCATCGGTACCGATGTCGACAACAGCAGGTGCATCTATGGACGTCAGCGAACACCCGAAGAACGCTGAGTCGCCGATGCCGACGACATCCTCGCCCAGAGAGATGTCCCCTGCGCCGCATTTTGCCGGACAATGTATCAGGATAAGCCCGTCTGCTGTGCGCTCGAACAGCATCCCGTCCCTCACAGGGAAGGCATGGGAGCTGCTCTCGAAGGCCTCTAGGCTGGAACATCCGTCGAACACCCTGCTCCCGATGCTGTTCAGAGTGGAGGGAAGAGACACCTGAGACAGCTTAGTGTAAGACGAGAACAATCCGTCCTGAAGGCCCGTTATGCCCTCCATGACCTCGACCCTCAGCTCTTTACCAGCAAAGTTGGTCTCGTAGTCGGTCCTGAACGTGTTCTGCGCTACGCCGGTCCCGAAGACGGAGAGCGAGACGTAGTCGCCCATGTCGACCAAGGCGTATCCTTTCGTCGGGTCTATGATGTCCTTGCCCGAGGCATACATAGCCTGATACATGGCATCATAGCCAGGCATCCTGTCCGGGGTTCCGACGATGGACCAGTTCATAGTCCTGAAGTCGAACATTCTCCAGTACCCTGTGAACGTCCTGTTCGAAGCAGTGGGGGCAGGGGCATTGAGGTCCCCGTCCGGGTATCCTCTGACGGGATCGAGTTTCTCCACTCCGCCATCTTCGTACACGAAGTAGGCTGTCAGAAGCATGAAGTTGTAGAACGTCACGAACTCGGATGCAGTGTAGACCACTTCCTTCCCGTCCTTGATGGATAGGACGAGCTCCTTGACGACGTCAGTGCAGTATCCGGTGTCGGTGCTGAAATCTATGCTCTCGAAAGGTATTCTGACAATGCTCGATCCAGATACGGGATGTATTTCATAGGGTTTGAGGACGGCGTCCTTCCTTTCGGGCACGACATTGCCGTACTCGTCATAAGAGACCCCATACAGGGAGAGTTCCGCTTTCAGATTCTTGGCGTTGGCAATGCTGTAGTCGACGGACAGCAGGAACTCAGAAGATCCGGTGCTGCCGGTGTCGAGGTAGCTCATGGTAGTGGAGGTCACCGCTACGGGAGAGATGACGAGCTCTGTCCGATCGTACGTCTCGAACGTATCTCTCACGGTCACGGTGATTTCACGACGCTCATCACTGACGTTCTCGAACTCTATCGTATCGGTGAAGAACTTGCCAGGCATGAGAGAGTCACCGAAGCCATAGTCGAATTCCAAGTCCCCGTCCGCTATCGTGATGGTGAATCCGTGGAATACATGGGCAGAATCGTTCATCACGGAAACGATTACAGATACGGAGCCTTCCGAATCCTGATTGTCCACGAGGGCTTCCATATCGAGATGTCTGTTGAACGATGCTGCCATATGTTCTGCGGTAACCTCATCCGCATAGTCGCACTGACCGTCCCCGTCCTTGTCGCTGAAGAGCATCAAAACTGCCATCAGCCTGCCATTGATGTCTACAGCAGTGCTGAAATCCATTATCTCCGATCCTTCCATGGCGCTGTAAGCCGTCAAAGGTCCGTAGAACCTGTCGTCTGAATAGACAGCAGAATATAAGGTAGTGCCATCGGTCCAAGAGAGATATGTCACGTCGCCGTTGGAAGAGACCTCCGGAACGAACATGGTGGGGCCATCGTACCCGTCATCGAGGACGAGAAGCCCTCCCTCTTCCCTAGCTGGTAACACTTCACTCCAAGTATAGGCTCTCCCATCGAGGACCACGTAACTGGATTCCCCTTCTGATCTGTGGGTCTCGCCATCCACGATGGTCATGACATATGAATTCCCATCATGGTAGCAAGAGGCAGCCAGATCCACCCTCTCCCCGTTCAGAGAAAGGACATCCAAAGACAGAATGCTGCCCTCGACATGAGTTATCTCCCTGGAGTGCTCCAGCCTGTCTCCCCAGACTATGTCCGCAAACATCACCGAAGCCCCTCCTTCCGATTCCTGCGTCCATATGATCATGCTGCCTCCGGCAACCGAATGGTTGCTCTCGCGGAGTTCGTTATCTGTTATGCGGGTGGCGTCCAAGAACCTCAAAAGATTCGGATCCCATCTAGCGGCCCACAGCTCCGAATGACACGAAATGTCCATGGCCTCTTCGTAGCTCACAGGGACTTCAGGAACGAGAGAGGACGGCAAACGGATCCAAGACAGGTATATCCCGCTCTCGTCCGCGCACAGCTGGGGGTCAGTGTCCACGTATCCGTCGCCGGCAACGGCAGCCTGCTTGGACCAGGAATTGCCATCGAACCACGAGGACCTCAGTATGCCTCCTTCGAGAGACACCATGACAATGGAATCATTCTGAGAAGCAATCTCAGAAGAAGCTTCGTCGGAGAACGTCCACATGTCGCTGCTGCCGGGCGATGCGAAAGAGACGATCTTTTCAATCGATTCCCCGTTCTCTGTGGCCTCAATGGCACTCATGAAGCTCTCCATCGTAGTGAAGGTGTACACTCTGTTCGCCCTGGTGTCCGCTGCGACGCCGTACGGAATGAGCGAATGCGTGTTTACTGTCGATTTCCAGAACTCGATCTCGGGAGATTCCCAGGTCCTATGGAAGAATGGAATGTCCACCCTCCCGTACGCATTCAGGGAGGCGTACTGTTCCCTGTTTTCCACGGTTCCGGTTTTGCCTCTGGAAGTCTCCTCGCTACGAGTCACGTCCCAGTGCCATTTTATCTGACCGCCGACTCCGGCGGAACATATACTATAAAGGCCTACCCCGCCGCCTATCATGAATCCGACACTGTTTGAAGATTTCGTAGAGAACTCTGGCACTACGAGATACTCCCCATCCAACTCATAGGTACCGACAATACCATTGGAGGTCCCCACATCGTAACCGGTAGCGCCACTCAGCCCACATTCGACATATACTGGAAACACCCCGAAGACAAGGAATGTCTTGCCTATGGAAGCGTACAGTTTTATGCTAACGTCGACACGTTGGTCGAACTTTTTCACAACCAGTTTGTTCGGGTCATTAGGATCAGCGTTGAAGACTATATCCACATAACCTCCGGCAAGGATCTCTGCTACACCTGGGCCCTGATACTCGGTCCTCAAAGACCAGTATCCTTTTGTATTCAACTTTTTAGTGTTCAAGGTTTCAGTTAATGATTTGGCCCAAATATTCCAATATTTGTTCCGTTCCCTGTCTATTTTCCATAGCTCCAAAGCACCGTCGCACACAGCTGATACAAAACTGCTATTGTCAAGCTCAATCTCGTTTCCGTCTTTATCGACAAACTTGCTAACCCTGATCTGACAGTTGACGTCCCCCGTCTCTCTGTCAGCCTCAACGTTTATCCTCACCATTTCTGCCATATCATAGCCGAAGCCGCACACGATGCCGCCCACCTTGTCCATTAGCCACTCCATGCCCTCCCCAGCAATGTTTATGGGAAGGAGCCCGGAATCAGACACCTCGGTGACGAAACGCTCCTTGAACGCATCGACATCGACCATGATGTCCTGCATGGACAGATTCAACCTCTCAAGGTTGGTATTCCGGGGGATGCCATCCTTGTCGATATAGCTGATATAGACGTAGTAAGGGCCGGAAGAGTCTAAGTCGAAGTCTAAGGACCAAACGCTCTCCTTACCAAGGCCGTCGAAACGAGCAGACTCCTTGAGGGGATTAGAGCTATCGCCGAAGGACATGACCACTAGGCTGACCGGCCCATCCCCCACGCCTTCGGAGAACGACGGGGCGATTCTCATGCTCACACCATATGTGGGCAGAATCTGCTGGCCGCCCCTTATCTCAGTGATGGCGGAATAAACATACCTGCCACCGATGACGTCGTACATCTTGCCGTCATCGATATGGACGGAGCTGATGTCCGCATCATCGCCAAGCTTGGACTGCAGGACCATGGTTCCGGATAAACCAACGGAGATGCCCTGGTACTGGAATCCGAGGTTGCTGAAGTCCCCGTACGCATTCCTAAGGTCATTATCCGTAATCCTCACGATCACGTTGGAGGCCTTAGACGGGTGAAGAACCTTGACGCTAGTGCCGTCCGCATCATAGGTGTGCGAGATACCGCCATAGGTGACGTCTACCTTGAATGAAAATCCTATCGGATCGGCTGCACCCGCCACGTTCAGTGTGTAGACGTCCATGCAGGAGCCTATGCTCAGGTGGTGATTTTCGTCCATCCGAATCGAATAGGTCCTGCAACGGGAATCATCGAAAGAATCCATGGCAGCATCGAACTCTGATATCTCCAAGTATCTCCCATCAAGTGACACGTATGAAAGCTCCTCGTTGTAGCCTATGGTGAGGGTTATGATGCTAGTCGTATCGTACGGATAGAAGCCGTTATCGCTGATTCCTGACACTGAAACATCAGAATTGACCTCCATGTGCACACGAAGCCTCGTGAGCTCCGGAACAACCACGGTGCAGTCTGCGTTGGTCTTTTCGGCCTCGACGGAATACTTGACCTTGCCGATGCCCTCCACTAGCGTCCCAGTGCCGGCCCACATAATATTGCCGGACTTGGAGACTATACTGACCGTGGGCAAGTGGGGAGTTCCCTCATGGTCGTATAACCAGTCAGCATCGTACTCCAATTCAAACGACCAGGCACTATTGGATCCCCATGCCTCCAGAACCGATATAGCACGGGCGTGTTCTCCGACATCTGCATCGATGGCAATCCTTTGCTGTATCAGACGGCACTCGACTACAACGGGCTCATCAGTCGATATCATCCTTATGGTTTCGGACTCCGAGATAAGACGGCCGTCGATATACCATCCCTCGAATGAATAGGTCGATGCGTCAAATGATGTGCGGAGTGGTACTACTGTTCCGGGTTCGCAGCATCTCTGCCCAATCAAATGATATTTATTGTACAGGGTCTTGTCCCCAATGATTTTCGCGTATGCGAATACTCCCGGAAGGACGGACTCCTTGTATTTCTCGATTTCACTGTCCCAGACAGATTCCATTCCGGAGGAGATACGCCCATCCTGTGACCTGAACGTAAGCCTCTTCCCATCCTTCATGATGGGGGGAATCTCCACATGATCGATTGCAAGCTTGCGGAATGCGCTGCCGTCGATATCATGCACGGAAGGTGCGATGTACATGTTCTCCAGATAACCGGAATCGTTCTCGATATCGGGTCCGACACGAACTATTCCATCGGAAATCCTTAAACTGGAGAAAGCTCTCCCATTGAAGGGATCGTTCCCATCGATCGCACCGTTTCCGAACACGACCATGAGGCCGTTGCTGTATAACCTATATCCGTTTCCGGAACTGGATATAGATACAACCTTTCCTCCGATTTTCAGATATCCTTTCGACAGCCCCTTGCCCACGGAGGCCTTGTCGCTGACAGATGACAGATCTACGTTTTTGATGGATGAGCAACCCAATACTACATGGTTCCCTATGCTCTTCGCGAAATAACCCAATGAAAGTGACTCCAAAGAGTTGCACATTGAGAATGCACAGTCGCCTACGGTCGTGACAGACGAGGGTATGCTGACCGATTCCAGATGGGGATTTCCTGAGAACGCATGGCTGGAAACCTTCACAACAGTCACAGAAATCTCAAAAACTGCAGATTCGCGACCGGAGGGATACGCCACGAGCGTCTTCCCGTCTGCGGAATAGAGAATGCCGTCGATCGCTGTGAAAGAAGCGCTGTTGGTCTTGAACTCCTTGAGATTGGTCGCACCGGAAAATGCTCCAGGCTGCACCACTGTTCCACTGACCGTGTAGGAATCCCCCGTCTTACCGGAAGGGTATGCGATTACCGTCTTCCCAGTAGACGAAAGCAAAACGCCATCAACCACCTTGAACGAGGGACTGTTAGTCTTGAACTCCTTAAGATTTGCCGTACTAGAGAACGCACCAGGAAGAACGGACTTGACCGTTGAAGGGATAGTGTATGCAGCAGCCGTCTTCCCTGACGGGTAAGCTATCAAGGTCTTCCCGTCTGCAGATAATAGAACGCCGTCAATGCTATTGTAGTTCTCATTCTCGGGGCTTGTCCGGAGATCCTGCATAGCAATTCCCGATTTTACAGAAGAATCCAGTATAAGGTCGGGAAGATTGTCATAACTGCCAGACCCAAGAACGGACATCCTTCCTTTGACGCCATTTCCGTTGAAGACGAATATCTTTACATCTCCGTAATCATAGGTTTTCTTTCCGACTTCCTTGAAAACCTTATTATCAACAGAGAACATACGACCTGCAAGACTGTTGCTGAGTCCCCTATCCCCGAACATCTCAGGATCCAAATTGCCGGCATTGAACGAAAGATCGATGACTTTCGGGAACGACACGGAGTCGAACGCCTTTTTGCCCACGCTGATGACTGAAGAAGGTAACTCGAACACAGGACCAGCGGATGACTGGGGGGAACCGACATGGGTAAGACCTACGTTCTGGAAGGCATAGCGACCTATGGATTCTACCGACAATGGTATCGTTATTGACGACAAAGATGTGTCTCTGAATGAGTACTCACCAATCTGGGTCACAGATTCAGGTATTGAAATAGACTTAATTGAAGAACAACCATTGAACGCATAGTTTCCTATGGATTCTACCGAGAACGGAATGTTAATGGATGTAATAGCAGAACATCCGTCGAACGCATGATCTCCAATGCGTGTCACTGAGGACGGGATAGTAACAGAATTGAGCAGTTTATTATTCTGAAACGCCTTTTGTCCCAGTTCTTTCACAGTAAAGATACCAACTTTATCAGGAATGCTAATGCTTGCCGAAGTTCCGGTGTATCCACTTATAGAGACACTGAGATTCTTCACTGAGAAAACAGAATATTTGAAGTCCCCGAACTCGAAACTATCGCCTTCCCTCAGTTCTTTGAGCACGCCCTCTGTCTTCCAAAACACCTTCCCTTTTAGATTATCGGCATTAACCGCAAGCGAATTACTATCAGCATCACTGAAATTAATCCCTTGAGACGATATTGATTCCAGTGCATCAGGCATTTTAATCGATTGAAGAGAACTGCACTCATAGAACGCATGGCTTCCAATCGATGTTACGGAATTCGGTATTATTACGGACGATATGGATGTGCATCCGCTAAACGCGCCGTGGTCCAAAGTCAGGTTGCCAGATAAAACTGTAAAAGGGAGGGGGTTAGATGTAATTGTTTCATTGTAATAGCCACCTCCGATTGTGGTTAAGGAAGCAGGCAAATCGATGGATGGAAGAGATTTGCATTTCAAAAACGCACCAGATTTTATTGTTGTAACTGATTCAGGAATGGTGACCTTCTTTAATGAAGAACATCCAGAAAACGCAAAGTCGCCAATAGTAGTTACGGAATCCTGAATGACGACAGATTCCAACGAAGTACAACCACTAAATACACCATAATGGGACGAAGCGAATGTGGCACTTAACTTAACAGTGATACCTTCAACAGTAGGAGAGCCAATACCTACTAAACGAATACCATACCCGCCACCCATAGAAGTCACGGAGCCAGGTATAATAACCGATCTCAGGGAGGTGCATCCCATGAACGCACCCTTACCTATTGAGGTTAACGAATCCGATAGCTTTACCGATGAAAGAGATGAGCAGTTCGCAAACGAAAACTCCCCTATTGAAATCACAGAATTCGGTATTATTACCGATGCCAATGACGAGCAATTATAAAATGCACCGCATGGAGAGAAGTTCGTGTAAGTATCACTGTCACAACCTCCGTTTATAGAAATCACGGAATTCGGAATCGTCACCGATTTCAGGGAGGTGCATCCCATGAACGCACCCTTGCCTATCGAGGTTACTGAATCTGGAATCGTCACCGATTTCAGGGAGGTGCAATTGCGGAATGCATAATCGTTAATCAGACCTAACGAACCCGATATTGAAATCGATGACAGGGACGTGCATCCATCGAACGCATGCGCCCCTATCTCCGTAACCGAATTTGGTATGGTTACCGTGGTAAGAGATGTACAGCCGTTAAATGCATAATCGCCGATGGACGTTACCGAAGAAGGAATAGTCAGAGTCTTGAGCGAACTGCAGGAATCGAATGCACGATATGCTATCGATTCAACGCCATATGATATAGTTGCTGATGTAAGCGACCTATTGTGATAATAACCATATGGATTCGCTGAGTAGGACCCTGATGTCGAGTTGTATAAATCAACATACACTGTATATACTTCGCAATATTGTCCCGCGAACGCATTAAAAAGACCCTGCTTCTGTTCATAGCAAACAGTGACACGCACATAACAGTCATAACTTATGTTTACTTCATCCGACAGAGACTTCGTCCAAGTGTAATAGTTGTAGCTGCCCCCGGAAGTGAGTTTTGTTTCTATGTATATGGCTCCATAATCCACCTCTTCTCCCAAGTCATATCCACGAATCTTCGTACAATTATCATCGTTGAGATTTTCTGTATTAAGGGCATTTATTTTCAGCGTGACCATAGAACTAGAAGTAACCTTCACAACCCCATTTTCTTTATAATAACTAAGGCCGTTAGAATAAGACGCCGAAACGTCGAGACTTGTCCGTGGTGTGTTATTTTTTACATTATTTGGAACATAATCACCATCCTTACTGTCGTAAACTGTTGGACTATATGATGCGTCAGTTTCATCGGATGCACTGATAATCGTCAATACCACCGACACGCACAGAACCAACGTTATAGCCAATAATATCCTATTCATATTCATCTCATATCTAGCCCCATGCCATCCGAAAGAACCGGAGCATAAACATGATTGCAAAAATACTTAGCGCCAAATCCCGCCGATGCAGAGTGTTGCATACCCTACTGGCCAATGGCATGTCTGATTCTGCATCTTTGGTCAGCAACAACGGTACTTCCTGCAATCACATAATCACTCCAATGGGAAGTACGACCTACAGGCTCTTGCAACCAGAGCAACTTAATCCCCCACAGCCGGAGAGAGGGGACTGGGTCAGACTTCCCTGTAGTTTCGCTATATATTACATGATATTTCAAACATCGTACATCTGTACCACAAAGTTTGTGACTTCTCTCGACGGAAATGTGTGGCTCACGGTCAAGCAGCTTTAGGAGTTTATAGCATTCGCTAAGGAGCGCGTGTTGGCGGAGTAACAGGCACCCGGAGCATGACCGGGGGCCGCCGGAAGCGGGGGAGATGGACAATTACTCTGCGCAGAGCTCACCTGCAAAATGACATTTCGGCTATCATCCTCGCGCGCACGCTCCAATTTCAGAACGCAAACGGGCTGCACAGTCACGACGGAGACAGGCGCTTCGGATGCGACCCCCGCATCCGGCCCTCCTTGGGCTTCTCATTCAGACATAGAAGCGTGTCCCGGTGGAGAGGACAGAGTAGATCACGTCCAGCAGCTTGTTGGCGGCCGCCGTCAGCGCCACTTTCTTGGGGGCCCTGGCCGACACGGAGTCGTACATCGCCTTGACCCTGGATTCAGGACACCAGCGCATGTGGACGAAGACCGCACGGCAGAGGATGAACCTCATCATTGGATCCCCGCGCCTGGTTATGTGCCCATGCTTCACGGTCTCGCCGCTATCCCTGACCCTGGGCGCCATCCCGAAGTACGAGCGCATCGCGTCCGCGCTCGGGAAGCGGTCCACCCTGACGATCATGGACATCAGCATCACGGCCGTGGTCTCCCCGATGCCGGGTATAGTGGACAGAAGCTCCACCGAACCCTTGTCCACCGAGAACCTGGACAGCTCGGCATCGATAGCCGCGCACCTTTCCTAGTACACGTACATGCGCAGGTATTCTTAGAGCGTAAAATCGCCTGAGAAGGTCTCTATGATATGCTTTTGCACCTTCTTTATGGATACGTCCGGCTTGGAGCCGAGCCATCTTCTCAGGCAGGTATTCGCCGTTGCGGCGCATGTGTGCCGCTATGCGCTGGACGGTGGAGCTCTTCGCGCTCGACAGATCGTTGCGCAAGCAGCAGAGGTCGCGAAGGCGCATCTCGTCGTCCTTGACGATGTAGGACATGGGGAGGTCTATCTCCCCGCGGGCATGGTAGGCGATAGCCTCGCAGTCGTTGTCATCCGTCTTCTTGTAGCTCTTGGTAATCAGCCTGAGCTCTTCGGGATTGACGAGGCTGCTGTCGACTCCCTTCCCGATGAGGTAGTAGTGCAGGTCCATGGAGTAGGTGAAGGCCTCCCCGAGGACCTTGTACCTCTTGCCCCTCATCCTCTCCATGAGCAAGTCCATGCCTTCCGTCGTCGCAGGCAGCGAGATCTTATCGACGACGTTCCCGGTAGTGCCCATGATGCAAGCAACAGCAACCTCTAATTGATAATCGACACCTATGTAGTACATGTGGCTCATTCCTTTGCAATATTGAACCACACGCTCCTTTTTTGAGTCGTTCCATCGCATCGAACCGGCGACTGAGACGCGGACCGAAGGTGCCCCGGCGAAGGAGTTCTGTCCCATTTTCAATCCGACTCCGGAGGAGTCGGCTTTCCATCGCGTTCCTATTGTCGTCGGGGGGTCATTTCAGACAAAGCGAGAGCCTGACCTCGCCACACGATACCTGAAGGAGAGAACAGCTCTGGGGCCACAACAGAATAAAAGTGCCCCGCCGTAATGTGTCGTTGTGAACCAAACCACATTCAGGACAGGGGCAATCGTCCCTACCCCTAACGAGAATATATCGGTTGCCTTAGGGCTGGTCAAGACCGTCGAACACTATCTCGGCTCCATCGGGATCCTTAAATTTGCAGACTCCTTGAAGGAACGCGGCGTTCCGATGAGCAGGATCCTCGTAGCCATGTGTACGCACGTCCTCGTGGGCAGCAACTCCATGAGCAGGTGCTCGGACTGGCTCAAGGACAAGAACGTCAGGAAGGAATTTGGCCTCGACGCTGGGCTGTCCCAGAGGACCATCAACCGCGGCCTGGGGATCCTCGGGGACCACAGCGACAAGATCGTAGTCAAGCTCTGGGAGGGCCTAGACTCGCGGTACCGCTTCGAGAACACGGACGTGAACATAGACGGCTCGGCGGTGTTCGTGAACGGCCCCGAGTCGGAGCTCGGGGCCGTGGGATACCCGAGGGACTCCAGGGACCAGAGCAGACCGCAGGTGGAGTTCCTTGCCGCCGAGCTCCAGAGGTCCAGGATACCTTTCTTCATCCGCGCCTACGAGGGCAACGCCTCCGACCCGGCGC
>JAEEGL016729005.1_pt1 | contig 18205 bp, 13 predicted proteins | sample 9134231 | NCBI WGS metagenome assembly JAEEGL01 (sample SAMN16246548, study PRJNA631951) | gut metagenome | biome: gut microbiome; feature: rumen; material: fiber-attached | host: Bos | place: Iran: Karaj | collected 2018-10 | reverse complement strand
CTTGTCCTTGGCAACATCGATACCAACATAGATCATAAACTTGATCCTCCTAAAAAAGTATTTGATGCTGCTGTAATAAGATCCACAGGGCTCTTTGCATGCTGTAACCTCGTTCTACATAAACCGTCATGCGGTATCTAACTGATTAACAATTAAACAAAGAGACTGTGGTTGGAGCCTTTCGTAAACCGTCTATGCGGTAGGAGAAAAAACCAATCCACAGCATCTTTAACAGCATACCCGATACCTATAGAGAAGGTAAAGAATGGGTATGACTATATAATACGAGGATATTACTGTGAGATTAAAGAGTGAATTCATACCACACGAAACAGGAAAGGAGTCCCTGCTCATACCTGTGGGTGGGGCAGGTTTTTCCGGACTGGTGAAAGGGAACAAGACGCTTGGTGCGATCCTGGCGCTCTTAGAAAAAGATACTACAGAGGAACGGATCATAGCTGCCATGAAGGAGCGTTTCGATGCATCTGAAGAACTGATCGCTTCTGATGTGAGAAAAGCGATCTCAGAGCTTCGCCGGATTGGTGCGATAGATGAGTAAAATGACCATGGAAGAGATACTTGCCCATAACGGAAGGCTGGTATACTCAAGCGTTGGTGACAGCATGTATCCATTAATCCGTCAGGGAAGGGATCTTCTTGTGGTCGAAAGGCCAAAGAGATGGAATAGATTACCGGAAGAGACTTATACGGAAAAACTGAAAAAATATGATATAGCTCTGTATAAACGGGATAATGGGAAGGCATATGTACTACACCGGGTGCTTTCCGTCAGAAATGATGATTATGTGATTTGCGGTGATAACCGGTGGTGTTGTGAGCGAGGGATCAATGACAGGCATATCATAGGCGTGCTCACAGCAGTTATAAGGAATGGTAAAGAAATACCGCTTTCGGGTATCAGATACAGACTGTATGTTTTCATATGGTGTCGTCTTTTTCCCATTCGTTATATGATACTTCGAGGGAAATCAGTTGTGAAACGTATTAAGATAAAAAAATGAGAGATCAGGCCGTCAGGTGGCTCTATATCGTTCCGGGGAACAGAAAACTATATATCGTGATTCTGACTATCGTCCAGGCACTGTATGGTGTTACGGGCGTATTTTATGCGCTTTTTTTGAGAAAGATCGTAGATTCTGCGGTGGAACATGATCAAAGAGGTTTTGGGTATGGAATGATTCAGATCATATTGCTGGTGATATGCCAGCTTGCCTTGCGCGCTGTGATCAGATGGCTGACGGAACTGTCGAAGGCAGAATTTGAGAACTGTTTCAAGGGAAGGCTTATGGAAACTCTGCTTACAAGGGATTATCAGCGTGTTGCTGCTGTGCATTCCGGGGAGTGGCTCAACCGTCTTACCAACGATACGGTTGTAGTGGCGGGCGGTTACGTTGACATCATCCCCGGTTTTGCAGAGATGGTAGTGAAACTTATCGGTGCTCTGGTCATGATCCTGATATTAGAGCCGGGCTTTGCTGTCATCCTGATACCCGGTGGGGCAGCACTCGTGTTTTTTACATGGCTGTTTCGAAAGATGCTCAAAAGCCTTCATAAGAATGTACAGGAAGCAGATGGGAGGCTCCGCATTTTTCTGCAGGAGCGGATCGGAAGTATGCTGATGATCCGGTCTTTTGCTGCAGAAGAAAAGACAAAGGCAGATACGGAAGTAAAAATGCATGCCCACAAAGATGCAAGAATGAAAAGGCAACGCTTTTCAAACCTTTGCAACATAGGTTTCGGGGCTGCTATAAGCGGCATGTACCTGTTGGGAGTAGGCTGGTGCGGATATGGGATTTTGATGGGGACGATCACTTTCGGTACGCTGACGGCCATTACACAGCTGATATCACAGATTCAAATGCCTTTTGCCAATATCACCGGTTATCTCCCGCGGTTTTACGGCATGATAGCATCGGCGGAGCGGCTGATGGAGGCAGAAAAAATCCCGGAAGATTCGACGGAGATTCTTTCAGGGAAACAGATCAGAACATTCTATCAGCATATGGATCGGATCGGTTTCCATGATGTGGAGTTTGGTTACCTGCCCGTTTCACGATATACAGAAAGTGTATCTGTCGAAACTGCGGCAGATCATTTGGATAAGGGAAAACAACATGAGGAGTATAAGAATGTAGTTTTGAAAGGACTTTCGTTTTCCTTGAAAAAAGGAGAGTGCGTCGCGTTTACCGGACAGAGCGGATGCGGTAAATCCACGGCAATAAAACTACTGATGTGCGTATATAAACCGGACGAAGGCACGGTCTATTATGGAGATGATACAGGCAGTGAAGAAACGCTGACAGCTGCCCACCGGCGTCTTTTTGCATATGTCCCACAGGGCAATGTATTGATGAATGGAACAATCCGTGAATTAGTAACATTTGCGAGGCCGCAGGATTCTCATGATGAAGAAAGGCTGCAGCTATCGCTGGCCATTGCCTGTGCGGATGGTTTTGTCTCGGAATTAAAAGATGGTGCGGATACACAGCTTGGTGAACGGGGCATGAGCCTTTCAGAGGGACAGATGCAGCGGCTGGCGATCGCAAGAGCAATCTTTTCCGGGGCACCGGTTCTTCTGCTGGATGAAGCAACCAGCGCCCTTGATGCGGACACAGAGAAGGAATTGCTGGATAATCTGCAGAAACTGACAGATAAAACAATTATTATCGTAACACACAGGAATACAGCGTTGTCTATCTGTGACAGGGTGATCGTATTTGAACAGGATGGTATTCGGGAAAAATGAGGCAGAGGGAATGTAATGGCTGATAAAACCGTGACCAAAGTGGAATACAGAAAAGCATTGGAAGATTGCATATATCTGTGTGGATGCGCCGTCAGAGGTCTGTTACCGGATAAATGCCGTGTCAGCAAAATGAATATTGTCCTGCTTTACAGAGCGTCATACATACATCTGCTGACCGGTGCCGTAGCATACGCATTAGAATCAGCAGGGATATATGATAGGGCATTTACACAGGCGAAAGCAAAAGCAATGCGGAAGCTTGGTCTCATGGATGCAGAGATGTCAGCCCTGTTTGAAAGAATGGAGCAGGAAGGGATATGGTACATGCCTCTGAAAGGTGTAGTGCTGAAAGATTACTATCCTTCCTATGGGATGCGTCAGATGGCAGACCATGACATATTGTTTGATGAAACAAAAGCGGACAAGGTAAAAGAGATCCTTGTGGGTATGGGTTTTGCTGCAGAGCATTTCGGGACTGGAAATCATGATTGTTATTATAAGAAACCGGTTTGCAATTTTGAGATGCACAGGTCACTCTTTGGAAAAGGGCATGATGATAAGATGCAGAAGTATTATGCAAATATCAAAAGCCGGCTGATAAAGGATGATGGGAACGAATACGGGTATCATTTTTCACCGGAAGACTTTTATGTGTATATGATCGCCCATGAGCATAAGCATTATTCAATCAGCGGAACCGGTATACGGTCACTTCTTGATACCTATGTGTATCTGAAAAAGGAAACTCTGGATATGGATTATGTAACGGCAGAGACTGAAAAACTCGGAATCGGTGACTTTGAAAAGTTAAACCGGTCGTTATCCCTGCATCTGTTTGAGGGTGAAAAACTAACGGATGAAGAGGAAGAGATGCTTGGTTTTGTTTTCTCCTCAGGGACTTATGGCACATGCACAAACAGGGTCAGGAATACGATCCGCAAAAACGGTTGGAGCAAGGCACGATATATGATATATCGCATTTCAGTTCCGGTCAGCAGGAAAAATAAGGATTATGAGGCTTATGCAGCAGCGTACCCGGTATTTTACAGATATAAAGTACTACTTGTGATTTTGCCCTTTTATCGTACTTTTAGATCCATGAGGGAAAAACGTTTTAGCGTAGAAGCAAAGGCGATCAGGGATGCCTGATCAAATGTAATTCGTAATTCTTTGCTGCAGCATGCAATGTTGTAAAAGAATTGGATGAAGATGTGTGGGGTGTGCGTAATCGCATACTATTTGATAATTGGTTGGGATGAGGGGATTACATTCATAGGATGCGCACGATGTGCGCAATAATTATAAAAAAATAGAAAATCAGGCGCATGTCGTGCGCATCTATGAGAGATGTGCGCACGCTGTGCGCCTCTTTTTTTGTATAGAATAATATGGTCGCCGGTCATGAAAATATAGTCAAAATCGCAGATAGGGTTGCAGGGTATACCCTGTTCCGGATGCCGTGGGCAGCCGGTTTTGCGTGATGGTGCCTGCACCTATCATGCGTATCCTGTTATCACATTTTTCATTATCAGCGCAAATTGTCTGCGCGGCGCAAATATTTTGCAAGCCTATAAATAAAGGCATTTTACAATCGCAGAAAGTCCGCACCCCGGAATATGGTCTGTTACATTCAAAAATGACATGTTATAAAAGCGCCGCAGATCATTTGCTACCTTCAAAAGGCGCGTAATTACTGGCTTTTTGCCCCGCAGAGTTGTTGCGTTTTTTGCAATCCGCAGAACTTTTGCAAAAATGCTCCGAAATGGCTGCGTTTTTATACGCAGAAGGTTTGCGCAAAAGAAATTTGTATTTTTCTTGTATTTTTTTCTCTTTTTTTCGGAATCAAGCTGATTATCGACCTAAGTATAGATAGAGGGAATTTACCCAATCCTTTTCCCGATATCGTAATTCATCGCCTACGTTAAACATGAAGGGGTGATAAACATGATCTGTTAAATCATCTTTTCGATTGAGATGTACCACTATATAAGTGAAGGCAATTTGATCATGACACCTTATTACGAAACAGATCGGGAATTGAATACAATCAAGAGGTAATGTTAAGTCCCGGTATGAAAAATACGGAGTTAATAAACTACTGATTAAGCAGGAAGGAGAGAGAAGATTATGGCAAGCGAAGGAAACAAGAAAAAAATGGTGGCGTGGCTTAGGCATATGGCAACGCATTATGATCTCTATGAGTGTGTATATGTGTATGATAATTCACTGAAAGGTCTGAAAAAAGAATTTTTGGAATGTTATGAAATGCCGGAATCGACAGCGAGATATCATATAAAAACAGTTGTAGATGGTGACTGTGGATTGCTGAGTTACGACAGAGATAAAGATTCCATTTCTATAGATAAGGAAAAGGTTAGAGAATTCTTTGAAGAACTGGGATATATGATCGGATTTGATGAGTTTGGTCCCACGAATGAGTGGTGTTGCGCGTGTGAAAGACGAGAAAAATCAAAGGACAGGGAAAGTATGGATGAAATGGAAAAGGATGATCCATCGAAATCTGAGAACTGATTTCCGGTCGTTTCATAATAAGGTGTGGATGGTTGAATAAGACCTGCGGGCTGTGTGAAAAGAGGTGAAATCTATTGTACTACAACGAAAACGAATATTTGCGGATTGCCCTTGAAAGTGGTATGATAGATGAAGCCACACTACAGGCACAGATTGAGATGGCAGAAAGAAAAAGATATCTTGAAGGTCATAACATCTGGCAGGGAAAAAATGGTTCATGGTATACTAAGTTGATGAAAGATGGCGTTAAAACGCTCATCAGGAAATCTACGAAGGAGGCGGTAGAAAAAGAAATCATACGGCACGAAAGAGAATTGGAAGAAAGGCCTACAGTAAAAGATGTATTCTATATGTACCTTCAACAGAAACTCAGGTATGGCGAGATTACACAGGGAACATATGACCGCTATGAAGAAGATTATAACAGGTATATAAAGGATAAGTATATTGAGAAAATGGTCTTCTCTACAATTACAGAAGAGATACTGGAGGATTTCATCAAGACAACAATTTCCGAGAAAAAGCTTACATCAAAAGGATATGCGAACCTGCGAACAATTATTCGGGGTATGCTGTTATTTGCAAAAGGGAAATATACAAACATAAGTGCAAAGGTCTTTTTTGGAGATATACAGTTTTCCAAAAATACATTCCGACATAAGGTTATTGTAAAAGAAGACCAGGTTTTTTCTGAAGAAGAGGCGATACTGATAACGGACTACATAAAGCAGCATCCCAGCCTCATAAATCTTCTTATACTGCTTGCCTTTCAGACCGGCATGAGAGTCGGAGAGTTGGTAGCACTGAAAAAGACAGATATAAGCAGAGAAAATGACATGATAATGATTCATGTACGCAGGACCGAAGTGAGGGAAAAAGTTGATGGCAAGATGAAATGTCTTGTAAGAGAGTATCCGAAAACAAGTGCCGGTGATCGTTATGTGTTCGTTGCGGAGAGCGCGAACTGGACATTAGAACAAATTCTTTCGATTTCTCAGGGAAAAGAGTTTATGTTTGAGAATAAAACAAAAAGATATAATATCGTTTCGGCTGATCATGCGTTACGCAGGATTTGCAACAAACTTGGCATCAAGGAACGGTCAATGCATAAGATCCGTAAAACGTATGGTACGACACTGATAGATGCCGGAGTGGATGAAGCGGTAATCATTGAACAGATGGGACATTCAGACATACATTGTACCAAGCAGTATTATTATTTCTCAAACAAGAAACGTGAAAAGAAGGCTAAGCAGATATCAGAAGCAATGCATTACTAAAATGTAACCCCATGTAACCCCTCCCAGGGGTGAAAAAAGTCAGTAAAATCAATGGGGTTGAGGGTTTTCAACGGGGTTCGACTCCCGTATCCTGCTGCAAGAAAAAAACCTCACTATGTGAGGTTTTTTTCTTGCAGCAGGATTGTCAATGGGGACGGTTCTTTTTGACAACCTTAATCATTCTTTTCTTTGTTCACCCTTCCAAATACGATATCATACCCGCCGTTCCCATAGGCCAGAGAACGGTTCACGCGGCTGATGGTAGCGGTGGAGGCACCGGTTTTTTCGGCAATATCGATATAAGTCTTTTTATCTACAAGCATTTTGGCCACTTCCAGGCGCTGCGCCAATGACAGGATCTCGTTCACCGTGCAGATATCTTCGAAGAATGTATGGCATTCTCCGACATCTTTTAAGGTCAGAATCGATTGGAACAGATAATCCACGGATTCGGATTGTAATTCTTTGATCATTTTGCCACCTCCGAAATCAAAATGCGCTTTTTTGCTTTACAGTGCTAAATTATTGTTCATTATAGCACAGTTTTTGCGATATCGTCAATAATCATAAGGTTTCTGTAATGAAATGCTTGTCAGTGATGCGTTATGATTGTATGATGAAAGCATATTCGAAAGTGACGGAAAGAGGTATTGAAATTCATAAGGGGAGAAAGAATGAGAAAACTGAGAAGATTGTCGATGCTTATGACCACTTTATTTGTAATGAGTTTATTGTCAGTGCAAAAAACACAGGCTGAGGAACCGGAATACATTGGTCCTATTGATATTCCGTCGATCACAAGTTACGTGGAACGTGACGGCTGGAGTTATGACCCGGAAACCAAGACCCTGACGCTGGCCGGTGTCAATATTGATGCCTGGACAAAGTATTATTCCTATACGGAAAATCCTTCTCATGAGAAAGCAAGGGCGGGCGACATGTTTGAACTACAGCCGGGAACAACGGTTATTGTCAAGGAGGGAACTGTAAATAATCTGGTCGCAAAATATGGCGGAGATACATTTGTCTGCCGTTCGGAAGGAGATCCGATCACCATAAAAGGCGGCGGTACCTTAAATCTGCAAAATGATGAGATCGCGATTTATTCCCAAGTCGATATGAATTTTGAAAATGTCACCATCAATATGACGGAGGCTGATATTTTTGCCATGCTTTATCCGGGGGCAAATAAAGTGAACAAGGATCTGGTGCTGACATTTGATCACTGTCATCTTAATATCGATAACTGTACCGGTGGAATTTTTAACTATGGGACCTGCGGAAGGGGGTCGGAAATAAATGCAGCACTGAATTCTATGGCAGAGAACGATATGAAAACCGCATCGCTTGTGATCAGAGACAGTTATGTGAAGATGAAGGTTAAACTGGATGAAGGAAATGAGAGAAATCACAACGCTATCCTGGTCAGAAACGGATTTTTGGAGATTGAAAACTCAACGCTGGACTTAAACTCCTATCATGAGGCTATTGGTGTGTGGAAGACATATAAGACAGGTGATGCGGAGGAAAACCTGATCAGGCTCAAGGATGTGAAACTGCCGGAGGGCGTAGAGATCTCATCGGATGTGATCACGGCGGAAAAAGCGTTTATCAAAGCGGAAACCTTCGTTGCCAAGGGTGAGAAACTGAAACTTAGTTTTGATAAAAAGGGAGGTTTTGATATGGGTGCTGGGGCACTTTTTAACAATGGCAAAAAAGCCCTTACCATGACATGGCTCCGTGATCCTTTTGAAGTAAAAAAGGAGGATCCGAAAGAAGATCCAAAGGAAGAGAAAAAAGAAGAGCCGAAAGAAGAGAAAAAGGAAGATCCAAAAGAAGAGCAGCCGCAAAATCCCCCATCCGATACGGATAAAGAGACGGCTATTTCCATAGAGGAAATGACCAATACCATCCTGACTGCGGATACGGATAAAGATGATATCAAAGGCAGCAGATTCAGCGCGCTTTGCCTGAAAGCCAAAGGCGGAAAAAAGAAGATCACCCTGACCTGGAAAAAAGTAAAAGATGCGGATGGCTATATCATCTTTGGGAGCAAGTGCGGTAAGAAGATGAAGCAGATCGCAAAAGTGACCGGAAATAAGTATGTTGCCAAAAAACTGAAAAAGGGGACCTATTACAAATATACTGTGCTTGCCGTGAAGGGACAGGAAGTTTTGGAAACGGCAAAGACGGTCCACTGCATCACGGAAGGCGGTAAGAAGGGCAATCCCCTGAAACTTAGTTGTAAAAAGAGCAAATTTTCCATAAAGAAAGGAAAAACTGCCAAGATCAAAGCGTCAGTAAAGACTAAAAAGAAGGTAAACTATCATACAGCTAAGTTTCGGTACGAGTCATCCGATGTAAGCATTGCTACAGTCACAAAAAAAGGAAAGGTAAAGGCGGTAGCCGCCGGTAGCTGCAATATCTATGTCTACGCGCAGAACGGACTCTTTAAAAAAGTAAAGATAACAGTGAAATAAAACGAACCGATGTGAATCATGTCACGTTTTTTGTCATGTTTTTGTTAAGTTCTTCTATTGACGGCGGGATAGTCAAATGTGTATAATTGTACATATTTTAATGCGATATGTTAGTGCGTTTGTGAAAAGTGCACAAAACAACATGCAAAGGAGGATGTTTGTGATGGGGAAAGGAAAGAGCTTTAAAAGAGTGATCGCTTTTTTGCTGTCGCTGGCCATGGTGCTGACTCTTGGTGACTATGGTCTGATGAGACCGGTGACGGCGAAGGCAGACGGCGAAAAAGAACTGAGAATGAGTACCTGGGTAAACTGGTGGACAGAGCCTCAGTGGGATGAGGAACGGCAGGAGGATGTGTGGCACTTCAGAGAGGAACCTCAGGTTGCCGAGGGAATGGAAGGTGATGAAAACCATCAGTCATACTACGGCTATAATACGATCCTGTGCTGGGGTGAAAAAAAGGTTGCCTTTTCGATATTTGACGGAGAAGGAAGGCATTCTCTTTCTGAGAATGCTGTGCTGAGCTTATATCAGGCAAATGATGATTTTGAGATCGTAAGACCGGCAGATACGGGAGAGGGCGAACGGGATACGAAGCTGGTAGTACCGCCTGAAGAATTCGGACTGGTAGAGGATTACGACGGTTCTGAATCGGATACTTATGGAACCTGTTACATTGCTGAGCCCGGAAACTATGTGATCGCATCAGATGATATGGCAGTGAAAGTTGAAGCTGTAGAGCCGATTGCCGGTTTTACAACGGCCTTTGATAGTTTTAGCAGGGAGTCCTACGTTCCGAATTATCGTGATCATGCGATCTCAAAGGAAAATCCGGTTTATTTCCTGTATAAAACGGAACTCGTTGACGGAATAGAGAAAGACCGCAACGGGAAAGCAAAGATCACTTATTATGTATGGAACGATGATGAGGAGGTGGAGTATTATAATTCACCGAATGGGATCAAGGTTGAAGAACTGACGGATGGGCTTCCGGAAGGATATGGCGGATATAAATTCTATATAGATGGGGCGGAAATAGAACGCTTCGATGAAAAACTCAGGTTCAATCTGGATTTTGCAGATGGCGTGAATCCGGATGAACTGCCTGCCCAGGAACGTGATTATGAGATACGTCTTCAATATGAGCCGGATCAGTATTTCGGTCTGGTATGGGCACAGTTTGACTGGGAAGGTGAAGACAGCAAAGGCGATCTGTTCTATAAGAGGGAAGATCGGTTTGAGACAAATGCCGGTATGCATATCTGGCAGGGGTTTACGATCGGTCTGTCACTGATCGATAATATTGCCGAAGAGAAGACCGCATATAAAGGTGCACTGGCGCTGACAAAAGCTGAGTGGAAAGACGGAAAATGGTCTGATACCGGTGTATCGGCAGAAGGATGTGCTGATTTTACCTTGGTGGGCACAGAAGATGAAGATGGAAGAGAAACGCTGGAAGGATACGAGGATACGGCGTTTTACGATGTTGTGTTCCATGAACTCGGATGCTATTGCCTGACTGCAAAAGATGCAAAAAAGGGAAATACCAAGATCTACTTTGATGCGCATAGCAGTGCCGCAGAATTCTTTTCAGGACCGGAATTCAGTGAAGAATATTTTATTCCTGATTATGAACGGGCTGATCTGAGTCCTGATGACAGCCTCTATTTTATCATGAATAAAAAATGGGGAGACGAAAACTTCTCTTTTATCGGTTTTGCAAGATATTCTGAAGAGCTTGATGAAGATGTCGTTTTCAAGATGACGGATTCGGATGCAGATAAGAAAATCAAGGAGGCATATCCCTATCTGAAATACGAGATCCTGAAAGATGACAAGGATCAGGTGGTTATTAAACTGAACGGAAACGGAAATAATGCATGGGAATGGTATGATGATGTTAAATTTGCCATTAAAGAGTCTCATTGGCAATTTCCTGAAATCTGGAGATTGGATGTCTTGTATCCGATTTCCGGTCTGAATATCCGAAGAGACGGCGATGAAGGGGGTCCCTCTAAGGAAATGGAGACCTGGGCCTGGGAGGGGTACGAGAATTTCCGTCTCTATAAAGGGCAGGAAGAATTTACAGGTGTTGTTGACATCGAATATAAAGGAGAAACAAAGCCTTATTTTGTGGAAAATGGAAATTGTAGTGTCTGTCTTGACCAGGTTGGTGACTGCATTATCAAGGAACGAAACAGTAATGATAAAGGCGCCATCGTGCATGTAGTTCCGAGAGCCATTGATTTTTATGCTGCCAAGGACCTTAATACAAGGCTCTTTGACTGCCAATATGCTGCCCCGGGACAGGACATCAAGGTTTATGTATATGTAAATAGTATGAATACAGCCTATGTATTAACCTATAACGCTGCGGATGTCGAAGATCCGGATTATGACCCGGATAAAGTAGAAGATGAATATGAAGAGCGTCCGTTTAAGTTTGGAGACATTCAGGCAAGCGGCATGATCGATACCGACGACGGTGAAAAAAATGTAGACTTGAAGATCCCGACCCCTGAGGTTACTAAGGTTGATACAGATGGAATGAATGGCGAGTGGAGAGTATATACATTCCCCGGCGTTTACAATGATGAAGGGACTGACTGTACATTTACCAGCCTCGATTTCCGTTTACGTGCCGATGTTGAAGGAGATAAAACAGGTGATCGCCATGAGTGGAAGGATCTGCATTATGATATTGTTACCAATACCCGGTATATGCTTCAGATAATGGAAGCCTCTTCCTATGATTACAGACCGGGACAATATATGGATTACCTGAATATGGATCTTTATCCCTTTGGTGCAACGGTCAAGTTTAAGCCGATTTGTATCGAGAGCGAAGGCACTGCTTTATATGAGGATTTGATCAAGGATTTTGATCCGAAGAGGCTTTCCATCGGTCATTATGAAGGTGATAAGTTCATTACGGATGGCGTGAGTGTTTCGTATGATGCTGATAAGCAGCTCGTCACTGCCACCTTTATCCAGGAAGGTGAATTCGCTGTCAGATATCAGGTGAATGACAATGACATCGTAGATATTGGCTGGTTCAATACGCATTTACCTGATGTGGATTTCTATGAAACCGAGAAACGTCCGGATTGGTACGAAGATGTCCATATGTTCGTGGATCCCGTTAACGTTTATGAGAAAAAGGGCGTGGAGAATTCTACTTTCTATCTTCTCTGGAGAACCTGGGACGCGCAAAGGCAGGAAGAAGTAGAAGAAGTGACCCGATCCCACGAGAAGATGTCTCCGGACTATGCCAAGCTTTTGCTGGAATATAATACATTTGATTATGATGTAGAGAATAAACGAACACCGGGTGATTTCGTACGAGAGTATCTGACCTGCATCGATCCGTCTACATTCAAATATGAGATCAGAACAGAAGATGACGAACTCATAGATCAGGATGATCTGGCAAAATATGTTACGATCACGGATGTGGAAAAAGATGGCTATATCCTGGGCAAGAAGATCGTTGTTTCCGATCAGGTGAAAGAGAACATTCTGATCGTAACTTACGCCGGATTCTTCGGAGCGAAAGTATTCGATGATTATGTTGTATTTAATGATCAAGGATACGTAGAATGGGATGAAGAACGTGATTGTCCGTATTATACAGATTATGCGGTTAGTCATCTGAATGATCGAGCGATGCAGCTACTCAAAGACCATTGCTGGACGGCAAATGATACCAGAGAGCTTACTTATCGGGCGGATTATTATCCGATCAATGCGCTGCGGGTTGATAAAGCGCCCGCCAAAGATACTTATACTGCAGGCGATACGCTGGATCTGACAGGACTTGCAGTGAGCGGCATTTATGCAAACGATACGTCATACGCATTGTCAAAGGCTGATTATACCGTAAACCTGACCGGAGCACTGAAGACTTCGGATAAAGAGGTTGTGATCGCCTTCAAGGATAACCCGTCAGTGAAGTGTAAATTTAACATCACTGTAAAGGAAGCTGCAGCTCCGACACCTGCTCCGGGATCAGGAGATCAAAACCAGACAGATCAGGGTCAGGGGCAGAAGCAGGAAGATAAGCCCGCTCCGAAGGTTGGTGAGTCCTATACCGCAGCGGATGGCAGCACCTACAGCATTACTGCAGTAGCAGCTGACGGCACGGTGAAGGTAGAGTATAAGCCTTCAGCAGCTGCAAAGAAAGCAAAAACAGTTAAGATTGATGCAACTGTAACGATCAACGGCCAGACCTATCCGGTAACCGCCATTGCAGCCAATGCATTCAAGGGTGATACCAAACTGAAGACCGTTGTATTCCCGAACACCATCACAGAGATTGGGGCCAATGCCTTCTCGGGCTGCAAGAACCTGACGAAGGCGGATCTGTCCAAGACCAAGGTGGAGAAGATCGGTAAGAATGCATTTGCAAATACGAAGATCACCAAGGCAACGCTGCCGGATACCTGTAAGGTGATCGGTGTCGGAGCATTCCTGAATTGTTCGAAACTGAAAACGGTAGTATTTGGCAAGGGCCTTACCAAAGTGGAAAAGAATGCACTTAAAAAATGCGGCAAACTGGGCAGTATCCAGTTCAAGGGAACGAAGGTTCCGAAAGCGAGTGCGATGAAGGGACTGAAGAACCTGTCCAAGAAGGTGAAGGTGAAGGTGCCTAAGAGCAAGAAGGCAGCTTGGAAGAAACTGATGAAACAACTTGGTTATAAGGGAACTGTAAAAAGCTAACGCCACAAACGCCATGTGAGCATTCACAGGCAAGAATCATACGATTTCAATGCAATCGAGTAGGGGATCCTTTCCTCTACTCGATTGTTGTAAAATGCGTGGTTTTATGGTATTATATGTGGAGTGTAAAGAGTGGATATTCTTTTAAAGTGTCAAAAACCAAAGCGAGTATTTACATTTGTATCTGAAGGATAAAAGCGGCGTTGAATATGGCCCGTATCTGATCGTAATTGAAGCACACGGATGAATAAAGGGGAAAAGGAATGGCAGGCAGGCTGACTTTTATCGGCGGGATCCATCCCTATGATGGTAAGGATCTTTCCAAGGATAAGCCGATCACGGATATTTTGCCAAAGGGGGATATGGTTTATCCACTATCCCAGCATATTGGCGCTCCGGCAAAGGCAGTAGTCAAAAAAGGGGACGCGGTATTGACCGGACAGTTGATCGCTGAAGCGGGCGGTTTTGTTTCTGCGCCCATTTATTCGACAGTATCCGGCACGGTAAAGGCCATCGAGCCGCGTCGCGTAGTGACCGGAGATATGGTGATGTCAATCGTCATCGAAAATGACGGTCAATATGATGAAGTGGAATATGATACCCCGAAGCCCCTTGAGGAGCATACCAAAGAAGAGATCATTGCAAAGATCCAAAAGGCAGGCGTTGTGGGCATGGGGGGCGCCGGTTTTCCGACGCATGTCAAACTCTCGCCCAAAGAGCCGGACAAAATCGATTATGTGATCGCCAACTGTGCGGAGTGCGAACCCTATCTGACAAGTGATTACAGGAGGATGATCGAAGAACCGGAAAAGCTGGTGCAGGGATTGAAGTGCTCGCTGGCATTGTTTGATCATGCGGAAGGGATCCTGGCAGTTGAGGATAATAAGCCGGACTGCATTGAGATACTAAAAGATCTTGTAAAGAATGAAGACCGGATCAAAGTCAAAGCATTGAAGACAAAGTATCCCCAAGGGGCAGAGAGGCAGCTGATCTATGCCGCAACAGGAAGAGCCATCAATTCTTCCATGCTGCCGGCGGATGCAGGCTGCGTTGTCAACAATGTGGACACGGTCTGTGCTATCTATTCGGCGGTTATGGAGAATAAGCCGCTGATGTACCGGATCGTGACGGTGACCGGCGATGCCATCGCAGATCCCCGTAATTTCAGGGTGCGGATCGGCACCAATTATCATGAACTGATCGAAGAAGCAGGCGGCTTCAAAACAGAGCCGGCCAAGATCGTATCCGGTGGTCCTATGATGGGCTTTGCTCTGTTCGGACTGGATGTACCGACAACAAAAACCGCATCGGCACTGCTTTGCATGACAAAAGATGAAGTGGCTGAGTTTGAACCCACGGCCTGCATTAACTGCGGCAGATGTGCGGAAGTTTGTCCCGGAAGACTAATCCCTTCCCGTATGGCAGACTTGGCGGAGCATGGCGATATGGAAACCTTTGTTGCGCTGGACGGGCTGGAATGCTGCGAGTGCGGCTGCTGTTCCTTTGTATGTCCCGCAAGGAGGCAGCTGACACAGGAGATCAAGACCATGCGAAAGCTTGCTTTGGCAGCAAGAAGGAAATAAAATCTATCGAAATAATAACATTCAAAAGACCGGATTTACAGAAGATTAAAAGATAAAGGAAATTGATTCATGGAAACCAAGGCAAAAGTGTCTTCAAACCCACACGTCAGGGCGAGGGTAACGACGAGCATGATCATGCTGGCCGTGATCCTGGCGTTAATGCCTGCGACAATCTACGGCATATATCATTTCGGCATGCATGCGCTGATGCTGATCCTGGTGACAATAGCCAGCGCAGTCGCTTCGGAATTCTTATTTGAACTGATCTGTCATAAAAAATCCACAATAGGTGATTTTTCGGCTGTCGTGACCGGACTTCTTCTGGCACTGAATCTGCCGCCAAGCGCACCATGGTGGATCGGTGTGATCGGCGGTTTCTTTGCCATCGTTGTAGTAAAGCAGCTGTTTGGCGGTCTCGGGCAGAATTTCATGAACCCCGCACTCGGAGCGAGGTGTTTTCTGGTGCTTTCTTTTACCAGGATCATGACGGATTTCCATACCGATACCTTTACGGGAGCTACGCCTCTGGCCGCATTGAAGGCCGGAGAACATCCGGATATCTATCAGATGGTGATGGGAAACACCCCCGGATGTATCGGAGAGACCAGCATGATCGCACTGGTGGCGGGTGCCTGCTTTTTGATCATGCTCGGCGTGATCGATCTGCGGATACCGGGCACTTACATTGCAACACTGGTGATCTTTCTTCTGCTGTTTTCAGGCAGAGGGTTTGACTATGAGTATATTGCGGGAAATCTGGCCGGCGGCGGTTTGATGATTGGTGCATTTTTCATGGCAACGGATTATGTGACAAGGCCGATCACGAAACGGGGACAATACCTTTTCGGTATTTTGCTTGGTTTGCTGACCGGGATCTTCAGGGTGTTCGGATCAGGCGCAGAGGGCGTTTCCTATGCGATCATTTTGGGAAACCTGTGTGTGCCGCTGATCGAAAAGATCTCCTGGCCGAAACCTTTCGGAAGAGGAGGTGAGCGGACATGAAAGGAATGCTTAAGGATGCGGCGATCCTGTTTGTGATCACGCTCATCAGCGGACTCGTGCTTGGATTTGTCTATGATCTGACCAAGGAACCCATAGCAGCCCAGGAAGCGCAGAAAACACAGGCGGCTTACAGGGAAGTATTGCCCGATGCGGCAGATTTTGAAGTGATCTATGATACTGCGGATGGCGGAAACGGCAGCGTGACAAAGGAACAGATCGACGGTGTTATCTCCGGGACCGGCGCGGATGCGGATATCGAGGGGATCGTTGCGGCAAAAGATGCCGCGGGGACGGTCATCGGTTATGTCTTAACAGTGACGGATCATGAAGGATATGGCGGTGATATCACCTTTGCCATGGGTATCAAAAATGCGGATCAGACGTTAAACGGCGCATCGATCCTTTCCATCTCGGAGACAGCAGGTCTCGGTATGCGGGCGGGAGAAGTGATCGTGCCGCAGCTTCCGGGAAAGGATATGAAGGAAGATGTCACATTTACCAAGGCGGGAGATGCGCAGGGGAATCAGATCGATGCCATTTCCGGTGCGACGGTGACAACGACTGCGTTTGTGAACGGACTGAATGCAGGACGCGCGGTGTATGCGCAGGTGCTTGTACAATAAAAGTTTGAGGATAGGATATGTCGGAAGAAACCATGACAAATGCCCCGGAAGATGTGGGCGGAAAGAAAGAAATGCCGGTGGCGCTTGAGCGGCTCTGGAACGGACTGGCGAAGGAAAATCCCACTTTTGTGCTGACGCTGGGTATGTGCCCGACGCTGGCGGTGACCACATCGGCGATCAACGGTCTTGGAATGGGACTGACCACAACGGTGGTGCTGGCGCTTTCCAATGTCTTTATTTCCATGCTGAGAAAAGTGATCCCGGATAAGGTGCGTATCCCTGCATTTATCGTGATCATCGCATCTTTTGTAACGGTGATGGAGCTGCTTTTGGAAGGATATCTGCCATCGCTTTATGATTCGCTTGGCATTTACATCCCGCTGATCGTGGTCAACTGTATCATCCTCGGCCGGGCGGAAGCGTATGCGTCCAAGAATCCCGTGATCCCGTCCTTCTTTGACGGTCTGGGTATGGGACTCGGATTTACCTTTGCACTGACCTGTATCGGTCTGGTACGTGAGATCCTCGGATCCGGCAAGGCCTTTGGGTTTATGATCATGCCGCAGTCTTTTGTGCCTGTTTCCATTTTCGTCATGGCACCGGGCGCATTCTTCGTGCTTGCTCTTTTGACTGCCATTCAGAATCAGATCAAGTTAAAGGGTGAAGCAAAAGGAAAAGACATGAGCAGGATCGGCTCCGGCTCCTGCATGGGAAGCGGCTGTGCATCCTGCGGGATCGAAGGCTGTGAGAGCAGAAAATTCTATGACGTGAAGGCTGCCGGACGGACGAAACAGCTGGAGGGGGAAGAGAAACAGGCTGCGTCAGATGCGAAGAAAAGCGAAGAGAAAGAATCTGATGAGAAGTCCCGGAAGAAATCCGGCAAAGATGGGCAGAAAGGAGGAGATGACGAATGAAAACACTGATCCTGATCGCCATCGGCTCCGCGCTTGTCAATAATGTGGTCCTTTCCCAGTTTTTGGGTCTGTGTCCCTTCCTCGGCGTATCGAAGAAAGTAAAGACTGCAAGCGGCATGGGTACGGCGGTTATTTTTGTCATTACCATTGCATCCCTTGTTGCCGCGCTGATCTATCGGTTCATCTTAACGCCGCTGGATCTCGGGTATCTTCGGACCATCGTCTTTATCCTGGTCATTGCGGCGCTGGTGCAGTTTGTAGAGATGTTCTTAAAGAAGTTTATCAAGAGCCTGTATGAATCCCTGGG
>JAEEGL014408872.1_pt1 | contig 18205 bp, 9 predicted proteins | sample 9134231 | NCBI WGS metagenome assembly JAEEGL01 (sample SAMN16246548, study PRJNA631951) | gut metagenome | biome: gut microbiome; feature: rumen; material: fiber-attached | host: Bos | place: Iran: Karaj | collected 2018-10 | reverse complement strand
TGCGGCAGCACTCCTTGTGTTTTTTGCGCCCATGTTCCCCGTGCTGTTCACCCGCTTTTTCGATTCGGGCGTTCATGGCACTTGGATTGCCAAGACCACAAGTCCGGAAGCTTTGTATGATTTTCTGTGGCGAATGTGCAACGTTCCCGTCACAACAGTTTTCGCCATAGTAATTCTTGTTGCAGCTTTCATTAGGTTGATAATCAGTGTTATAAAAAAAGAGTGCGTTTTCGGCAACACGGGCATTCTCACTTTGCTTTGGGTCGTGCCATTGTTGGTTTCATTCGTGCTTTCTTATTTCACGGGCTTTTTCCTCGACCGCTATTTCTACTTCCTTTTCCCGATTTTCTATCTTTCCATTGCAGCGTATTGCCTGTATTTGTTTCCGAAACGCAAGGCGTTGGGCATCAGTATGATGGGCCTTTTTGCCGTGGCGATGGCCATTTCTTGCTCGCCCGACAGTTCGACCAAACGTTTCAGTGGATGGCATTCCGATATGAAACCCATTGTCAATCAGTTGGTTGAAGCCAAGGAAAAAGAAAATGCTCTTGTCATTCTGCCCGAGTATTTGGATAAGCAGTTTGTCTATTATTTAGACCAAAACCACGAAGTATTCCGTTCCCAAATCCAGCCGCGCAACTATTATGTTTTCTACGATTTTTTGCGTCAGGCGGGCTATTATTATGACTATGACTATATCGAAGGCGATGTGGATTTGGATGCTTTTGACAAAGTGGTTTTCCCGTGGCACAAGATGATGGTCGGCTATGGGTTAAGGTCGGGTTTGGAAGATGCGGGATTCCATTTGGAATCGGAAATCGACGTACATCCCTATATGATTTACAGCTTTGCGAGGTAGGTGGTTCAGTTTTGTTTCCGTCGCAGGAGAAATATGTTGCCGTCGGTGGCAACCGTCTCATAATCATTGCGATTGGTGAAAATCGGACGGTCTTTCAAGCCATAGTTGAAATAAGGTTCTGTGATCAGCACATAATCCGCGCTCACATGGCCGGCCCGCGAAAAGAAGTCATAGATTTCGGCCCGCAAAGCCAAATGGGGCACAAAGGCCGTTGCGGCACAAACCGAGGCATCGTCGGGGATTTGCTTGATGATTTCATAGACAAAATGCACATCGAAATTTTTCTGCTCGTAATGCCGCCCTTGATAGATGCAGGTCTGGTCGAGAATGACGTATGAACGCGGCACCCCGATGGTATAGAAGGTCGTCAAAAGGGTGGAAACCAACAAAGCAACAGCCAAGACCCTCTTCAAAACAGAGTGTTTCAGCTTGATAATCACCAAGAAAGAAGAAACGACCAAAACGGGCATGAACTCGACGGAATATTGCAGCGAAACGCCCCAAAACAACCGGTCGGCAGCCAACATTTTTTGCGCGATGAGCGGAATGAGCATGATGAGGTAGTTGGGCTTCAACAAGGTGAAAATCAGCCCAGTGGCCAAGGCGCAAATGTAGAATTCCTCCTTGATGCCATCGTAGTGCGGCTTGCCCAAAGTGTTGGTAAACAAGATTTTGATGGCTTCCAACGGATGGGTGAGCAGGTTGAGGGCAATTTCGGTGTAGTTGCTGCCCAAATAGGCATATCGACCAAAACCACCACCCGTGCCACCCAGTCGCGGCATGACCACCATGTTGATGACAATGAAATAAATGATGGAAAAAGCGGCGTAACTAATTAGATGCCAAAGCATTTTCCTGTCCTTTCGGTAGTCCCACATCAAGCCTATGGTGATGAAGAACAGCCAAAGAGACATGTTTTCTTTCCCGATGACGAACAACACTACAAATAGTGAGGCCAAACCCAATCGCCTTTGCTTGATGAAATATAAAAGCCAAGGCAACATCATGGTTGTTAGTACGTTGGAGTGGTAGTCGAAAGTGAGTGGATGGATAATGCCGAAAGAGAAGAAAAATGCGGCAGTGGCTAATATCGGTAGCCAGTCGTCATCGGTGTAAAGGCCGATAAGCTTGTAAATGCCCCATCCGCCAAGCAATATGGCCGCAATCTGCACGATAAGCAAGGTGTAGGTGCCGAACACATAGACCAACGGCGACAAAATCATCAGATACAAGTCGAAGTGGTCGCTGAGAAGACTGACTTGAATAGACTTGAACATGCTGCAATCGGCCATCCTAAAATGCGCATATTCGTACATCGCATGGGTGTAAAGCCCCAAGTCAAGTGCGTAGGTCTTGAAAAGGTAATGGTTGACCAAGGAAATGAGGCAATACACCACACCGGCGGCGGTGAAAACCGCCGCCAGAGCTATCTTGTTTCTGCTAACCGACTTGCTGTTGTTTTTCATTTCAATTGGCAAAAATACAAAAAATCGGCTTACAGTTAGAGTCTGAAAGCCGATTTGCTATGGGAGCTTCTCCTGCTCGAAGGGGAATCTCCATTATCTTATCGTAATCTTCTGCGTTCTAACGTCGTCGCCATTGATGAGGCGCAATATGTACACACCTGCAGGGAAGTTGACAGTTGACAGTTGACAGTTGGCAGTTGACAGCTCCTTGGCGTAGAGTTGGCGACCAAGGACATCCATCACCTGCAACACACCCTCGCCATTGATGATGATGTTGCCGTTGCTAATGAAAGCGAAGGCATTGTCGCCGTCTGCGTCCTCGCAGACGGAAGCAAATACCAGCTTAAATCGGCTCTCATAGTCCGTTGTCTTGGCCTCGAAGCTGTAGCTTGGGGTGGCTATCAGGTCGATGTCGGCACCGGTCAGGTTGTCAATCAGGTGCAGGTAGGCCATCTTCACGTTTTCGGGGTTGACTGTGATGGTGTAAGTGCCGTTCTCGGTGGCCTTGAAGTTCAAAGGCATCTCGCCTTGCTTGTCGCTGAAGGCAATGGCGTATTCCTCGCTGCCTTGCGGGATGTAGATGTTGGCGCTCTGTGTGCCGAAGTAGAACTTGCCTAACAGCGAACCCTCGTTGAAACTCACGATGGCGTTGTCAAGGGTTTTCGTTGAAGCACTACCACGGGTGGCCACTTGCTCGGTGAGGCCGATGTGCAGGTTGCCGTTGTTGTTATTGTTGGTTGCGTTCTGCTGTTGGACAGCGGTAAAGGTAACACTCCCGTTGGCGGTTTCCGATTGAACGATGACACCGGTGCAAGGCGCGATGGGTGTTGTGCCCGAAACAGGTGTGGCCACGATGATGGAGCCGGTTTCGTCCAAAGTATAGTACGACTTGTCGATGGTGGCATCAACGGTGAACGGGTTGCCCACAAGGTGGTAGCCTTGGCTTAAGTCGACCGTCATTGGACTTTCTTCGTTAAATGGAGCTGTGAAGACAAGTGTCTTAGGCTCCTTGCTGGCGTAGAGGTAGCCATGACCGTTCTCAAGGTTGAAATGATAATGGTCTCCTGTTTGCTTGTAGTTCTCCCACATCGTGTTGCTCGGGTTGAGGCGGTAAAGGTCGTAGTAGCTCTCGGTAGCGGCCACGAGACCGGAAACTTCCGTTGGCGCGATGCTTTCCGCCACGGGCGAGGCGATGAACACCCAGCCACCAAGGTTGTTGCCGTAGCCAGTGATTTCCTTACTGTAGCCTTCAGGGGTGCTGAAGAAGCCATGCTTGCTCCCTTCGGTGAAGCTGCCATTGCCGTCGCAGTTAAGGCCCTGCACCTGCCAAAAATAATTAGTCATAGGAGTAAGGTTGCTGACGGTGACGTTGCTTGCGGTAGTGGTTGTGCTCTGCGCATCAAAGATGCCGACATCGTCAATGAAGAGGAAGTCTGCAAGTCCAGGTTCATTGCAAATTGCAATGTAACCCAGACTTCCCTGATAATTTCTCAAATCCACTGTGATCTCTGTCCATTTATAGGGGGTCAAGGGGATGTCAGGATAAACCGAGATCGTAAAGTCGCTGATGACATTGCCTGTTGTGGAGATATGCACAATAACAGCATCATTATTAGTACCATCTATACCATCGACCATCATCCAGAATTTCAGAATACCGTCTAATGTCACTTGAGGTGTGATAAGCCAGCTATTAATAGTGCCGTATGCCATGGCGACCTTGGTTCCACTATGAGCTGGATATACTGTTTCCTCTAGAAATATATAATCGAATACTGTTTCGCTATTAACCACCTGCCAATCAGTATCATTTTCTCCTCCGTTTCGTGTAGAAGCCCAGCCTTCAGGCAATACACCACCCTCAAAACCCTCATAGAAGAGCACTTCACCATAGCTCACATTGTAGTTTTCTTGGGCACCCGTCCAGTTCAATTTAGCCGAGACTGCGGTAATGTCGGTGGCGTTCAGGTCGGTGGGGGTGGCGCAAGGCGAAGGCGTGGTGAAGGAAGCGATGGAAGACCAGTTGCTTTCACCGTCTATGCCGCAGTTGGCCTGTACTTGCCATTCGTATTTAGTTTCGGAAGCAAGATTCACGATGTCGTAGCTGTTGCCAACAGTGCTAACCCCAGAAGTGCTAGGCATCCATTGGCCTGCTTCAGCTGGCACATAGATACCGAAGTCGTCAAGCCATAAATGCCACATTTCATACGAATCATAATGGCGAATGGCGATGTAGCCATTGACACCGTTATAGCTGCTGAGGTCGACAAGTATTTCAGTATATTTCGTGGAATTGGCACCCCTTTTTTCGCCTATCATTTCAAAACTATCAATGTTTGTAGTACTAGTGGAAACATAAACTGCATAATTGTCATATTGATTACTGTATGCCGACCTAACCCAGAACTTCAGTGTTCCTTGCAGTTGAACTTGAGGAGTGATGAGCCAATCGTCAGGATTGAGAAAAATGGGATTTCCCTCACCATTTATACCACCTTCGGAGGTAGACAACATACATCCCTTTCCCGTGTGCGCGACAACCCCGTACTCGGTTTCATTCACCCAACAATATTCGTCGCCATCGCTGTCGACGATAGTCCAAGTGGAAGGCAGGCCATTTTCAAAGCCTTCGAAGAAGATCTCGTTCTCGCAAGCAGCTGTTCTGTATCGCACCTTGAAGTTATTGGCATCGCTTGTCCAGTTCAAAGTGGCGTTAGTGGACAATAGGTTGGTGACATTCAAATCGGTAGGAGACGGGCAATTGATAACAACCACCGTATAATCCTCGGCCTCACCGTAGCTGGTGGAAGATGTGCAAGGATCGATGGAAGTTCCCGAAGTGTTATATTCATACACCACTCTCATGCGATGGGTGCCAACAGCCGCATCGATAGGTATGGTCAAGTCAATATTAACAGTTGCGCTGGCGCCAATGGTGTTGGGATAGGCTCCCACTTTTTCGGAAGATTCAAAAACCAAATCGTCATCAAAGTCAATCCAAACGGCTGCTCTGTGATTGCCCGTACCAGCGCCGCTTGTCAGGGATAATGACACAGGCACTCCCGCTTCCAACGTGGTTGACAGATTGGTATAGTCGCCATAACCATTGGGTGAAATGCCCAATGTGGTATTGTTGATGCTTCCCAAAGTAATATTGGTGATGCAGTCAGAGTAGTTGCCGTAATAAGGCACACAGTAACCGATATACACAACGATGGGGCCAGCCCAAGTGCTGTAGTCTCCGCCGCCGCAGTTGGCACGCACCTTCATGCTGTGGGTACCGAAATCGAGGTTGGTGAAGGTATAGGAAGTGGTATTTGTAGTGATGATGTTTTGTTCGTCATCGTTGAGGCAGATTTCCCAACTGGTTTCATTGCCGCCCGCTGTCCAGGTGATGGTGGCATTATGGGCGAGAATGTTGCTCACGGCCAGGTTGGTGGGCTGCGGGCACGAAGGAGCTACACCAGGAGTATAGTCGATGGTGACTTTAGGAAGGAAAGTGACATAACTCAAATTGCCGTAGGGATTCTGGTGCAAAGCCGTGTTGGTAGTTTGGTTCACGCCAAGCCAATAGATGTTTCCAAAATCAGTTGCGTATGAGGTCTCATGGAAACCGATGAGCAGGTTGCCGCCTTGGTAAATGAAAGGATTAGAGGCGTCCAATGTGAACTCCCACTCTTGTCCGATCCAAACGAGGTTGCCGTCATAGACCTTGTACAAAGAGGTCCACTCGGCAAATGACGCGCTTTCAAAGACCGTGTAGGGAACTTCAGCCATATAAATCTCAAAAACAGCACCATCGAAGGTTTTAGTAACTGTGTTATCGGCGTAGAAAGTCAACTTGTCAAGGGTTCCCCATTGCAGGGAAGTAAGGCTGGCAGCGGGGATGATAAACTGGCTGCTGTTGCCCATGTCGCAATAGAAGCCATTGATAGGCACATTGTTATTTGTGTCCGTTCCTTCGTTCACGGTGATGCTGTTGGATTGGTTCTGTGCGTTGGCTGCCCAAGGCGCGAACAGCGCGACAAGCAGCAGGAAAAGTAGTGATTTCCTTTTCATATTTGTTTGAGGTTTAAGTTATTTGTTATGATTTCAAGATTCAAAGATTCAGGACTTATGGGGTTTCAGGGTTTTCAAGTCGAAGTAGAGCTAGCTCATATTTCAAACTTTTCGTTCCCATCCCTTCTGAACTTTGACGCTACAAAGTTACAAAAAATATGATTGGAACAAGAAGAAAAAAGGAATGTTTTTCAAATCTATTTTTGTGAAAAAAATGGAGCGGCCTGTGGAGCCTATGAACCGTAGGCACTACAGACCGCCCGCAACCGAGTCAGGAGGCAATCTTCATTCCCTATAGGGTAATCTCGATTACCTAATCACGATTTTCTGTGTCCTAACATTCTCGCCATTAATCAGGCGAATCATGTAAACCCCAGGCACAGCATTAATGTCCTTGCTGACGCTGCCGTTGATGTGCTCGCTGCACAAGACGCGGCCCGTGAGGTCGATGACTTGCAAGGTGGCTTGGCCTTCGTTGGCGATAATCCAGCTGCCGTTGCTGATGAAAGCGAAATGCTCATCATCGCTATCTTCGTCCCCGAAGACGGAACGGGCTACGAACACCAAACGGAAACGCGATGCATAATCCGTTGTTTTGGCATTGAAGGTATAGGTTGGCGTTGTCAGCAGGTCTATATCCGCACCGGTCATGTTGTCAATAAGGTGCAGATAGCCCATCTCCACCTGTTCTAGATTAGTGTTGATAATGTATTGTCCGTTTCGTGAGGCCTTGAAGTTGAGGTGGAGCTCGCCTTGTGACTCGTTGTGTACTACTGAATATTCCTTGTTGTCGCAGGTGATGCTAAGATGTGTGGCATCATTACGGAGCATCAGTTTACGCGTATGTTCACCTTCGCCGAAACGCACACGTGCCACATCGGCAAGTTGGCCTTCCTGTTTCACCGTGATATCCAACATGCCTTTGCTTTCATTAGGTTGAGGCTCGGTGGTGGTCATTTGGATATTGGCCACCATAGTGTTACCAGTATACGGATGCGCTATGGTTTGCTCAGGATCGTGTTCACCTACCACTACGAAGAATCCTTCGCAAGGCTTGATGGCAGATCCACCATTTTCGCTGGTGGCAAGCACAATGGCGTCGCCAGCGGCATTCACGCGGTAAAAGTCGCGGCCTGTAGTTAGATAAGTGTTACAGGTGTATGGGTTTCTGATAAGGTTCCAGCCTATAAATTCAGGTTCGGGTGTACTCACCGAGCGCATCACCATAATCGATTCATCGACTGATGTGGGAACAAATTTCTTGTTTTCCGTGGTGCTGATGTTGAGCATGGCGTCGTCGGCACGGGCATACAGGCAGGCCTCATTGAACAACAAGCCAAAAGTGTGAAAATTGTTGCCAAACCTCATGTTAAGCCATTCTAGTCCGTCGATCTGGCCCTGGCTAAACTCGTACAAGTCAATGCCATGGGTTTCAAAGTCGGCGTGACCGTTAACTAAATCCACCATGCCGCTTCTGACAGCCACCGTGGAGTCCATGTTTATAGGAGCACCGAGCAGATAGTAGCCTCCCGGGTTGGTGACATCACCGTAGCCAGTAATGAACTTCTGAATGGTGCCTTGCACCTCGTTGCTGTGCTTCAACTGTCCGCCATCGGCGATGGTAAGGGTATTGCCTTCTTCAATGAATACGCTGCCAGCATCGGCTACATATTCACTTGGAACCATGACGTTGGCCGCGATGACCACGTTGCTGCCAGCTGCGGGCACCGCGTTGTTGCTCCAGTTGGCAGCCACGTTCCAGTCCCCGTCGGCTGTGAATTTATTTATATTTATTACATTCCAACCGCTTGGGATGCCGCTTTTCCCGGAGGACCAGTTTGTCATATCGGGATCTTTCACGAAAGTGCCCGAGTTGGCCACACTCGAAAGCCAATTTTTCGTGCAATCGGATGCGGAAATATCGGTGGCAAGGCAAACTACATAGTTCAAGTTGGAGCAATTATAGAACATTCTCTGGTAGCAATAATCACTCAAAGTCGTAGCGGGGAGTGCTGGTGCCGTTGTCAAGGCAGTGCAGCCTCGAAACATCTCATAATAGCAGTAATCCGTCAAAGTCGTAGCGGGGAGCGCTGGTGCGGTTGTCAAGGCAGTGCAGCCATTAAACATACCATCATAGCAATGATTCGCCAAAGTGGTGGCAGGAAGCGCTGGTGCCGTTGTCAATCCTTTGCAGTCTTGAAACATTCCATAATAGCAGTTGTTTTTCAACGTCGTGGCGGGAAGTGCGGGGGCTGTTGTCAATCTGATGCAACCGTTGAACATGCCATGGTAACACCCGTTCTGTAGTTGGGTTGCAGGAAGTGCGGGTGCGGCCGTCAGATTCGTGCATCCGGAAAACATATTGTAATAGCAGTTTTCCGCCAAAGTCGTAGCGGGGAGTGTGGATGCCGTTGTCAGGTTGGTGCAACCCTGAAACATGCCGGAATAACACCTATCCTGTAATTGGGTTGCGGGAAGTTCGGGGGCTGCCGTCAGGTTCGTGCATCTGGAGAACATATTGTAATAGCAGTTGCTTGCTATGGTTGTGGCAGGCAAGGTGGGTGCTGTTGCAAGGCTGGTGCAACCAGCAAACATGTTGTAATAACAATACCCAGCCAACGTGGTGGCCGGCAGTGCGGGAGGTGTGGTGAGGGCAGCGCACTCATAGAACATCTCAAAATAGCAGCCCTCCTGCATCGTTGTGGCCGGCAGTACAGGTGCCCTCGTGATTCCCTGACAATTTGCAAACAATCCGCAATAGCAATAAGGTGTCAATGTGGTGGCGGGCATAAAAATATCATGGTAAGGATGGCTCAAGAGGGTGGTGTTGGGCTCACTGGTTTGGAAAAGACGATAGAAGGCACGGGATTGGGTCAGAGTAGTGTCGGTTTCAAAACCATACTGGTCGATTAGGCTCATCAAGTTGCCATAGACATAGCAGTTGTTGGAGCACGCGAAACGGAAGCCTGCTTGATTGGTTTCATCGTAGCAAGTCCCGTTGTTTCCACGGAAACGGATGACATCATCGGTGGAAAGGGCGATGGGAGTGTTCCATGCCACATTCGTCCATGCGCCTCCGTTCAAACGGTATTGGATGGGGTCGAGGTTTGCGCCATCATCCAATTTCACGGTAATCGTTCCTGCCTCCACTGCTTGGAATGTCAGCGGATTGATAAATGGATTGTGGTCTTCAACCGTCCAGCCGGCGGGGATGCCGCTGTCACCTGTTGGCCAATCCTCCATCTCGGGAGTTTTGATAAAGGTGCCTGTGGGAGCCACACCAGAGAGCCACCCGGTTGTGCAACCGGATGCTGAAATATCTGTGGCGAGGCATATCACATGGTTCAGATTAGTGCAGCCAGAAAACATACCATTATAACAAAATAAGGCTAATGAGGTGGCAGGCAATTCGGGAGCCGAGGTCAGGCTGGTGCATCCGGAAAACATAGATAGGTAACAAAATTCGGCTAATGAGGTGGCAGGCAATTCGGGAGCCGTGGTCAGGTTGGTACAGCCGGAAAACAATTCTTTGTAACAAAAGTTGGCTAATGAGGTGGCAGGCAATTCGGGAGCCGAGGTCAGGCTGGTGCAACCGGAAAACATCTCTTCGTAACATGCCTTGGATACTGAGGTGGCAGGCAACACCAGACGCTTGTCGGTGTGGTTCTTGATGTGCGTATTGCCGAAGAACATCCTGGAGCAGGCATTCTCTGGCAAGCTATTCGAATTGTTGAACAGCGCGCCTACGCTGCCATAGAGGTAGCAGTCGGCGGTGCAGGTGAAATGGGAATAATACACTTCGTCTATTGAATATGCAACGGAACTGGTGCTGCAAAACTGCAGCTTATCCCCAACTTGGAGGTTGATGCCTGTGCCGTAGGTATAGCTCAACCAGTCACCTGTTTCATTCATTCTGTATTGTACTCCACTATTGGGAGTGAAATCTCCTTTCTTTTCTAAGGTTACCGTTCCTGCCGCAATGGCTTCGAAGGTCAGTGGGGTGCTATATGTGTCGAAGAAATCTTCCACTGTCCAGCCGGTGGGGATGCCGCTGTCACCTGTTGGCCAATCCTCCATCTCGGGAGCTTTGAAAAAGGTGCCTGTGGAAGCCACACCAGAGAGCCACCCTTCTGTGCATTGCATTGCCGAAATATCCGTGGCGAGGCATGTCATATAGTTCAGGCTGGTGCAGCCGGAAAACATACTTTTATAACAATCATAGTCTAATGAGGTAGCAGGCAATGCGGGAGCCGTGGTCAGGCTGGTGCAGCCGGAAAACATACTTTTATAACAATCATAGACTAATGAGGTAGCAGGCAATGTGGGAGCCGTGGTCAGAGCCGTGCAGCCGGAAAACATTTCTCGGTAACACCCGGGGGCTAATGTGGCGGCAGGCAATTTGGGAGCCGTGGTCAGAGCGGTGCAGCCGGAAAACATTCCATTGTAACAAATGCTGGCTAATGAGGTGGCAGGCAATTCGGGAGCCGTGGTCAGGTTGGTACAGCCGTAAAACATCTCTTCGTAACAAGCATTGCCTAGTGAGGTGGCAGGCAAAACCAAACTCTTGCCGGTGCAGTTCTTGATGTGCGTATTGCCATAGAACATCTTAGAGCAGGCATTCCCTGGCAAGCTATTCGCATTGTTGAACAGTGCACCCACGCTGCCATACAGGTAGCAGTCGGCGGTGCAGGTGAAATGGGAATAATTGTTTCCATTCATTGAATAGGAATCCGTGCTGGTGCTGCGGAACTGCAGCTTTTGTCCAGCTTGGAGGCTGATGCCTGTGCCGTATGAATAGCTCGACCAGTCACCTGTTTCACCCAGTCTGTATTGTACCCAACTGTTGGGGGTGAAATCCCCCACCTTTTCTAATGCAACCGTTCCCGCCTCAATGGCTTCGAAGGTCAGCGGGATGTCGTTTTGTGCCTCGGCTCCCGCCATCAAGCCGAAGAGCACGAGCAAGGAAAGTATAATCTTTTTCATTGGTGTGTTATTTTATAAGTAAGTGTTCAGAATTAAATTACAGTTATACTTTAGACACGGGACACGGGACTTCGGGACACGGGACTTCGGGACACGGGACTTCGGGACACGGGACAAGCCAATGTCTCGCGTCTCGTGTCTCGCAGTCTCGCGTCAATATGTAAACTAAATATGCTCATCTGCCTATCACTGTATCACAATCTTCCCTCCGTTTGGAACAGCGTAATGATGTTCAAAATGACCTCCGAGGCCTTCATCATGCTTTCAAGGGGCACGTACTCCAGCCGGCCGTGGAAGTTGTGTCCGCCGGCGAAGATGTTGGGGCAGGGGAGACCCATGAAGGAGAGGTTGGCGCCGTCGGTGCCACCACGGATAGGCTGCACTTTCGGCTTGATGTTGGCCATCTCCATCGCCTTAATGGCACGCTCCACGATGAAGAAATGCGGCTCCACCTCTTGGCGCATGTTGTAGTATTGGTGCTTAAGCTCCAACTTCACCACGTCGCCGTATTTCTTGTTCAAAAACTCTGCAACTGAAGTGATTAGGGCTTTCTTTTCCTCGAACTTGGCGCGGTCGTGGTCGCGGATGATGTACGACATGTTGGTTTCCTCCACCGTGCCGTTGATTTCGGTGAGGTGGAAGAAGCCCTCGTAGCCTTGCGTGAAACGAGGACGCTGCTCAACGGGCAGCATCGCGTTGAGTTCCATGGCGATAAGCATGGAATTGACCATCTTGTCCTTGCCATAGCCGGGGTGGATGTTACTACCTTGAATGTGTATCTTGGCTCCAGCGGCGTTGAAGTTTTCATACTCTAGCTCTCCGATTTCGCCGCCGTCCATGGTGTAGGCGTACTTGGCACCGAATTTCTTCACGTCGAATTTCACCACACCGCGCCCGATTTCCTCATCCGGCGTAAAGCCTATTTTGATTTCGCCGTGCTTGAAGTCGGGATGCTCCATCATATACTGTGCAGCGTACATGATTTCGGCTACGCCCGCCTTGTCGTCGGCGCCGAGCAGGGTTGTGCCATCGGTGGTGATCATCGTCTGGCCTTTGTATTGCTGCATTTCGGGGAACTCTGCCACGCGCAGGACGATGTTTTTTTCCTTGTTCAAAACGATGTCGCCACCGTCGTAGTTCTCTATGATTTGCGGCTTGATGTCGGCACCCGAAGCGTCGGGCGAGGTATCTACATGCGCGATGAAGCCAATGGAGGGGATGTCGCGGTTCACGTTGGACGGAATCGTGGCCATCACATAGCCGTATTCGTCAAGGGTGGCTTCAATGCCTATGGCTTGCAATTCATCGCGAAGCATCTGCAAGAGGTTCAACTGTTTAGCAGTGCTGGGCTGCGATTCGGAGTTCTCGTCGGAGGTCGTCTCCACGGAGACGTATCTCAAGAATTTGTCTAGGAGTTTTTCCATATTTGTGGGGTTTTAATCTGGCACAAAAGTAGGGATTTCTGTTGAATTGTTGATTGTTGATTGTTGAATTGTTGATTGTTGATAGATTTGGGTCTCTTTCCTGCACATAGATACAATCCCTCGTTCCTCGGTCGGAAATCGAAGATTCATCGGTTAGAAGTGAGATAATGACATGTGAAGGAAGGTGAGCGTATCTATGCCTTCAAAAAACCGCGACAGAATTGCTCCTGCCGCGGTACCATGAAAAAAACAACTCTACCGTTTTTCGGCATGTTTTCTCGCTCTGTGGCGGTCTTTGGCCCACAAGCCATACACTTCGCTCACATTGCCAGCGGTCGTAAACGCTTGAATTTCATTCTTGTTCAGGAATTCCATCAGGGCGGAGAACTCGTCCTTGGTGAGCAGGGCTTCCAATTCAATGGATTTCTGGTTGGAGTAGCCGCCGATGACCTCATACAAGGTGCAGCCACGGTCAAGGTCATCGATAATGTAACGACGGATGCGGTCGTAGTCCTTCGAGACGATGCACACACGCTTGCGGTTGTTGAGGCTCGCCGTGAAGTAATCCACGATGATGCCATTGATCCATGTGCCGATGAGGCCGATGACGACCATCTGGAACGGGTTGATGGCGAAGGCCGAGAGGCAGATGATGCCGCCCGCCACCGTCACCGACTTGCCGATGTCGAAATGCAAGTATTTGTTGACAATCTTGGCGAGGATGTCGAGGCCGCCCGTCGAGGCGTTGATGGAGAACATGATGGTTTGTGCCGCACTCAAAATCAGTACGCAGCACAAAAGGTCAAACCACGGATTGCCCATCACCGACATGGCATCTGGAGTGCCGCCGGGCATCTTGGCGATATATTCGTTGGGCACAGCGAAGTTTTCCCAAGGGTAAATCCATTCGCAGACCTTGGTCAAGGGACCGAGAATCATGGCGCAGTAGACCGTCTTCAGGCCGAATTCCTTGCCAATCAGGATGTAAGCCAAAATCAGCAGGATGGCGTTGATGATGGAAATCATCATGGACAGGCTGATGTTGATGCCCATGCCCGTGAAAATGTTGGTCAGCACGATGGACAGACCCGAAATGGAACCCACGATTAATTTACTGGGGACGAGGAAATAATAGACGCAAATGGCCGTCATCATCATGCCCATGGTCATAATCAACAGCTCGACCCAGAACTTTTTGCTGACCAAAGCCTGGCCAATTTCATTCATTATGTTATTAAACTTAATCATAATAATTTGATTTACAGTTTTTTAATTCATATCTTCCGTTCAAATTTTGCGGCTGCAAAGGTCGGAATCTTTTTTCAATTAAAGAAACAATTCAAAGAATAATTGTACTTTTGCTCCACAAAAAGAAAATCATGGAAACCTATCACATCAGAGAACAAATCCGTCGTTTGCCCGGGAGGGTGATACACACCGTCCCGCTTCCGCAGCCGCAATTAGTGGAAGGTCACGGCGCACGCCGAAAGATCGGTGGAATATGCCAAAAATGCGGCTATAAGAATGTGCTGGTGGTCACCGACCAAACCTTGAGCAAGCTCGGCTACGAGCAAGCCATCATCCAGGCTTTGGAAGCAGCACAAATCCACTACGCCATTTTCAATGACATCAATTCTGAACCCACCATCGACCTCATCAAGGCAGGTCGCAAGAAGGCTTTGGAATGTCAGGCGGAATGTGTGATTGCCCTTGGTGGCGGCTCGGTATTAGACACGACCAAGATGATTGCCGCTGGAACGAAAATGCCTCGACGGAGTATTAAGTCCTTGCTGCTGAAGTTTTTACCTGTCCCCGGAAAAACCTTGCCGATGATTTCTGTCCCTTCCACGGCTGGCACGGGAGCCGAGGTCATGGTAGGTGCCGTGGTACTCAACAGCCAAGGCGTGAAAAGTTCTACTGTGTTGATTGGCCTCGATGTCACCCATGTGATTCTCGACAGCGAACTGACCCTACATGCGCCCCAAAGTGTGACCGCTGCCTGTGGCATGGATGCCCTCAGCCATGTCGTCGAAGGCGCCGTAAGCGATGTCAAAGTGGATGAGGCCAACATGTATCTTTCCAAGGAAGGCGTGCGACTCATCTTCGAGAATCTTCCTGTCGTGATACGCGAACCGGAGAATATCGAAGCGCGGTTGAACATGTGTCGCGCGGCTTATTTTGGCGGCCATGCCATTAATACGCAACTGGCGGGGTATGTCCATGCTTTTGCCCACAGCATCGGTGCAAAATATCATCTTCCTCACGGACAAGCTATCTCCTTGATGCTCATGCCGGTATTGGAATTTCAAAAAGCGGTTTGCAAGGAGAATTACGCCATGTTGGCCCGGCATTGCCGTTTCGCCGACTATGATACCGACGACGAGCAGGCTGCCGAAGTCTTCCTTCAAGCCATCGCCAAACTGATGGCGCAATGCGGCATGGACAAGTTGGTCTCACCCGTCAAAGCGGAAGACCATGCCGAGTTGATTCACATGGTTGCCCAGGATTCCATCAATTATTCTGCACCTATCACATTGAATAATGACGATATAGAGCAAATCTTAAAAACCGTCACACCCAACCCATAACCCATCATCATGACCTATACCGAGAACGAAATCAACGAAATCGTGGCCGCACAACGGAAGTTTTTCCGTAGCGGCACCACGCTACCTATAAGATGGAGAATCCAGCAGCTCAAGAAATTGAAAGCCGCCGTGATAGCTCACGAGACCGAGATGGAAGATGCCCTCGCCAAAGACCTTGGAAGAAGTCGCGTCGAAGCCTATCTCTGCGATGTCGGTCCCATCATCGTGGAAATCAACGAGATGATTCGCGGCTTGCGGCGTTGGTCGCGCCCCGAGAGACATTTCAGCGGGCTTATGTGCTTCCCTAGCATGGTCACCAAAGTATATAAAATGCCCTACGGCGTGTCGTTGGTCATCAGCCCGTTCAATTTCCCGATGCTGCTCACCATTGGCGTGGTGGCGGCGGCGATGTGTGGCGGCAACACGGCGGTCATCAAGGCCAGTTCCAAGTCGGCGGCCAGCACCGCGTTTCTCAAAAAGTTTTTCGCGAAGGTCTTCCCGCCCGAATATGTGACCTTGATTGACGGGGGTCACGATGTGGCAGATATGTGTTTGGCACAGCGTTTCGACAAGATTTTCTATACGGGTTCGCCCTCGGTGGGCAAGCATGTGTTGGCCGAAGCCGCCAAAAACCTCACGCCCGTGGCTTTGGAACTCGGTGGCGAAACCGGCAACTGGTGCATCGTCCGCAAAGACGCCGACCTGAAAGACACCGCCCGAAAGATTGCCTTCTTCAAACTCTGCAATGCCGGACAAATCTGCATCAATATCAATCAGATAGCCGTTGCGGAAGAGGTGGCCGAGCCTTTCATCGAGGAACTCAAACAAGCCTTCACCAAGCAAATCGGTGAGCACCCCGTGAACAACCCTGAATATCCCAAACTCATCACCGATGCTGCCTACGACAAATGTGCCCGCCTCGCCGATGAATACCGAGACCGCATCGTGTTTGGCGGCATCGGCGACAAGGAAATGCGTCGCTTTGCGCCTACCCTCATCTATCCCGTTGACATCAACGAACACATCGTGCAGCATGAACTTTTCTGTCCATTGCTGCCAATTGTTTCCTTCAAAGATGCGGAAGTCGACACACTGATGGAAACGATTGCCGACCGCGAACATCCTTTGGCCATGTATTTGTTTACCAAGGACATGAAGTGGGCGAACCGTACCATGCAAACCCAACAATACGGTGGCGGTTGCATCAACGAAGTATGCATCCACATGATGGTGAAGGGCGTTCCCTTCAACGGCACAGGCCATTCCGGCATGGGCGCCTATCACGGCGAATGGGGTTTCAGGGAATTTACGCATCCGCAGACGGTGCTTAAGGGCAAGACGCGATTTAATCTGCCTTTGAGAGAGCATCCTTATGGCGGCGAGATTGGTGAAAGAAAACTAAAGATTTTGAGGGTTTTTGAGCGGTAATAAGGAGGCGTTTTCTTGAAGCAATAAAAAAATGCGTACTTTTGCACAATCAACACGATTGAAATGGAGCAAACATCCAATCTTTATGGTCTGAATCAGCGTCTGTTTTGGGATATTAATACCCAAGACTTCGACATCGACAAGAACGCTGCCTGGATTATCCAGCGGGTGCTTGAATATGGCACCATGAAGGATTGGAATATTTTGGAAAACCATTTCGGGGTGAATAAAATTGTTTCATACGCAGTGCATTTCAGAACTTTGGATCCTGTGGCGCTTTCGTTTCTCTGTTTTATTTCCGGCACAAAAAAGGAGGACTACAGATGTTATCATATCGCACAATCGCTCCCCACACCCTGGAACTCCTGAAACAATTAATGGCTGCGCCTTGTTTGCAGGACTGTCGTTTAGTGGGTGGAACATCCCTCGCCTTGCAGTACGGGCATCGCACATCGGTGGATTTGGATCTGTTTGGCAATGTGCCGGATGATGACCTCGCCCTGTTGGAAATATTGGAAAACTTTGGAACAGTCCAAGGACAAAAGACTTCAAAATACATAAAATCCTTCGTCGTTGATAATATCAAGGTGGATTTTGTCAATTATTCGCGTTTTCCGTGGCTTGAAGATGCTGTTGTTGAGGATGGTTTGCGCTTGGCTTCTCCTAAAGACATTGCTGCCATGAAAGTTTTTGCCATCCAAAACCGAGGCTCCAAAAAAGACTTCATCGACATGTATTTCCTTTTGCAGCATTACACCCTTGAGGACATCTTAAGATTCTATTCCAGGAAGTACCCTAACTATTCCATGTTCAGGGCACGCATGTCCCTGACTTATTTTGAAGATGCCGAGGGTCAGGAATGTCCGAGAATGTGTGTGAATGTGGAATGGGAAACTGTCAAGGAATCCATAGCCGAAGCAGTTAGAAAAGTGGACTGGAACCGTTTCCCAGATACCTAAACGACAAGCACAAAAATGACCCTCCTAGACTGGCTACCGATAACGAAAAAAGAAACCGACCTGCGCGGCTGGGACGAAGTCGACATTGTCTTCGTCACTGGCGACGCCTATGTCGACCATCCAGCGTTTGGGGCGGCGGTCATCGGGAGAGTGCTGGAACACAACGGCTTTCGTGTTGCATTAATCCCGCAACCCAACTGGCGCGACGACTTGCGCGACTTCAAAAAGTTCGGGAAGCCCAAAATTTATTTCGGTGTGTCGGCGGGCTGCATGGACTCGATGGTGAACCACTATACCGCCAACAAACGCCTGCGCAGCAACGACGCCTACACCCCGGGCGGCGAGGCGGGCTTTCGTCCTGACCGCGCCACCGTGGTCTATAGCAACATACTCAAACAGCTTTATCCCGATGTGCCCGTCATCATCGGCGGCATCGAGG
>JAEEGL010332497.1_pt1 | contig 18206 bp, 14 predicted proteins | sample 9134231 | NCBI WGS metagenome assembly JAEEGL01 (sample SAMN16246548, study PRJNA631951) | gut metagenome | biome: gut microbiome; feature: rumen; material: fiber-attached | host: Bos | place: Iran: Karaj | collected 2018-10 | reverse complement strand
TTCAAAAGAACCTTGCAGATTATAAAAAAGTCTTATCGGGTGAGGTGAGTGTCTGAGTAATCCGGAACAGTAACCTTAGTATTCAAGGCGTGAAGATACATCTTATGTACCTGTTCATTCATATTGATCGGTGTAAGAGTAACCTCCGGATGCTCATTATGATATACCCTGAATAACTCATCAGCAAATCCCTGTCCCATGATATCAACCTTATCAAAATCAAGGATCACTTCTTCAAAATTGTTAAGGCGGTTCTGTAGCCTTCGGGCCTGAGAACGAGCAACAGGATCATGATCCATGCATGCTTCATAAACGGGGATTCTGGTCTTGATAAATCCCTTTTCATTGTCTGAATATTCGTCAAAAACTTCGTTTATATCTCTACGTGTCTCATTCTCAAGTTGCATGATCACTACCGTTCCTTTTTTATTCAGCTTCATCGCATACGCAAGCAGATGTGATCGTACAAAGGAGGCCTCCCCTTCATATCCGCTTCTTAATAAAATGCCATCGGACACTATGGCAACTTTATCAAGCATTCTCATGGAAAAGAATATGCCTTCTCCGGTATGCCTCTCCGGGCATGTCGTAAACTTTCCCTTATATAATTCAGTTATGGCATCCTCGGGTTGAGGATTCGAATAACCATATCTCTTCATCGCTGTCACGATCTTGTTAAATATCCCGATTCCATCGTCAGATACTATAACTCTGTTATAAAGAAAAGATGTCTCTATATATGCATCTATCTTATGTCCTTCGGAATGTTCAATGGCATTATTAAAGATCTCCGGCAAAACGTATCTCCATATACGGTCTGCATTGGTATTAACGCTCATAACAGGCAAAACATCATTGTATAGTGCATAATCTTCTCTGTCTGTCAGACTTGCCATATCATATTGAAAAGTTGTCTTATTAAAGACAAGTGCCAATCCGCACTTTCTCTTCTCATCTGTTCCGATATGACCGGCAGCCAGTTCTGCATCAATATATCTTTTGACACTTGTTCCTGATATGCCGAAGGCATCCGCAGTCTTAGAAAGCAGGGATTCATCATCATCATCGATCTTTCGTAATATGTAATTCTTAATCTCTCTTCTTTTTATTTCTGTAAAGGACATAATTTATTCGCTAACTATAAATTAAGAATGCACAACTATAATATCATAATTCCGCACCATAATCAAATAATTGGAGAACATATTCGGTGAATTTGCTTGAAAAGCAGGATACTCGTCTTCTGAAAAGGGACTAAAATAAAAAGAATAAAAAAATATACCACATCACAGAATAATGTGGCATAATGAATGTACGAAATCCTATGTAAAGGGGAGCTTATAGCTTCCCTCTGATGGTCCGGGTCTTACGCAATGGGACTCTACGAATCTGGTCAGGGCAGGAATGCAGCAGCCATAAGAAGAAATTCCCATGTGCCGTGAGGGTGCCTGGGCCGGTATCGGAGGTTGATCCTATAGATTGCCTTTTACATAGGATTTTTGTTATTAAGATGTATTGGGAACAGAAACGGAGATCAGTATGAAGTACACATTTGATTGGAGAGAATATGCGCGTATAGCCAGAACGATGGTAAGTGAAGGCTGTGTATTGCTTAAGAATGACAATCAGGCACTGCCGGTTAAAAAGGGCGAGAAGGTAGCGGTATTTGGCCGTATACAGTTTGATTACATCAAGAGCGGTACGGGTTCAGGCGGTATGGTCAATGCTCCTTACGTGGTGTCCATCCTGGATGCGCTGAAAGAAGAGCAGGATATATCATTAGACGAAGAACTTTTGCATGTATATGAGGAATGGGTAAAGGATCATCCCTTTGATGTAGGTGAGGGCTGGGCCCAGGAACCCTTGAGTCAGGTGGAGATGCCTCTTTCTGAGGATGTTGCTAAAAGGGCGGCAGCAGGATCGGATCTTGCGCTGGTGATAATAGGAAGATCTGCCGGAGAGGACAGAGATAATAAAGCAGGTAAGGGCGCATATCTTTTATCCGAAGGCGAAGAGCAGATGCTTGATGCAGTCACAAAGGCCTTCAAGAGAGTAGTCGTTGTGCTCAATGTTGGAAGCATCATGGATATGAAGTGGGTTGATAAGTATAATCCACAGGCTGTGCTTTACACATGGCAGGGCGGAATGGAAGGCGGTCACGGTATCGTGGATGTGCTGACCGGAAGAGTATGCCCTTCCGGAAGATTGTCGGATACTATAGCATATGATATAGAAGACTATCCTTCTACTGAGAACTTCGGCAATTACAACAGGAATTTCTATAAGGAAGACATATATGTCGGCTACAGATATTTTGAGTCCGTAGCCAAGGACAAAGTCATGTATCCTTTCGGTTTCGGTCTGTCTTACACAACGTTCGATATAGAAGCTTCCATGAGTCAGGATTCCGACAGCGATATCAAAGTCTCTGCCACGGTTAAGAATACGGGTGATGTAGCGGGCAAGGAAGTGGTGCAGATCTACTATGAAGCTCCTCAGGGTAAGTTGGGCAAACCGTTAAGAACCCTTATAAGATTTGCCAAGACTGATGTGATCGCTCCGGGTGTGACTGAGACTGTTACGGTAGGTTTCCCTGTGACAGAGATGTCAAGCTTTGACGATTCCGGCGTAACGGGACATAAGGATGCTTTTGTACTCGAAGCAGGAGAATATATCATTTACGCAGGCACGGATGTGCGCAATGCTCAGATAATAGGAAGCTTTACATTGGGCGACACTGTTGTCACCAAACAGTGTGAAGAAGCAAGTACGCCCGTGGAAAAATATGAGCGACTGACTCTTAAGCAGTCGGAGGACGGGACGATCGTGACGGATCATGAAGCCGTACCCGTTCGCAGTTATGATCTGAAAAAGAGGATCGATGAGAGGCGTCCGGCGGACAGACCCTGTGTCGGAGATAAGGGTTATAAATTTGTCGATGTGATGCGCGGAGAGGTGACTTTAGAGGATTATCTGGACCAGCTTGATGATATCGACCTTATATATATGACCCGTGGAGAGGGTATGTGTTCTCCGAAGGTTACTCCCGGAGTGGCGGCAGCTTTCGGTGGAGTATCGGAGAAGCTTAACAAACATTACGGTATGCCCATAGCAGCCTGTTCCGATGGCCCGTCGGGTATAAGAATGGATTGCGGAACCGAAGCTTTTTCGCTTCCGAACGCGACTCTGCAGGCCTGCTCATATAACCTTCCTCTTATAGAGAGACTGTATGAATATGAAGGTAAGGAATTACGTAAGAACAAGATAGATACATTGTTGGGCCCGGGTATCAATATCCATCGTAATCCGTTAAACGGCCGTAATTTTGAGTATTATTCGGAAGATCCGTATCTTACGGGAGCATGTGCGGTTGCAGAACTGAAAGGTTTACATAAGTATGAAGTAACAGGAACATGTAAGCATTTCGCCACCAATAATCAGGAATACGGCAGACATACGGCAGATGCTGTTGTCTCTGCCAGAGCTCTTCGAGAGATTTATCTTAAGGCCTTTGAGATGGCTGTTACCGAAGGCGGAGCTTATTCCATCATGACTACCTACGGACCCATGAACGGTATATATACATCGAGCCATTATGATCTTGATACTACCATATTAAGGGGTGAATGGGGCTTTACAGGCATGCTCATGACAGACTGGTGGGCCAAGATCAGTGAAGATCCTTTGGGATTTGCAAGAGAAGATAACAGTAAGGAATCCGGATCCGTTGACCAGGCCGCTGACGGAAGGAATGTCGGCGGACTTATCCCTGCCAATATCAAGAATACCACAGCCATGATATCGGCACAGAATGATGTATATATGGTTACTGCGGATTCTCCGGGCAATGCCAATCTTGATAATGCAGAAGAAGGTCTTGCAGCAGGCAGGATCACAAGAGGTGAGCTTTTACGTAATGCTGCCAATATATGCCGTGTACTTGCGCGTTCCGCTGTAGGAAGACGCCTTGTCGACGGAGAGGATGAGATCGATGTAAAGAATGCTCCTAAGGGCGCGGATAAGCACACCATCTATATGCCGTATACGGAGATCAAGGATGAAGTGACCGAACTTGATATCTCAGAGCTTAAGACTGAGGCAGGTTCTTATAATCTTTACACCATGCATATGATCGTTCAGGGCATCTATGATCTTGAGATGCGCTTAAGATCCAATGGCAGCGAACTTTCCCAGACTACAGTCAATGTATCCGAGAACAGTACAGTCAAAGGTTCGATCACGCTTACGGGAACCAATGGTGAATGGGTGACCAAAACTGTTGAGATCGATTGTACTTTCCAGAAAGATAATTATCTCGCGATTCATTTTGCTCAGACCGGTATGGAAGTCGAGAGGCTTAGGTTCATTCTGAAAAAGAAACTGGATATGGGCGATAAGAGAGATGTAGGCTAAGAAATATTAAAAAATGTGTTGACATGTCATACTGTGTGGAGTATATTAAGTGTACTAGATGTTCTAGTACACTTAATTTTTGCATATGACTGCATTAAAGCTACAGGATAAGGAAGTCTGACCATAACGTCATATACAGGAAAGGAGCGAAGGGAATGCTTATTAATATTGATTACCAGGATAAGCGACCGATATATGAACAGGTTACCGAGAAACTGCAGAATCTGATAGTTAACGGAATACTTACGGAGAATGAAAAGATACCATCCGTACGTAATATGGCGATCGAACTTTCGATCAATCCCAATACTATCCAGAGAGCATATCAGGAACTTGAAAGAGAAGGATATATATATACGGTCAAAGGCAGAGGAAATTTTGTGTCGTCGAAGGACAGTTGGAGAGATGATAAGTTGAGTACTGTCCTGAAAGAATTCGGGGATAAGGCTGTAGAACTTCACAGACTTGGCGTACCGACAGAAAGACTGCATACGGAAATTGACAACAGGATCGACAGTTTCGATCGTGCCCCCGGAGTCGCTTTGGGAGAGGAGGAAGAAGGAAATGATTGAGATACATGGTTTGAGTAAAACTTTTGATGATTTCTATGCCGTGAATAATATCACAGCCAATATGGAAGACGGACATGTCTTCGGACTTGTAGGTACCAACGGTGCCGGCAAGAGTACATTGCTTCGAATGATAGCAGGAGTATTAAAGCCCTTGAAGGGACAGGTGTTGGTGGACGGACTGGATGTCTTTGAGAATCCTGAGGCAAAAAAGAAGCTGTTTTACATATCGGATGAGCAGCATTTCTTTGCCAATGCTACGCCGAACGATATGAAAAAGTTCTATAAGAACATATATGAGAACTTCGATGAGGACAGATACAGGGATCTTATGGAGAAGTTCGGACTGGGAGCGGAGAGAAGGATCAATACGTTCTCAAAGGGTATGAAGAAGCAGTTGTCCGTAATACTTGGTGTGTGCTCGAATACCAAGTACCTTCTGTGTGATGAGACTTTTGACGGACTGGATCCGGTTATGCGCCAGGCAGTTAAGAAGATCTTTATAGCAGAGATCGAAGATCGTGCGATGACTCCCATTATAGCATCTCATAACTTAAGGGAACTTGAAGATATATGCGATCATGTAGGCCTTCTTCATCAGGGAGGAATATTATTCTCAAGGGATCTTGACGAGATGAAGCTGGACATCCACAGATTGCAATGTGTTTTTTCTTCGGATGAGGATAAAGCAAAGTTTGTCGGCAGCGTGGATATTATGAGCCACGAAGAGCGTGGTCAGTTGCATACCATAACGGTGCGCGGTTCAAAAGAGAAGCTGGAAGAGGCTTTGAACGGAGTTCAGACTGTATTTGCAGAGATACTGCCGTTATCTTTGGAAGAGATATTCATAAGTGAGACGGAGGTGGTCGGATATGACATCAAGAACATTATCGCTTAATTTATTTAAAGGAGAATGCATACGTAAGATCTGGCTATATGCACTTACTTTCGTAATGCTCATGTCCCTTCTGCCGGGCAATCTGCTCATGCAGATAGACAGATTTATCATGTGGAGTATGAAGCCTTCTCAGATAGCAGGCAATGTCAGGGGTATGCTTATGACAGGTACGATAGGTACCATTGCTCTTGCGGAAGGATTCATATTTGGGCTGATCTGCTTTGGATATCTTTTTTCAAAGGCCCAGGTGGATATGTATCACAGTCTTCCGATAAAAAGACAGAATCTTTTTGCGGTTCATTATTTGGCGGGACTGCTTCCTTACATATTGGTTGAACTGATAGCGGTTTTGTCGGAGCTTGCGATAATCTCGATCAAGGGACTTACAGGATATGGATTGGGAGCTGTGGTAATAAGCGGATATATCTGTTCAATATTTTTGTTTGCATTAAGTTTCAGCATTACGGTTATCGGTATGGCACTTACGGGGAATCTGATAATCGGAGCGTTGATAAGCGGTGGTCTTATAGCAGGGGAAGCTATTATAGAGCAGTTGCTCAGATGGTATCGCAGTTCTTGTTTTCAGACATATACATATCTGTCAGAGGATGGATTTTCGTGGTTGAGATTTGTATTTTCACCCATGATGATGCCGGAATTGTTGGGTACACAGATATCTGATGAGCCGGGAAGATTTATAGTTCTCATCGTGGTAACAGTTGCAATTACTGTAGCCTCACTGTTGCTGTATATCATAAGACCGTCAGAGACAGTTGGAAAAGCGGTGGCATATAATATACTTCAGCCTGTGATAAGAATTCCCGTGGTCATAGTTGCGGCACTTTCCGGAGGAATATATCTGGTATTCATTTCGGGAGATTTTATGACGGCTACGTGGTATTGGCTGATATTCATTTTGGTGGGTATTCTTACTCATGTAGTACTTGAAGTGATACTTCAGCTGGATTTTAAAAAGGCACTTAAGCATTGGCCTCAGCTTATCATCTCGCTTGCAGTTGCAGCTGTGATCGCATGCTTCTATCTCTATGATATAGGAGGATATGACAGATATCTTCCTGTGGATGATAAGACAGTTTATTCAGGGATCGCTTTCAGCAATCTGGACAATGAAGTAAGTAACTTTGAGATAGTTGATGGTGATTACAGTTATATGGACAGGATGAGATATATCCTCGACAATATGCAGGCAACCGACAGTGGTGCGATCAAGCAGCTTAACAAGATCGGTGTAGCCAATGTCGATCCTGAGAGATCCGTGTTCAAGAGACTTGAAAAGCAACGTGCTATGGATAACAGCGGAGTATATGATGAGGAAGACAGCAGAAGATTTTACTATGTGATCAGATATAAGTTAAATAACGGCAGATCGGTTTATCGTCAGTACAACGCGAGATTTGAAGAAGGTTATGCACCTGTGGAGGCTGTATTTAACAGTCCTGAATATAAGGATGCATCAGATCAGATAGGCGAGATCATGCAAGAGAATGCACTGGCCAAGATCAATTTCATGGGCATGACTTATGATACTGATTTCGTTCTTTCAGGTGATGATATCAATACGTTCCTGGAGATCTATGATAAGGAATTAAGGGCAATGACTCTGGAGCAGATGACAAAGGAATATCCGATATACCAGCTTGGATCGGAGCTTAAGAGAAACGATATGTATATGGATATGCTGGATGGTTATTACCTGTATCCGAGCTTTACCGATTCAATCGCATATCTTAAGGGTAAAGGCATGAGCATAGACGTTAATGAAAAGACTTTTGATATAAGACGTATCGAGCATATCGAGATAAGGGATTATTCCAGAACGGATTATAATTCCAACGATGAAGGAATGCATTATGAGCCGGCTGAGCTTGTATATGAACCTGAGACCGATATGGATATAATAGAGGCCATCGGTAACGTTGCAATACCTGATCGTTTTGCATATGTTAACAGTATACTTAAGCCTTACGAGGAGAGACTGGATGTCAATCTCTTCTATCAGACGGAGAAGGGCTTTGTCAATAACAATTATGTTATGATCCCCAAAGGAAAGCTTCCACAGAGGGTAAGGGATGATATTGAAAAGGCTTATGCGGTTGCAGAACCCGTTCCGAATGAAATGTTCGGTGAAGAAGTAATAGCATATTAATAGAATATTGGACCTGAAAAATGGTGTGGTTGACATAATGTCAGCCGCGCCGTTTTTATTTACAATTCATTCATATGAATACTTGAAATTCGAGCCGAAAAAATGTAAGGTGGAGATTGACATATATGAATATGTACGAATGACATCAATAAGGAGATCATTGTGAAAAAGAGCGATGTATTGGAGCTTAAGAAAAGATATAAAAAAGAATCCTGCACAATAAGACGTCTGGCAGGTTGTTATGTGGATGCCAACAGACATAAAGTCCTTAAGCTTAATGAAGATTTCCTCAATATGAGAGAGGAAGAGTTTTTTAAGTTCATGGATATAGCCAAAAAGACCATGACCGGAGCGATCGGCAATAATATATTGGAACTTGAATTCCCCGGTGAAGAAGAACAGCCCGGAGGAAAGCAGCAGTTCTTATACGGGCTCAGGGCATCGGCGCTTGATAATGAAGATCTTCTGGACAGACTGTATGATCTTATCATTGATGGATACAGATATGACGGTAATTACCTTATCCTTGTATATAACGATGTCTATGACATAATGAGCAAGACATCGGATAATCTTAAGACCGGTGAATCGGAAGAAGTATATGATTATATTCTGGTATCGATATGTCCGGTGGCTTTATCCAAGGCAGGCTTAGGATACAGAGAGGATGAGAACAGGATCGGAGCTCGTATCAGAGACTGGGTGGTCGGAGTACCGGATCTGGGATTCCTGTTCCCGGCATTTGATGAGAGAAGTGCGGATATCCATAAGGTTGACTACTTTATAAGAGATGCCAAGGATTCTCATTCGGAGTTTGTATCCGATGTATTGGGATGTGGTCCTAAGCGTACGGCTTTTGAACAGCGTAAGGTATTCTCGGCGATAGTTAAAAAGGCGTATGGCGCTGATGACGAACAGGGTCAAGAAGCTCTGATCGGTATACAGGAGAGTTTTAACAATCGTATTGAGACCGAAGAGGCAATGAGCGGAGTCGGAATTAGTGTAACTCTTGATGCTGCCACTATTGATGAAGTGCTTGATGAGAACGGTATAGAGGGAGAGCCGGCGCGCATCATCAAGGAGGTAGTACTTGAAGAATTCGCGGATGAACTGCCGGATGTGGCCAATCTCATAGACAATAAAGAACTGGAGAAAAATGCCAAAGAACGTGAGAAGAAAGAACTTGTCAAAGAAGTGGCTTCTCTTAAGACGGAGCTTAAACGCGTCGAGAGCGAGAATATCACAGGTGATGATGTAAAGAATTATGATGTGGTAGTACGTGTTAAGCCCGAGAAGGCGCTGAAGATCCGTTCACAGGTGATCGGCGATCAGAAATGCCTTGTAATTCCCATGGATGATGATGAGAATGTTAATGTCAACGGTGTTAATACCAAGTTATGATTACAGACCATGATCGCTTCTGATTTTGATATTAAGGAAGAACTGAATAAGCTGCCCAAATCGCCGGGTGTATATATCATGCATGATAAGAATGATGATGTGATATATGTTGGTAAGGCCGTTAATCTGCATAGCAGAGTACGGTCTTATTTTCGTGAAAATGTGGGCAGGGGACCGTGGATCGACAGGATGATAAGCTTAATAGCTTATTTTGAATACATTGTAACGGATTCGGAACTTGAAGCACTTGTGCTAGAGAACAATCTGATCAAGGAGCATCGTCCCAAGTACAATACCATGCTTGTGGATGACAAGACCTATCCATATATCAGGGTGACAAGTGAGGATTATCCGAGAATACTTTTTTCAAGGGAATTAAAGAAGGATAAGTCAAGATATTTCGGGCCGTACACTTCCGCCGGATCGGTTAAGGATACGATCGAACTGATCAATAAATTGTATAAGTTAAAAACATGCAATACAAAAGTTGCGTATGGGAAAAAGACTACGGACAGACCGTGTCTTAATCATCATATAGGTCAGTGCATGGCTCCCTGTCAGGGTAAGATAAGTGTAGAAGAATATAATGAGCATATAGAACAGGCACTGGAATTCTTAAACGGTAATTATTCCACGATCATTTCCAGATTGGAAGAAGAAATGACACAAGCGTCAGAATCAATGGATTTTGAACGTGCAGCGGTTTTTCGGGATCTGCTAAGCAGTGTAAAGCAGGTTGCGCAGAAGCAGAAGATTGAACACTCCGATGGTGAAGACCGTGACATAGTTGCATTCAGTCATAAGGATTCCGATGCGGTCGTGCAGGTATTCTTCGTTCGTGGCGGACGTATGACCGGAAGAGAACATTTCTTTTTAAAGACGGATAGCGACAGCACAGGCGAGGATATTATCGGCAGCTTTATAAAACAGTATTATGCAGGTACTCCTTATATTCCCAAGGAACTATACCTTCCGTGCGAACTGTCGGATTCTTCTCTTATCGAAGATTGGCTGTCACAGAGGCGTGGAAACAGAGTGCATATGATAGTTCCCAAGATCGGTCAGAAGGCAAGACTTGTAGAATTGGCAACCGAGAATGCAAGACTGATACTTGATAAGGATAAGGAAAGGATAAAGAGGGAACAGGGACGTACCATAGGTGCCGTAAAAGAGATCGAGGATATCCTTGGAATAAAGGGCATCACGAGAATGGAAGCCTTTGATATATCCAATACATCAGGTTTTGAGAATGTGGGTTCAATGGTGGTATTCGAAGGCGGAAGACCCAAGAGAAGTGACTATCGAAAGTTTAAGATACGAAGCGTTGCCGGACCCGACGATTATGCGTGCATGAGGGAAGTTCTGACAAGAAGGTTTTCTCATGGCCTGGAAGAGATGGCGGAACTGGAACAGAAGGGTGAATCTGCCGAATACGGAAGTTTCACGCGTTTCCCCGATCTGCTGATGATGGATGGCGGTAAGGGTCAGGTAGGTATAGCGCTTGAAGTTTTAAGCGAACTAGGGCTTGATATCCCTGTATGCGGTATGGTCAAGGATGATAAGCATAATACGAGAGGGCTGTATTATGATAATGTTGAACTTCCCATAGATCGTACGGGAGAGGGATTTAAGCTGATAACGAGGATACAGGATGAAGCGCACAGATTTGCGATCACATATCACAGGAGTTTAAGGGCAAAAGATCAGGTCCATTCGGTGCTTGACGAGATTCCCGGAATCGGACCCTCGAGACGGAAGGCTCTTATGATGGCTTTTGACAGTATAGAACAGATAAGGAATGCATCGGTAGATAAACTGGCTTCGATCGACGGTATCCCATTGGGGGAAGCACAGACAATATATTCATTTTTCCATGACAGTGTGGTAGAATGAAGATTAAGCGATGCGCTTCATAGTGATGATAAAGTGAGGGATGATCATGGCAAGTGTTAAATTGGCAGAGATAATTGAGCATGGTAAGTTGGAGAATCTTACTCCTGAGATCGACATCAAGAAGATCAAGATCACACAGCCGGATATCAACAGACCGGCCCTGCAGCTGGCGGGATATTTTGAGCATTATGAGTCTACGAGACTTCAGATAATAGGTTATGTGGAATACTCATATATGGAGAGTCTTCCGGTCAAGAGACAGAAGGAGATATATGAGCAGCTGCTTACGTATCCCACACCCGGTATTGTATTTTGTCGTGAACTTAAGCCCAATGATCTGTTTAAGAAGACAGCCATCAAGCATGGTGTTCCGCTTCTTATGACCAAGAAGGCTACATCCGCATTTACTGCAGAGATAATCAGGTGGCTTAATGTCAAGCTTGCACCGATGATCTCCGTACATGGTGTGCTTGTGGATGTTTTCGGTGAGGGACTTCTTATAACGGGTGAGAGCGGAATAGGTAAGTCGGAGGCAGCACTTGAGCTTATCAAGAGAGGCCATCGTCTGGTTACCGATGATGTGGTAGAGATCCGCAAGGTATCGGATGAGACACTGATCGGTACGGCACCGGATATTACCAAGCATTTCATCGAGCTCAGAGGTATAGGCATAGTTGATGTCAAGAGTCTGTTCGGTGTGTCAAGCGTCAAGGAATCACAGGGTATAGATCTGGTCATCAGACTTGAAGAGTGGGATAAGGACAAGGATTACGACAGACTCGGTCTCGAGGAAGAGTACATAGAATATCTTGGCAACAGGGTCGTATGTCATAACATACCGATCAGACCGGGTCGTAACCTTTCGATCATATGTGAATCGGCAGCTATAAATCACAGACAGAAGAAGATGGGTTATAATGCTGCACAGGCTCTGTACGAGAGAGTTCAGAAGTCTCTTGCACAGAAGCGTGAAGAAGAAGATGAATAAGCAGAGAGGACAGAAGATGAGCAAGGTTGTATTTGGTGTTGATGTAGGCGGTACTACCGTTAAGATGGGATATTTTGATCTTGAAGGCAATGTACTGGGCAAATGGGAGATTCCTACAAGGACAGAAGATAAGGGTGCCAATATCATCCCTGACATAGCGGGCAGTATACTTGTCAAGCTGACGCAGATGAACATAGATAAGTCGGATGTTGTCGGTATAGGAATAGGTATACCCGGACCTGTCAGATCTGACGGTTATGTATCGGTTGCCGTCAATCTTGGTTGGAAGGATGTCCATGTTAATGAAGAGTTATCGGCTCTTACAGGCTTGCCGGTACAGGCTGCCAATGATGCCAATGTTGCTGCTCTTGGTGAGATGTGGAGAGGCGGTGGCCAGGGTTATTCCGATGTCGTTGCTGTTACGCTTGGAACAGGAGTCGGAGGAGGCATCATAATAGGAGGACATATCGTAAGCGGATCGACCGGTGCCGGCGGAGAGATCGGACATATCCATCTTGAGGATGAAGAGACCGAAGCTTGCGGATGTAAGGGACATGGCTGTCTTGAACAGTATGCATCTGCTACGGGTATAGTCAGACTTGCTAGGAAGAAGCTTGCAGATTCAAGTAAGGACAGCGTTTTGAGAGAGGGCGAAGTCACTGCCAAGTCCGTATGGGACGCAGTTAAGGCAGGAGATGAGCTTGCTGTTGAGGTGGCACATATTTACGGAGAATACTTGGGTAAAGGACTTGCTGCAGTTGCCGATGTAGTCAATCCGGAGGTATTTGTCATCGGTGGAGGCGTATCAAAGGCCGGAAGAGTGGTCATTGAATATATGGAGCCGTATTTTGAAAAGTACGTATTCCCGGGTGCCAAGGGCGCTAAGTTCGCATTGGCCAAGCTTGGCAATGATGCCGGAATATACGGTGCAGCCAAGTTGGTACTGGGTGAGTAGGCTTATTGTATAGATTTTAGATTATTTGCTTATGTGGAATGATACAGCAGACAAAAGATTATCAGAGTTCATCCCTGGGGACAGGATCCTCAGGGATGAACCTATGTATAAGCATACTACATTTAAGGTCGGAGGACCCGCCAAGAGATACATATCAGTTGACAGTTCGGATGAGCTTGTAGGGATACTTAAGGCGGTAAAAGACTCCGATTCTGACTTTTTTGTCATAGGACATGGAAGCAATATCCTTGTATCCGATTCAGGCTTTGACGGCCTTGTAGTAGAATTGTGTCATATGTCGGGGGATGTTAAAGTCGAAGGCCTCAGTCTGACTACGGAAGCCGGAACCATGTTAAGCAGACTCTCAGCTGCGGCGAGAGATAATTCTCTTACGGGACTTGAATTTGCATCAGGTATACCCGGAACTGTAGGGGGAGCCATATATATGAATGCGGGAGCTTACGGCGGAGAGATCGCAGATGTTCTTCGACTTGCGACCGTTTTTGATCCTGCAACGGGAGAGATATTTGATATCGTATCCAAAGATATGGATTTTTCATACAGACACAGCATTATAAAGAACAGGGGATATGTGGTCCTGTCGGCGGTGTTTGATCTTAAGGAAGGGGATTCATCCGTCATAGAATCCAGAATGAAAGAATTCAACGAGCGCAGAAGAGCCAAGCAGCCGCTTGAGTATCCGTCTGCAGGGTCGACCTTTAAACGTCCCGAAGGATTCTTCGCAGGAGGGCTTATAGAGGAATGTGGCCTTAAGGGTTATTCTGTTGGGGATGCACAGGTGTCCGAGAAGCATGCCGGATTTGTGATCAATAAGGGACATGCTACGGCAACGGACATATACAGGCTTATACGTGAGATAAGAGAAAAGGTTTATGCTGACACTGGTGTCATAATGGAGCCCGAAGTGGGGTTATTGGGGGACTTTGTATGAGATTTGTCATAGTGACCGGAATGAGTGGCGGTGGTAAGAGAACTGCCATGAAGATGCTTGAGGATATGGGCTTTTATTGTGTTGACAATCTGCCCATTCCGCTTATAGACAAATTTGTGGAACTGATCGCCATACCCAACAGTGAGATACAGAAGGTTGCGCTGGGGTTGGATGTAAGAGCCGATCAGAATTTTGATGATGCCACGAAAGCTTTGAGGACACTTAAGGATAACGGTTACAGTTATGAGATAGTGTTCATGGATGCATCGGATGCAACCCTTCTTAAGCGATATAAGGAGAGCAGAAGGATCCATCCTTTGGCTGTTCCGCCGGCTAACAGAGTTGATGAAGGCATCAAGAGGGAACGTAAGATCTTGGAAAGTATCAAAAAAGATGCCGATTACATCTTTGATACATCTAATCTTCTGACGCGCACACTTAAAGAGGAATTGGATAAGATCTTTGTTACGGGGGAGAATTACAACAGTCTTATGGTCAATGTTGTATCCTTCGGATTTAAGAACGGTATCCCCGCAGATGCGGATCTTGTTTTTGATGTCCGTTTCCTTCCCAACCCATTTTATATAGAAGAACTGAAACATCTGACCGGTAATGACAAAGAGGTTCAGGACTATGTCATGTCATTTGATGAGGCTCATACCTTCCTGGATAAGTTGGAGGACATGTTGCAGTTCCTTATACCGGGCTATGTAAAGGAGGGCAAGTATCAGCTTGTTATCGCCATAGGCTGTACCGGAGGCCAGCACAGATCCGTTACATTGGCAGAAGAACTGTACAAGCGTATGAAAGATAAGGGTGATTACGGTCTGTCTATAAGCCACAGGGATGTAAAGGACTGATATATGTCATTTTCAGCAGATGTTAAAGAAGAACTGAGTAATATAATAAGCAGTGCCAGGCATTGTCAGATGGCGGAACTGGCAGCTTTTGTCGGGTTTTGCGCTGTAGTTAAAGACAGCGCAGAAGATGGAAGAACGCTTACACTTATAACAGATAATGAACTTGTGAAGAGCAAGTTTTTTTCTTTATTAAATAGAACTTACGGGACAGACTCGGAAAAATCCCTTAGCGGAGAGATATGCAAATCGTTTCTTGAGGGATTAAGAGCTATAGATGAAAAAGGAGATATTCATCTAAAGGGAGAACCGGTAAGCAGTATTTTGCTTAAGCAGTCATGCTGTAAGAGAGCATATCTGCGAGGCGCATACCTGTGCGCCGGATCAATGAGTGATCCCAAGAGGAGCTATCATCTTGAGATAGTCTGTGATTCCAAGCCGCAGGCAGATCAGATCATAGAAGTGATAAGCAGCTTTGATCTTGAGGCTAAAACGACAAAACGTAAAGATAAGTATGTGGTTTACATAAAAGAGAGTTCGGCAATAGTCGATTTCCTTGGTATATGTGAAGCGCATGTAGCTTTAATGGAGATGGAGAACGACCGGATCGTAAAAGAAGTGCGCAATACCGTCAACAGAAGAGTTAACTGCGAGGCGGCCAATATCTCCAAGACGATCAATGCATCAACAAGGCAGATAGAGGATATCGAGTACTTAAGAGACAACTATGGCTTTAACCGATTGCCGGATAACCTAAGGGAGATGGCTTTGATAAGACTTGAATTCCCTGATGCGACACTGCCTGAACTCGGTGCACAGTTTGATCCTCCTCTGGGAAAAAGCGGGGTCAATCACAGATTAAGACGCTTAAGCGAATTGGCGGATAAAGAACGTCTTCATCAGTAATTTTTTACACAGGATGATCAGGCCAGAAAATTCATCACAGAGAATTATGATGTCCTATGTGTCAATCTTGTAGACAGAACCGATGCTTCAGGCATAATCGACAAAGCAATGGCGAGCGACACTCCTGTCATATTCTTTAACAGAGAGCCGGTGGCGTATGATCTGGGAATGGGTAAGGCCTTTCCGGATACATTGGAACTGGTCTTTAATAAATACGTTTTCACCCCATACAGTATCATCACTTATGACAATGTGCAGCAGTATTTGAATGCAGACAACTAGAGGATGCAGATGACTTCTTTATTTACTGTCGTTAAATTGTCTTGAAAGATGGAGTATCTTCCTATATAATGTGGTAGACGAGAAAGGAGAAGTTCGGACGGAAGGGGTTCCGTTTGGGCGGATGAGGAGTATTATGATTAAAAGAGAGATCACCATCAGGCTGGAGAACGGTCTTGAAGCCAGACCTGTAGCTATGCTCGTTCAGGTGGCCAGTCAGTATGACAGCAGTATCTATCTTGAGACTAATGACAAGAAGGTCAATGCCAAGAGTATCATGGGCATGATGAGTCTTGGACTTGATGTAGGAGAGAAGTTGACGGCAGTAGTTGACGGACCCGATGAGGAAGCTGCCATAGAAGGGATAGACAATTACTTAAGCGGTAAGTGAGCTTATGAAAGAGAAGTCAAACAGTAAGAGACTGCTTTTTATCTACAATCCCAGATCCGGGAGAGGACAGGTCAGGAGCAATCTTTTGGATTTGATCGATACATTTGTCAGAGCAGGCTACAAGGTGGAAGCCTATCCGACACAATATAGTGGAGATGCAGTAAGAGCCGTGATCGATAGAGATGACGGCTTTTCTCTAATAGTATGCAGCGGTGGTGACGGAACGCTCGATGAAGTAGTCACGGGAATGATGAAGTGTGATGAGAAGATCCCGATTGGCTATGTACCTGCAGGGAGCACCAATGATTTTGCCAACAGTCTGGGGATTCCCAGATCCATGAAGAAGGCGGCAGAGGTTGCCATGACGGGTAGGGCATTCCCTTTTGACATAGGCTCTTTCAATGATGATATCTTTGTGTATGTGGCTGCTTTCGGTATGTTTACGGATGTCTCCTATGATACCGACCAGCATATGAAGAACCTGCTTGGTCATATGGCATATATCATAGAAGGAGCAAAGAGGCTGCCTACGGTGACATCCTATCGTTATTCAATAGAATATGTCGATGAGGATGACAGGATACATGAACTGGAAGATGACTATTTGCTTGGAATGGTTACCAATTCACGATCCGTAGGGGGATTTAAGAACATTACCGGTAAGAAGATACTTTTGGATGACGGTGTTTTCGAGGTGACTCTTGTGAAAAAGCCGTTGGGGCCGATAGAATACATGATGCTTTCTGACGCTATAGCAAAGAAGGAGATAGATGCCGGGATAATCACGTCTTTTAAGGCAAAAAAAGTAACATTTACAGGCGATGAGCCTGTGGCATGGACTCTGGACGGAGAATATGGCGGAGAACACTTAAAAGTCGATATAGAATGTATGAAGCAGGCATTGCAGATATTGGTTCCATAATGTATAATATTTTCGTTCGATTTTAACAACTTTATACGGAGGTATTTATATGTCATTAGTTACAACAACTGAAATGTTCAAAAAGGCATATGATGGCGGCTATGCTGTAGGTGCTTTCAATGTCAATAACATGGAGATCGTTCAGGGTATCACTGAGGCAGCAGGAGAGCTTAACAGCCCTGTTATCCTTCAGGTATCCAAGGGCGCACGTGCTTATGCCAATCACACATATCTTGTGAAGTTGGTAGAGGCTGCTGTTGAGGAGAATCCTCAGATCCCGATCGCTTTACACTTGGATCACGGTGATACATTTGAATTATGTAAGAGCTGTATCGATGGTGGATTTACATCAGTCATGATCGATGCTTCTTCTAAGTCTTTCGAGGACAACATCGCTCTTACCAAGCAGGTAGTTGAGTATGCTCATGCTCACGGCGTAGTTGTTGAGGCTGAGCTTGGTACTCTTGCAGGTATCGAGGATGAGGTAGTAGTAGAGGCAGGTAAGGAAGCTTACACACGTCATGAAGAAGTTGAGGAGTTCGTGGACAAGACAGGTTGTGATTCACTTGCTATCGCTATCGGTACTTCACATGGTGCTTATAAGTTCACAGCAGC
>JAEEGL016691825.1_pt1 | contig 18207 bp, 21 predicted proteins | sample 9134231 | NCBI WGS metagenome assembly JAEEGL01 (sample SAMN16246548, study PRJNA631951) | gut metagenome | biome: gut microbiome; feature: rumen; material: fiber-attached | host: Bos | place: Iran: Karaj | collected 2018-10 | reverse complement strand
AGTCGCACTTGTTATAACCGGTGATATTATTGATAAGGGAAATGTGATTATGTACCAACAAGCTAAGAGATTCTTGACGGATTTCAAAGATGAGATACAAAAAGAAGCGAAACTATTAGATTGGCAGTATGTTATCGTACCTGGTAATCATGACTTGGATTTCAATATGCGAGTCCCTATGCGTCAACTGATTCTGAAAGATTGTATTGGAAATGGTGTTGTGTCAGAACCTGAATACGTACAAGAAGCGCTGAAACCACAAAAGGAATTTTGGAAATTCTACAGCGAATTAATAGAAGAAGATAACTCATGCAAATATTTTTGCGCCAGTATTACTTAAATATGCTTCAAATATACCAAATAATAGCAACTCGTGCAAATATTTTTGCGTGAGAGACCTTCACTAAAAGAAGTTGACACATTTGAGGAGGTTAAACTAACGGTTACTGTTAGGTGGGTAGTAGAGTTGAAATGTGTGAAGATAATATTATTGCGCCGACAAACATTCTTGACCTATAGTGTGCAGCCCCTTTAGGATTCTGTTTTTCTGCTCTGCCCTTGGCCGGCTTGTGCCGTTGGCGTAATGAGATAACTGGGCGTGCTTAATGCCGGTAACTCTGCTTATGGCAGAAAGGGTGGTGTACTGTTGCAGATTACGCAATGTAGCAGACATGGTGCGCTCGTAAACAAACTTATAATCTCCATTTGTTATGTAGGCTGGTATGGTGTCCCCGTCCTCTTTCATTCCCTCGATGTGAAAACCAAAAGCCTCCTGAAATTTCTTGATAACATCAGCTTCCGTTTTTGCAGTTGCAATTACAGCTCCCATCCCCTCTGTGGCAAGAGAGGCAGAGTAGTTCTTCTCACACCAGTCTATAGTTACGTGTAGTTCCATAATTAGTGCAAATATAGTATTAAATTTAATACTGTGAAAATTTTCTGCACGCACTTTAACCGCCAGTTACAATGCTTAAACCAAAAGTATATCGAGAGTTATAACTTAGAAGCTTGTGATTTAGGCTCACGCCTTGTATCCCAAATGGCGGCGATGTGGATGGTTTCGCCATCAATGTAATATACCAGCTTACTTAATTTGTGGATTATTACGCTGCGGTATGTTTTGCTGTGTTTTGAGAAGAGCGGGTCTATCTTCCCGTATTCAGGAGTTCCTAAAAATATTTGTAGATGATTGCGTATTTCTTGATTATATGCTAACTGAGTTCTTTTTCCAAATTTTACAAGAATGTAGTTTTCAATTTCCTGTAAATCTTTAAATGCCTTCTTGCTCCATTCAATTCTCATGATTCTGCAACTTTTGAAAGATACTCCATTACTTCCTCGTTAGTAACATAGTCTCCATTTGCAAAATCATTTTCTGCGGCTGTAAGCATTTCATCAATCTCTTCCATAGTGTATGGTTTTAGAGATTCTTCTTTGTCTGCACATTCAATGAGATGTTCTCCAATCCATCTCATGTTGCTTGGTGATAATGTCCCTTGAAGATAGTTTAGCAAATTTGTCAGAACCGCTTGTGTCATACCGTTTGTAGTTTTATGATTATGCTACAAAATTATAATTTTGATTTGGATTTTGCAAATCAGTTAAATTTTTCTTGCGCAAAGTTACGGATAAACAAAAAGTTAATCAATAGACAATGAATGATTTATGAATCTTTAACGCAGAACGGCAGCTTACTGTAACCGCCAGTTACAAAGATTAAACTAACGGTTACTGTTTGGCGGGTAGGGGAGTTAAAATATGTAAAAATATTGAGCCTGTATTTTTTCCCCTCTTCTTGATTGTTTGATTTGAAAAGTGCTCATAAATCGTTATGATTTTTTAACGAAAACTTTTATGTAAAAATTAAAAGGTTTGAAAATAATTTTCTAAATTTGCAAAATGAGCCTACGCCGTAACCTCTCAGTGTGAGAGTGGTGGGGTGGGCTTATAACATAACATATTGGCGTTTATTGACGCATAGTTCTGACATTCTAGAATCTGGTAAATTCAAAAACTCGTTCAGGACAGTTGCAGCAGTAGGTGTCTATGGGTATGCAGGATATTTGCGTCACTGTTATTGTGACGTGTTCTTTCATACGGCGTAGGCTTCGTATTGCTCAGACTGACGAGTTGGGCAAACCAGAGCCTTAGAATGCAGACTGAGTGAAAAACGAGGTCTGCGTTTTTTTGTGCCTATATGTAGTGGCGTAACAGATTTTAATATAACTAGATGGATATGGAAGAACAGGATAATATCCAATTTGTCCAAATGACAAGTCTAAATTGGGGCTCGTCTGGCGTTAAGGAAGAGCGGAACACTGAAAAGGAATATGATTCATTGTATGATGAGTTGTTAGATAAGTGTAATCCAAGTGGATTTAAGGGTACTCAAAAGTTTTACATTGCAAATGAGATTTTTTCAAAATTGTCAAATAATGGTTTGGGTATTTCAGATGATGAACTTCTTAAGCTAAGAGATAAAGCTATTGATGGGCTTGATATACATATCTCTACAGCCAAGAAGTTTGATTATCTAAGCAAGGTACTTAATCCTGATAATTTTATTAAAATAAAACCATACAATTGTGAATTAGTTGCTAATGCGGGTAGAATATATGATTCAATAATACAGAATAGGTATGATATTAGGGAGTTAGAGTGTATTGAATGCGATATATTAACAAAATATATTATTGAGGAATATGACTTTATTAGTCTCACACCAAATGAATATGTAAAAAAATATCCTAAAGGAAGGCATGCTGATAAAGCAATTCAAGCAATTCAAGAAGAATATTCGCGCTTTAATAAATGCTCTGCAGAAGAATACATAAAAGAATATCCTCAAGGAACTTACGCTATTGAAGCTAAAAATTTTATAGAAGATTACAAATCCTATATGAATTCATATCCCAATGGAAGATACAAGAAAGAAGCCGAGGAAGCAGCAAGAAAGGAAAGCGTGGAATCTATAACTCTTGTTGTTCTATTAATATGTTTATTGATTCTGATTTTAATTTTTGTGATATGTCAGTAGATTATTTATTCATTATGCTGTCAAGGTCTCAAAGTGTTGCGGAGACCATGTTTATTGGCTTTATGACATTTGTATGTGTGTCTATTTTTTTTGCACTTCCAGGGTGGATAAGAAAAATAAGAAATAGTGGAAAGAAAAATTGGGACGAGATTTCTAAAAATGAGAAAAATCAAAAGAATAATCAAAACTCAGACTGGGATGATACTAATAACCAATAATTTTTTTTTGTAATATGCCATCATTTGCTAATATTTGGACAACCATTTTGGAATGGTTTCAAGATAAACTAGACAGACGACAACTAATTATTGAGTTTAACAAATCTGCTAAAGCTGCATTTATAAATGGTAGTGCTCCTGTGGTTCTGGAGGCAAGAGTTTCTAAGGGGAACAAATCTTACAAGCACCAGTTTTCGGACTTTTTTAATAGTGGTTTTAGAATTAAAGCACTTGCAGGGTATCAATTATCTAAACAAGATACTATCAACATTGGTAATGTCATACTAGCCAATCAGATGTTGGTGCGCAGATTGGTTGTGTTAGGTTTTGACACCCTTGAAGTATGTAGTGATGTAGGAATACACGGTTGCCAGTGGCAGCTTCATGATTATGTTATGATAGGACAAAGTTCAAACCATGAATGATACAATACAAATTGCTGCTGATAGCGTTATGCAAGCTTCGCAGCAGGAAACTTATATAGACTGGTGGATGGTTGTAGCCATCGCTGAGTTTGTTTTGATAATATGTGTGCTTTTTGCTCACCGAAATAAAGCAAGTAAAAAACGGGATATTAAAAGGCTAGTTAAAAAAGAGGGGGATATTAACTTTGCTAATGTAATTGCTAGTTCTTTTGGCGCTGAGGCATTGTACAAAGAGCTTATAAGAAAATGTCATCCAGACCGTTTTGCGCCTGATGCGAATAAAGTTGCTATTGCTAATGATATTACTGAAAGACTTGGAAAGTATAAGCATGACCTAAATAAACTAAAAGAGTTAAAACAGGAAGCGATTTATAAACTAAATATCATCATATAGTTAACTATAATTATGATTTACAAATTAGACAATTCATCTGGGACTCCTAAGCTTATACCATCATCTCAAGTAGACATGCATTTGAATGGTAACAAAAACTCTAATTCTGAAAATATTAATAATACAGAATGCAATGAACTTAATAACCATTATATTGTAAGAGGAAATCCTTTTAAAACAGAAATAACGCCTGCTTATGGTATTTATTTTACGGATAAATCTGTATATGATAAAGAAATACAAGATTTAACAAGGCTTGACGATGGAGTAACTTTGGAAGAGTTGAGAGCTGAGCGTCAAAAAATTGATACTATGTCGGGAGATGTACTTGTTTTTATTTTGATATTGTTTTTTTGTATAATTAGTGGCATTGTTGGTGGTTTAATTGGTCGTAGGCGTAAGATTGGTGCTGTTTGGTCATTTGTTTTGGGTTTGTTTTTAAGTGTGATTGGTTGGATTATAGTTGCTTCGAGTGAGAAAGAACCAGAATTTATAGAGATATCAAATAAAGAGAAATGAAAATTGCAGGTTGGAGATTTATTGTTTTTGCAACTTTGTTTTGCCTAACAAGTTGTATTAGTGATACGGATACTAATTCGTACGAAGAAGATGAAGTTTATAATACTACATTTAAAAGAGTTGAGAATCAGTATAAAACTGATTTTCCTGCATATGGCTTTTCCGTTATGGCACCATGCTTGTTGAAAGATGTTAGTGACGAAGCTTCTGGAAAATATCTCGTTAACTATGGTGGTATATTGAACGAATATAATCCACAAAAGATGGTCGCATATCAAGTCTTGGTTTATGAAGTTAATCTAAAATACAAGAATGTTTCCAAACAAGAATATGAGAAAAATGTTAACTCATTACTCAAAAGGGGATTTGAAAATGGCAATATAGATTCATTTGAACTCATGAAATTTGGAAAGTCTGGTTTTCCGTGTTGTAAAGTGTCTACTCATTGGAACTCATATAAACAAAAGTGTATTGTTTTCGCAATGGATAACAAATTTATTGGCTTGAATGTAATAACGAATGATAATATAGATAAGAGATTTGATGATTTAATAAATAGTGTAGAATTTTATTATAAAGAAAATGATATAAATGACACGTTAAGAGTTAAGCAATCTACTAAAATTAAGATGACAACGAAAAAATTGGAAAAACATTTTTCCAATGAAAAATTTGAATTGGATTATCCTTCAGATTGGCAAATAATTCAAGATGATAACACTGTTAAGAATACAAATGTTTCTCTTCAAATAATGGAAAAGAAACGCAATGACGTGGACTTTAGACCAAATATTAACATCATTATTTCATCTAAGAGGGACGTGTCAAAACAAGAAATTATATCATGGTCAAATCATTGTAAAGGAGCCATATCAGGATATAAAGAATTGTCTGTTGATAATACGATTGTTGGAAATGCTAATGGTTGGGTATTAAATTATAATTGTGTAGTAGACGGTTATTTGTTGCTTGTTAATCAATATTCTGTAAAAAAACAAAATGGATCAACTGTATTAATTATTACATCTATGGTTGATCAGCATAAGACAAAGGAGCAATCTGATATTGTTAATTCAATCGTTCAGTCTATTCATGTGAAATGATAAAATAAATATCCATGTTTAGGATTCTTAGAAACGCACTAATGTTTGCATCGGTGGGGGCACTGCTGATTATGGCTTCTTGTAATAGTGAAAACTCAAATGGTACTGAGTCAGAGACTGCTGATGCATCGGCAGAGATGTTGTCTTATCCGCTCGGCAAGCATGCGGTAGAACTGTTTGGTCAGATATCCGATGCTATTGAAGAAGGGCAGAGCATATTGGAATACGGACACTATGTTATTGAACTACAAAAGGAATTTAAGAATGTGTTGGACACTTGTTCTAACAGAGATGACAGGTTTCCTATCAGGCGTCTTGCAACAGATATATCAAATGATTTACGATTCTTGACTATTGCGGATTCTGTCCAGAGTGCTTATTATGCTGACTCCATAGCAGAGCTGTATAACCAGATTACGTACCACTGGCGCAAGGGTTCATTTAAAGAGGGGTTAATGTTTTTTACTGAAGCGTATGTGGATATGGACTCAGTATCGTGGGTATTTCCGATGAGTATATTTATTCCTAAGGACAAAAGCAAGGATGAGTTTATGGTTGTAGAGTTCCCCGATGATGCGGTGGGTGATACTTATTTGTTCATTATTGATAGCAAGGATGCAGAGAATTTTGTATGGTCATTAGGTCCGGATGATGCATTTGTACAAGTGATGGAAAAAGGTAATGAGATTTATGGCCACATGGCGATACTCTTCCCCTTAGACTCCATAATGCCGCATATTAGAGAGCATGAAACTATAGGAATTAGCTATCTTACAGATGGGGCTTCAGACATCAAGCGCAGATCTGCTCTTTTTCACATGAAAGAGTTCCTGAAACTGTATGATGAGTTGGAATAATAGCATCCCTAACTTTTGCATTAATGCCAACAACTTGCACTAGATTGTAAAAGTGGACATTAAATAAAATTTTTAGTTAATAATTTTTTTATAAGTGCACACTGTCATTTTTTTCTTGCTTATTTTATTTCCAAAAGTGGACATTTCATACATTTATGTGTATTTTCCTTTGAACACAATAGACACACCTATACAACATCCTGATTTACAGCGGTTGAGCGTTTCCTTTGAACGAACTTTGGCACAGGAGTGGGATTTCTGCTTGAAAAAGAATCTTTCACCTCCAATTCGCCGTTATAGTATCGCTTTCTATAGTTGCTCGGGGTATCATACCCTATGGCATAGCATGGACGGCATTCGTTATAGTATTTCACGTAATTCTTTATAATGTCACGGAACGCGTCTATTCCAATAAACTGTTTTGCATTAAGCATATATTCGGCCATGATTTCCTCCTTAATCCAGCCATTAAGAGACTCGTTTACCGGATTGTCTGTTGGTTTGCCAGCTCTTGACATAGACCGTACGATATTGGTATCCTTTATTAAGTCATTATATGCCATAGAAGCAAAAACGCTTCCTTGGTCAGTGTGTAATATCGTAGGTTCCTCATGCCCCTTGAGTAAAGACACCACATCCATCAATCCATCTATGTACTGGTCTCGGCAGCCTCTTCTGTCTGCAACTCTGCTCGCAAGCACCTCCTTAGTAAACACGTCAAAATAGAATGTCGTCTCATAGTATATATACCCAAACTTGAAGGCGGTCATATCTGACACTATCACTTGTTTGGGCCGGTCCACTGTTTCCCAAGTAGAGTATATGAGATTCGGATACTTGTCTTTAACCTTACGAGGCTTATAATGACGCTTGTGCTGTGTCTCCGACCTTATACCAAGATACCGGAAGCATTTGTATGCGTAGTTATCTGATATGGTTATGCCCATGTTTATGCGCATATACGCAGCCACCCATCTATATCCGTGCGTCTTGTGTTTTGCGTGTACTTCACTTACGCATTTTACAATATCCATTTCGTTTTTTGAGGATGGCTTCTTGCTAGTCTTTGTCCACTTGTAGTAGCCTGAACGGCTGACTCTCATTATGGAGCACAAGGTCTTTATGTCATAGTCCCTTGATAGTATCTTAACTATTCTGAACTCTTCGGACTTAAAGGAACAAACTCCTTTCCCCCATCTGCGTTGTGGGTCACGGTGTAGTTTTTTTTAATCGTTCCACCTCTATACGAAGCCTTATTATTTCTCGCTTGTATGACTCCTCTGTTCGGTCTATGCCTGCTGGAAAAAGGTCTGCTTGATTTGACGATGCACGGTATAGCCCTTCAAGACCAGATTCGTCATATTGTCTCAGCCATTTCTTAAACGCTGTGTCCGATACTCCATTTGCAGTGCAAAAGTCAGATAGTTTAACACATGGATTGCCCTTATACCTACGTATAAGCAACTCCTTTTCTAACGGATTCAATTGTTTTCCCATAAAAGTTTTTCCTTTCTGGTAGAAAAAGGTCTTTTGTATGAAGTCCTGGCGTAGCGTTGTGTCTACGTTCTGAGCTACGCTCCTTCTCTACGACACAACGCTTTGCTGAAACAAAGATACAATTTTATTTTTTTTCTACCTACTCGTGTCCACTTTTAGAGTAGCAGCAACTTCTACAAAGACCAGCTCCGAACCATAGAGCTGCTTGATAGGAAAAAGTAGCTTCATCTTCAGCTACAGCGTTAACTTGCGGATTGTCTATATGATTGATACGCCTTCATAATATGAGGAAAGTCTCTTGCTAAAACATCTGGATTGATATTTTTAGATACATAAAGCACTTTTGCATCTTTTATGTATATTACCAGAGGTAGAGAATCTCCATCGTTCATCAAACTGAAATCCTTGCTATTATCAATTACATAAACATTGTTCCATCCATCATAATACTCGTCAAGATTCTTGAGGCCTTCATGAAAGTTTGTTCTTATACTTTCTTTGCCAACAGCATGACCTCCATTTGCCACTCTCTTTTCAACTCTTTTATATGAAGTCTCGATGCAATCCAACCATATAAAAACCAAGTTTATTTCATAACCTGCATCTTCAAAAAGTTGCAGATACTTCACTTGTTCCTCTCTCAAGTTGCACTCAAATGAAAAATCATTATGATTACTAATCGCTTCTTCGCAGAGCTCCTTAAATTTTCTATCAGTCCTTCTTGATTTCTCATACTCATATCTTAGCATGTCATTAGGCAATGTGTCTACATCAATCTCAAGTGCATCGATGTTTACAATATTGCAATTTACTAAACGAGCTTGCCTAAGCAAGCTCTGTAACGATGATTTGCCAGCCCCATTGGGACCTGCAACAACTGTGACTGTAGGTTTGTGTGGAGTCAAAATAATAAGCTATGCAAAAACAGTTGGGTAATCCTTTTTAATTAGATCCATCTGATGTTTATACAAATCCATCATATTTGGAAACTTTTCATCCTGTTTCATAAGATATGACTTCAGATTTGGCAAATAATATTCACCAGTCTCTTTATTATACTTCCATATCTTATTAAATTCCTTTGGCATATAATCGATACCTGTACAAACACTGATTGCAAAATTAATAATTATATCTGAAACGGCAAGCGTTTATGTTTGTTTTTTAACGGTGTGCAAAGTTACAGATAAATGTTGACGCACTGCAACTGGCAGTTACAATTTGATGAATAGGGGTGTTAAAATGTGTGAAGGACAAGTGCCTTTTTGATGATTGAAATTAAAGCATTACTTTTGTGGATGTGAATTTGAATTAACTGTATTTATGAGAATTCAAGATTTACATGATGAATGTTTTAAGTGTTGTTAGGAATGGAATAAATTATAATAGCTGAATGATCGGCATACGACTTTAATTTGTTGATTGATGAAAAAATATATCTAAGCAGGCGCATTGTATGCTGGTGATTCTCCATCGTGGAAGTCTCGTTTATACCGTATGCGATGGAATGGAGTGTCAAATGGTGACGTTTACTATAATGAAGTTTAATCTATGAATTGATATGTTTTAGATGACGATATTTAAGGACAGGAACACAAGATAGAATTTACTTATTTGATTTTTGTTGAAGTAAATGTGTTGAATATTTATTATGAATGAGTTGAAGACTAACGTCCTTATATTTGTAAATTTGATAGAAGAAATGTGATATTGACAAAGAAATACAAATAGCCCAATTTTTTTAGAATTGAAAAACAAATATTTTTATTATAGTGTTTCAATAGTACCAATTTTTAGTGGATGCTATTGAGATTAAATTTAGAATTAATATGGGAAAGATAACTGTAGACATTTTGAAGATTGCTTTCAGAAAATTACTTGCCTCTACATATTACGATAAGACGAATATGGTGATGAGGTATCATGTGGCCACGTTTGCTAAAAGTCTTTTTTCAAAGAATGAGGAAAATCGTATTTTTAATAATCTACTGAACGTGGCAGAAGGTAAAAACAACGAATTACTTGAAAAGTGGTTGCATGAGATTTCCTTGTCGTTCTATCCAAAGAAGTTGTCTGCAGTTGATGAGCTTATCGATAATATTGAGCATGGAAATGTTATAACCAACATGCCTCCATGTTGTATGAAGGTGGAGAGACTTATCGTAAAAGCAAATATGCCTGCTGAACTCTGCATACTTGATGTTGCTTGGCTTTTGTCTTATGGGTTTCGTGTAGATCGTCAATTATATAAGCATAGTTACGGCAATAGACTGGATTTGACAGCAGATGGTAGGAGAGTACGCTCTGGTAATGCGCTGTTTAGAAAATATCAGGCGCAATATAAAGGATGGTGGGAGAATGGCGTCGAGGCGGCGAACCAAAAAAGAATGAAAATGTAACAATAATCAATTTTGATATCTGTAATTGTTATCATTCTATTGATTTCAACTTTGATGAATTCTTTGCCTATTATGGTAAAAATTGGCCTAATGATAATATACGTGAAGATGCATTAACTCAAATCATTGTCAAAGTATATCAACGATATTGGGAAATTGCTCAAAATACAGATGTAGATGTTTTTAAAAGGAACAATAAAGCGAAACATCCTTTGCCGTTAGCGTTGATGAGTGCTCATGTGTTTGCCAATTGGTATCTAAGTCCACTTGACGATTATATAAACCAAAGGTATACTCCTTATTACTATGGAAGATATGTTGATGATTGTATGGTCGTGATAAAAACAAAGTCTGAAGAAGGAACTTTGGTAGATTGTGTTCAAAAAGAACTACCAGGATTAATAAATATCAATAACGATAAAGCTGTTTTTGCTTTTGCAGACGGTGAATATCAACGATTAGGCTCCTTTGAACTACAGCAAGACAAACTATACGTTTATAGGTTTGATTGCTTGTTGCCTCAATCATCTCTTGAAGAGTTTGCGCAAGGGCAGATGGAGCGAAGCAGTGAATTTAGATTCTTGACGGATGATATGGATACTGGTAATGTAAACTTAGAGTTTGTAACCTTGGTTAATACTCTTGACGTAGAAGAAGAACCAGGACGTAGATTCAATATCCTGGAAGAAAACAAGTATAAATTGGCAGTTTACCTTGCAAAGTTGTCGTCGAAACTATCCAAATATGGTGAACGGTACAATCATTATGAAGAGGTAGAGAAGGTGTATCGCTATTTCACAGAAGGACATATAATTAAGCACTATCAATTGTGGGAACGATTGATGACGGTTTTTGTGCTTGCGGGCAAGCAAGATTATGCTTTAGAATTTGCAAAGAATGCGAAGAGTCAGATTAAAATGTTAAAACCAAAGGAAGGGTTGTTTGGTGCAAATAATGAAAAAGGGATGCTGCAATTGCGTAATAGCCTAATATTTCATTTGGAGCAATCGAAGAATATGGCACTTGGTTTGCACCGAGAAACTCTTGTGAATGACACTCTTTATATCGATACTTTTATGGTGAGGATGCATTATAATCTGCTGCCACTACAAGAATTTTCTAAAGATTTTTCGACTAAGGGAGTGACGTTGACCATGGATGGATTTGTGTTGCGAGAGAATCTCCTCGAATATCGATGGATGCCATATTATGTTAAGTATTATGCTATCGTAAATGCATTAAGCATTGGTAAGGAGTATCAACCAGACGTTTACAAGCGTGCATTCGAAATATATTGTGCATTAAATAATGTAGGACATGGCAATCATTGTATGGCATTTTATCGACCTCCACAATGCGACAATGACATAGTGACGGAATTCAATGTGGATTTAGATAGGGGGCATCTTTATGATAACAACCTTACTGTTTCAGTCGTAGAAATGGATATTAAGGAAAAAGATGCATATGATGTTATTGATAATTATGGAGTAGTTGATGCAGATAAGGTAGCTGTATTTGATAACATTTTAGATCAAATAACTAAGATTTATAAAACAAATATTTTTATATTACCGGAGCTCTCGCTACCAATATATGAGTTAATGGGCTATTGCCTTTATGCAGCCAAACACGGTAGGGCTTTTGTTTCAGGAATGGAATTAGTTGTTAAGGAAGATACTGTATATAATTATATAATAACTTGTTTGCCAATTACCTTATATGGTCAAAGGGATGCTGTGCCGGTAATTAGGCTCAAGAACCACTATGCTCCGGAAGAAATAAAGATGATTCACGAGAAAGAAAAGAACATTCCACATTCGTCCCATATATGGCAAAATTTGTACCATTGGCATGGTCATGTGTTTGCCAGCTATTATTGTTTTGAATTGGCTAGCATTAAAGAAAGGTCTTTTTTCTATTCTATGATAGATGCCATATACTGTCCTGTATTTAATAGAGATACATATTACTTCAATAATATTGCTGAATCGATGGCAAGGGATATGCATTGCTATTTTATTTTGTGTAACGTTTCGCATTATGGAGATAGTCGTGTGACAATGCCTGGCTCTCATATGCAAATGAATTTGTTGAAGGTGAAGGGAGGTAACACCGTAGATAATAAAGCTGTTGTCTTATCTGCAACCTTGGATGTAAAGGGTCTCAGAGAATTCCAAAAGAAAACTCAGGAAGAGCAGGATAATCAAGAAGATAATGGACACGCAAAATTTAAGAAAACTCCACCTGACTATAATAAGTCTAATGTTGATAAAAGGGGAAGTAATAGATTCATGTCCCAGTATGGTGATATGACAGATGAATTCTTAGTGAATTTAGCCACTGATATTATGGAATATTAAAAGAATGTTATAATTATTCTGGCAACACTACAATTGTATTCCCGTTAGACTCTATATTGCCGCATATCAGGAAGCATGACACTATAGTGCTGAGCTATCTATCTGATGTGGCTACTGATGATAAATACAAGCTCGCTGTCTTTCACATGAAAGAGTTCCTGAAACTGTATGATACTTTGGAATGACGTCACTACTATCTCGGCGTGAGAGCTTTACTCCCCAACAATCTCTCTGGCTTTTTCAAGGGCTATGTTAATGTGGGAGCATACAAACTCTTCCGGCAGGGTGTGGAAGAATCCGGCCTTGCGGAGAGTGTCATGCACGTGTGGCTTCACACCTGAGAGCACTACCTGTATGCCTTCCTTCTTGGACTGCTGGCAGAGGGTCTCAAGGTTGTGAATACCGGTGGAGTCTATGAATGGAACACGGCGCATACGTATAATACGCACCTTAGGGGTCTCTGCGTAGTGTCCCATAATCTCATCAAACTTGTTTGCTACGCCAAAGAAGTACGGGCCCTCAATCTCATAAACTTCAGTCTTTGAAGGGATGTGAAGTTTCTCCTCATGTGATGCCACGTCAGTCTCCACATTGGGGTCTATCTCATCATGGAAGTCTTTAATCTGAACAGACTCACTGATACGGCGCAGGAAGAGGAATATGGCAAGCAGAAGGCCAATCTCTATGGCTATGGTGAGGTCAAACACTACAGTGAGAACAAAGGTGGTCATCAGCACTGCAAAGTCTGATTTAGGGTTCTTGGCCAGCGATACAAAGGTTCTCCAGCCGCTCATGTTATATGCAACCATTACCAGCACTGCTGCAAGGCAAGGCATAGGGATAAGCCCCACAAGGCCGCCCATAAAGAGCAGAACCAGCACAAGCACCACAGTGTGAACCATACCGGCCACAGGAGTGCGTCCGCCGTTGTTTATGTTTGCCATTGTACGGGCTATGGCGCCAGTGGCAGGTATACCGCCAAAGAACGGAGTCACTATGTTTGCAATACCTTGACCTACAAGTTCTGCATTGGAGTCATGCTTGCCTCCAACCACACCGTCTGCCACCACAGCGGAGAGCAGTGACTCTATGGCGCCAAGTATTGCTATTGTGAATGCTGCAGGGAAGAGTGTTTGAATAAGAGAATATATTGTCTCACCCTCTGCAAGCTCTAAACTTGGAGCTTTTGGTGCAGGAATACCTGAAGGGAGAGTGTAAAGGTCACCTATCGTGGTGATAGCCTTGGCACCCTCAAAGCTGGTGTAGTTCTTCAGAATCCAGACTGCAAGTGTAGAGACTATTATTGCTACAAGTGAACCTGGCACCTTCTTTGAAATCTTAGGCATGAAGATAATTATGAGCAGGCTTATGAGCGCCACACCAAATGACCAGACATCGATGGATGTGAAGTTCTCTGCATAGCATATCCATTTGCTTATGAAGTCAGCCGGCACCTTCTCAATTCCCAAACCAAAGAAATCATTCATCTGGGTGGAGAAGATGGTCAGTGCAATACCGCCTGTGAAACCGATTACCACAGGGTAGGGTATGAACTTAATTACGCTTCCTAACTTGAACAGTCCCATGAAGATAAGCAGGATGCCCGCCATGATGGTGGCTATCATCAGACCTGTGAGGCCGTGCTGCTGGATAATTCCGTAGATGATAACAATAAACGCTCCTGTGGGTCCGCCTATCTGAACTTTTGTTCCTCCAAGCAGCGATATCAGAAATCCTGCCACTATGGCTGTTATAAGACCCTCAGTTGGACCTACGCCTGACGCAATACCAAAGGCAATGGCGAGCGGGATTGCCACGATGCCCACTATTATACCAGCCATGAGGTCGGTTGAAAACTGCTTTGAAGTGTAGCCTTTCATCACTTTGAAAAAGGCTGGGGTGGGGAGTAGAGACTTAATGTTCATACGCGTTTGATTGTTAGAGAGGGCAAAGATAGTTGAAAGTTGAAAATTGATAATTGAAAGTTAAATTTTTTTGTACTGTTAAGCTTAAGTTTTTGCATATTTTTACAGAATGGTTACAAAATACTGTTTAACATGGCATTACAGTGTGATGTTTGAGTGATTTTCAACTTTCAATTTTCAATTTTCAACTTAAATCTTTAATTTTGCACCACAAACTTTATGCCCTATGAAAAAGCTAATACTTCTTATCTTCTCGCTCTTAACAGTGGCGGGTGTTTCTGCTCAGGAACTAAAGATTGATGCTTCACGTGCTGACGAGGCTCCTGCTCCAAAGAAGGAGATTCTTGTGGCTTTCTTCTCCGCAACAGGTAAGACAAAGAAGGTGGCTCAGGATTTGGCTGCCGCCGCCGATGCTGACCTTTGGGAGATTGTTCCGCTTGTTCCTTACACTGAAGAGGACCTTGACTGGCGCAACAAACAGTCACGTTCAAGCATTGAGATGAATGACCCTACGGAGCGTACCACCATAAAGATGTGTACTGACATTCGCTCATACAAAGTGATATTCTTAGGCTTCCCAATATGGTGGGGTATATGCCCGCGCATCATTAACTCATGGATTGAGAATAATGATTTAACTGGCAAGATATTGATTCCGTTCGCAACGTCTGGCAGCTCACAAATTGCGCCAGCTGTAAATTATCTGCGTAAAACTTATCCTGACTATAATTTCAAGGATGGCAGGCTGCTGAACACCTACCCTGAAGGGTTCCTGAAACTTTGGTCAAAGCAGGAGATTACTAATGGTGAATCGGTGAACCGGTGACGTACTGATGAACGTTAGGGAATAACCGGAGAACTGAGAATTTTATCGATTAACCGATTAAACGAATAACCGAATAAACTGAAATTTATGTGTATAGATCCTGAACAAATAGTCCCAATCTGCATCTTCATTGGCAGTGTGCTGCTTTGCCCGCTGCTTATATGGCTGGGTAAAAATCCTATAAAAAAACTGACCGATAAGCATGATGGCATATTCTTCACTTTTCTGAAGAACTTGTTCCACACTCCTTTTGTCATAGCATTTGTGCTGATTGTCTCTTATTTCACAATACAGAAACTGCCATTTATTGAGCCGTATCGTAGGAATGTGACACGGGGCTACATGGTGGTATTTGTTATTAACGCCATCTGGTTTTTAGTGGGGCTGATTGACTCAATACTTGACAGGGCGTATAAGAGGTCAAAGGAGAAGTATGGTTCAGAGAGCTCTCTTGACATAAATCTGGTAAAAACCATTAAGAAAATTGTTTCTTTTGTTTTATGGTTTTTTGCTCTTATATGGAGTCTGGAACTGTTGGGCGTTGACATCGCCGCTCTAGTAACCACTCTTGGTATTGGTGGTGTGGCAGTGGCTCTTGCCGCTCAGGAAACGGTGAAAAACCTCATTGGAGGTCTTACCATTCTTTCTGATAAGACTCTGCGTATCGGGGATAGAATACAGGCAAACGGTATTGACGGCTTTGTGGAGGATATAGGTTTGAGAACCACAAAGATAAAAGCGCTTGATAACCGTATTATAAGCATTCCTAATAGCAACCTTGTGAATAGCGCCATCACCAATATAACATCAGAACCTACTCGTAAGGTTGTTTGTAAATTAGGTTTGACCTACGATACTCCTCCTGCCAAGATGAAGGAGGCTCTTGCTATCCTGAAGGCTCTGCCGAAGGAAAACGACCATATCACCAAGGATATTACTGCCACCTTTGAGAGCTTTGGAGATTTCTCACTGAATATACTGTTTGTATATTACATCAAAGCTCCTCGTGAGAGTAATACCTTTGAAGAGACTTCAAAGGTGAATATGGCGGTGCTTGAAAAATTTAACGCCGCCGGATTGAACTTCGCGTTCCCAACGCAGACTGTCATTGTGGCTTGTCCACAATGACAGTCTGCATTGGAAACATCCTTTATAATGGCACCTACGGTGCCTTTTCGTGCTTCGCACGGGGCACCGTGTGCCCTTGTTTTGACCGTCAAAAAATGGCCTTGTTAAATCATTTTTATAGTTCTTTGGGTAAAACCCATAAAATTTTTTGCCCTAAAAGTTTTCTTTGTTACCAATATTTGCTAACTTTGCCAAAAATAAATTGATTATGAGGACAACATCAGTAGCATTAGGTGAACATTTTGAGGCTTTTATATATGGGGCCATTCAAACAGGAAGGTATAATAATGCCAGTGAAGTAATCCGTGCGGGCTTAAGAGCGTTAGAAGAAAATGAGATAAAGGTTAATAATCTCAAACTTGCTATTGCGGATGGTATAAATAGCGGATTGTGTGAAGATTTTGATTCTGAAGAGCATCTGAAGTTACTCAAAGAGAGAAGACATAATGGCTAAATTTCACTTAACACAGAGGGCTGTTGATGATTTGGATGGCATTTGGAATTATACATGTTCTACATGGTCTGAAAAGATTGCTGACGAATATTATAGAGGGGTTGTTAGGGAACTCCGCCAAATAACAAATCAGGAGTATATGAACCTTGACAAAAAGTATAATGAAATTCAGTCAGGTTTATACGGGCATCGTTTCAAGCACCACATCATATTCTATGATTTCCTTACTGACGGTGATGTCCGGATTATAAGAATTTTGCATGAGATGATGGATTTTAAATCAAGACTTTCATAAAATAAAAAATGAGGGAAGAATTCTCAGAAACTTAAGCTCGCTCCCTGAAATCAAGTGAGCTTTCTTTCAGCCCGCTCACTTAATTTTCTTGCAAAAACAAACAATTTATTTGTTTTTGCTCTCGTTTTTTATAACTTTGTAGCCATAACTCACACTATGAAGCCTTTAGTGAAAGGCAGAGGGTGGGTTTAAGACATATTAATAGGCGTTTGTTGACGCTTTGTTTCTGCTTTTAAGAATCTGGAAAATTCAATTGTGAAGGAAACAATGCAACAATGAATGCCTGCGAGTGTGTGATTACACTTACGGCTTTACGCCGTAGGTCATTGCATACGGCGTGGGCTTCTTGTTGCTCGGACTTTCACAATGGGCATTCCAGAGCCTTTAAAAGCAGGACGAGCAACAGTGCGAGTCCCGCTTTTTTTTATGTCTGTATTTGAGTTTTATACAGTATAATCCAATAGAATCAATGATGAGAAATATTAACCGACAATTGGAATTCCTTTTTGCTGAATGGAAAGATAAAAGTGCTAGAAATGCGGAGCACGAGTGTGATAAACACTTTGTGAAAGATGGGATTGTTTTAGCAGAAGGTAAAACTGAAGATATAGCAGAAAAGGAGTGGTGCCAAGCAAAAAGGCGAATAGCATTTCTTCTGAAAGACCAAAATCAGGGAAGTAAAGATTTTTGGGATGATGATAATAGAACTTGGCTGACAAAAGGTAAGTCAGACACAACCTTCTTTTTAAAAATCAAAAATCTGTTTT
>JAEEGL015560003.1_pt1 | contig 18207 bp, 13 predicted proteins | sample 9134231 | NCBI WGS metagenome assembly JAEEGL01 (sample SAMN16246548, study PRJNA631951) | gut metagenome | biome: gut microbiome; feature: rumen; material: fiber-attached | host: Bos | place: Iran: Karaj | collected 2018-10 | reverse complement strand
GCAAGGACTGAAAACTGCCCATGTCTCGCCCAGTTCCTGCGCGAATCGTATGACAAAATCCATTCAGCTCCAAACGCCGAGCTTTTGAAACACTATCCTGCTTGCCCTGCGGCAATTTATGCCACCGCGCTTTGACCGAATTTTTGTGAATCGTGCCTTGATTACCGGAGACTTCCGACGCATTTTTGAGTCGTCGGATGGCTTCTGGATCTCCAACACCCTCCGGCACGACCCCAGACAAACGCACATAATAAAAACCTGTACGCTTCCGTGTGTTCGGGAGTTCTCTCCATCCGCACAGATTACTCTCACTGTTTTTTGAGCGGATATTTCCCGGCAACCCCTGCAATGCGTCTGCAACCGTCACCTTTGAGGAATGAGGCATTCCTTCCAAAATGTTTTCAACCGTGATTTTCTTTTTCAAGTCCTTTCGACTGCCAAAGAAAAACACTCGTGTCCGAGTCGTCGGAACGCCAAATTCGCTTGCCTTTAAGATAAGAGGTGGAAGCACATCGTATTGAGACTTAACACGCTTCAAAGCCCGTGTGACAAGAGGTTTGTTCTTCGCATCTAACAGACCAAGGACATTCTCTGCCAAGAAGAATTTTGGCCGCAATTCCGACACCAAGGAAAAGAACTTTACGAATAAATCATTACGCGAATCATCCGCCCGCTGATGCCCCATGCGGCTGAACCCCTGACATGGCGGCCCACCAATCACGCCGTCAATATCTTTAAAACCAAACTTTTTCCGCATCCCATCGCCGTTCGTCTTTGTAATATCCGTCTGCCAATGCTGATGCCCGGGGAAATTCACTTGATGCATGTGCATGGCATCTTTATCCCAATCCACGGCACCAACTAGATTGAATCCAGCTCTGGCGGCGCCAAGGGAGAATCCACCAACCCCGCAAAACAGATCAATAAGCGTTGGCTTCTTGGGCTTGCGGCTCTGCGCCTGTTTCTTTTTAGTCGCCACGCTATCTTCCCCTCCAAGTATTCCGATCAATCTCAACATGGACAACAGGGGCATAACCCGCTTGAATAAACCCTTCCGACAAACCTCCACATCCCGCAAAAAGATCAATGAACCTTATCCGCTTTTTATCACACCTGGCAGCTGTAGCAATATGCGTAGGGCATACGACATCCTGCCCCTTGCCACATGGCAAGGAGTCATGTCGAACATCGCATTTCCTCCGCTCTCTCATCCGTCTCTCGTTTGCGAACAGATGGCTCGCCTCACTGTTCTGGTTTTCGTCCTCCCGGCGGCGGTTCTCGTCGCATGGCTATGTCACGCAGGCATTCCTGCCTGTATGCCCTGTAGTATATCAAATTTTCGCGGCTTTTTCATCATATTTGCCACGATTTTTCCACGCCTCTTGCCGGGCTTTGATTTCTTTGGTCCGCATACTTGGCGCAACATGACCAGCGCCTTAATGTGGTCGCTTAATTCGCCGCGCAAAGCACACGCCTTGCATCCCCGGGGACAGACCCCCGCCGCGCCTGCAACACACATCCCCCGTCACATATTGCAATATGTGACGTGACTTGACCGCTACACGCGTCGCCATGCCCCTCTCCAAAACATGAACCTCGCCTGCAACACACATCCCCCGTCACATATTGCAATATGTGACGTCATGTGATATAATGGCTGCATTGACAACTAAAGCAGGATGGTGGGCAATGGCAAAGAAGTTCTGGAAAGTGTGCAGGAAACTTGCGAACGACGAGCGGCTCGACGTGCTGAGGCGCGTGATGATCTCCCCTGATGCCGACGGCCTTCCCGTGGGGCAGATTTCCGACATGGTCAGTCTTGGCCAGCCCGCAACGAGCATCTACCTTGCCCAGCTGCAGAACGACTGCGGACTTGTGGCCTCCTACCGCGATGGAAGGTACTGCCTCTACCGCGCAAAGCCGGACGCATCCGACAAGAGGATAGCCACGCTCTTCGCCGCGCTGCAAAAGTACTTCCTGGAAGAGTCCGCCGGATTTGTCTTTGTTGATGGGAGGCGCCCAAGGCAACCGCTCTTCATGTCGATCCTCCCGGCGCTCGCGAACGAGGCCCGGGTGCGGCTGTTGCGGATTGCGAGAACAGAGAAGCGAACGAACAAGGCCCAGCTCATGAAAGCCACGGGGCTTACGGAGCTAAACGTACGCCGCCATGTGGCGTGCCTGCAGGAATGCGGTCTTGTGGAAATCGACTCCGGCGCAATTGCCTGGCGCGAGCCATCCGATCCCCTCTCCCGCCTCTTCATCCAGCTGTCGCTTGCCTAGCCCCCGTCACATATTGCAATATGTGACGTGAGTTGAACAAACAAGCCTGCTGCCGCTCATATATGAAGTGCCGCAATCCCCGCGGCTTGTTTGTATTGCTTGCCCTTGTTGGCAATCGCAGCAATACCTTCAGTTCCGGCAAAGACGTATCACCGGGGACAGACCCCGCTACTCACTTCTCGTGCTTACCGGTCGGGCTGTGTACGCAGCCGGAGCCGTTGGAAGTCGAGCCGCACCAGATGCACTTGTTGGCCCCTGGGCCGTGACGATGCTTGCGCGTCGGCGAGTGAACGCAGCCCGAACCGTAACTAGACGATCCGCACCATTCGCAATGTTTCTCGTCGTCACGATGCTCGTGCTTGCGCGTCGGTGAATGAACGCAGCCCGAACCATAGCTCGAACTGCCGCAATGCCTGCATTTAGTGCTCATACGTCCCCTCCTTTACCTCAGTACTTCACAATATCCATACCGTGTATTATATCAAAAGTTGAGCCTCCGTGCCAAAAGTAGGCGACAGATTTTCAGGTCCCCAATATTTCCACCGTAGGGCGGGAGCGGAGGGCTGCCGCCCGCCCTTCCCCTATACTTTGCCTCTCTTTATAATTATCGCCAATATCGCGACATCTGCCGGGTTCACCCCAGATATTCTGCTTGCCTGCGCCAGCGTCTCAGGGCGGAATCTCTTTAACTTCTCCCTACACTCAAACCGTAGCGAAGTAATCGCATCATAATTAAGCCAGTGCGGTATTTTTATATTTTCATCTTCTTTGGCGCGCAATGCCGCAGTTTTTTCCTGTTCAATGTATGGCGCATAATGACGCATAATATTTAATTCATCTATTGGACACCCCTTCTCTGCCGCCTTCTCGTCATTCCACCCTTCTGCCATTGCTTGATCAAGAAGTCTCTTTTCCCCCTTCCGCTTCTCTATTTCCTCTTTAGGGATTATACCGACGCGCTCAGCCATCTCCACAAGCCGATACCGAGCGTTGTCTTGCCGCAGGATGAGCCGCCGCTCCGCCCTACTCGTAAACATTCTATACGGTTCATCGGTGCCCTTCGTCACCAAATCGTCTATCAGCACGCCAATGTACGCATCCTGCCGACTAAGAACCATCTGCCCTTCTCCTGAGCACTTCAGCGCGGCGTTTATTCCGGCAATGATCCCCTGCGCTGCAGCCTCCTCGTAGCCCGTCGTCCCGTTAATCTGCCCCGCAAAGTAGAGATTGTCGATGCTTTTCGCTTCAAGAGAATGCTTGAGATCGCGGGCATCAATGCAATCGTACTCAATCGCGTACGCATACGCCAGGAACTTGGCGTTTTCAAGCCCTCTAACGGAATGAACCATCTTCTCCTGTATTTCACACGGCAAACTACAGCTTAGGCCATTCGGATAGATTACTTTCCCTGCAGAGTCCTCTGGTTCGAGCATAACATGATGCTGGTTTGCGCCTGTAAAACGCACGATTTTGTCCTCAATAGATGGGCAGTACCTAACACCAGTGCCTTTGATTGCGCCCCCATAGAGCGCTGACGAAAGCAAATTCTCCCTGATTATCCTATGTGTCTCTTCGTTTGTATGCGTAAGCCAGCATGGCAGCTCTGGGAGAAATGTTCCACGTGGAACATTTCCTGCGCTCTCGCCACATTGTTCCACGTGGAACAATGGGCGCGGGTTCTCGCCAAGCTGTTTCATGCAGGCGCCAAAATCGCACGAATCTGCTGCCAGCCGCGGAGGCGTGCCTGTCTTAAGCCTAAAGAGCGATAGCCCATGCGATTGCAGAGAATCGGAAAGCCTGTCCACGGAAGGGCGATTGTCCCCGCCGCTAGGCCTACCGTCTTTGCCTATCCAGACGCGTCCGCGAAGGGCGGTTCCAGCTGTAATTACGACTGCGCTAGCAAGGAATTCCTCGCCAGTAGAGGTCCTAACGCCGATTGCCCTGGCGTTTTGCGCTGTTGGCGCACAGCATTTCTCCGTTAGTATTTCTACAACATCGCCTTCAAATATCTTTAAGCATGGTTGGCTCTCGGCGACAAGGCGCATTCTCTCGGAGTACTCCAGCTTTGCGCATTGCGCTCGCGTTGCCCAGACAGCTGGGCCTTTAGACTTATTCAGAATTTTGCTTTGAAGGGCGGTTGCATCGGCATTCCTGCCCATTTCGCCACCGAGCGCGTCCAACTCGTGGACGAGATGGCTTTTTGCGAGCCCGCCAATCGAGGGGTTGCACGGCATTCTTCCAATCGCATCAATTTTCGAAGTGACGAGAAGGGTGCTTCTCGACATCCTTGCCGAGGCCAATCCCGCTTCAATGCCGGCATGGCCACCGCCTACAACTATAACATCAAAACTCATAATCGTGAATTAATTGCTAATTTTTGTGAACATTGGGAAAGCGCAGCCAATGTAATGCTCACGCGAGGATATTTTGAATGAATACGCAATATAACAACAGAAAGCATAATATATCAAACATTATCTACAAATGTACACGGGGAATGTATATAGTTATCAAGTAGTTGTCAACAATCCGTCTCTCGGCCATATTATCAACGACTGTTCATAACTTGTGATTTCTTGGAAAACTCGCATCCGCAGTAAGCCTGTCTATATAGGCCTAATGCCTTGCTTTGCAGAAGGGAAGTCTTGAAACCATCCCTTTTCTTAAAATCCTCCTTTAGAAAGGTTTGCTCGTCACTAGCGGAAAAGACTTGCTTTGAATCCTTATGAGGCGACACCGTAAGAGAGGTTGTAAAGGCATCGAATCCATTCCCGCTGGCAAACGCCGCTGCCCGTGCAAGGGAATATTTAAAGCATAATGCACAGCGATTGCCGCGTTCAGGCTCGTTTTCATGTCCAGAAGCGACTTTCTCCAGCCAGTCTTCATGTGTATATTCGTCGGTGACAAGTTCAACGCCTGCAAAGGCGGCGAACTGTAGCGCCGCCTTCCTGCGCCGTTCAAATTCCTCCCTGGTGTCGATGTTGGAATTGGAAAAGAACATCGTTATCTCGTGGCCGAGATCGTTGAGCCGCGGGATGCATCCGCTTGCGCACGGTCCGCAGCAAGTATGAAGAAGCACTTTCATGGCGCGCGTATTATATCATAAATACCTGCGGAAAAGCGACAATGCAGATTTTGTGTTTTTTTGATATAATACCATGCGATTCAAGTGGAGTCTACGGACCAAAAAAGGAAAATCAAAGATGATGATGAAGAAAACCCTGTTCGTCGCCGCGCTTGTCGCGGCGTCTGTCGCGGCTGACGCGAAGACGATAGGAATCTGGAAGGACAAGCGCGTGGGCAACCTGTCCGGCCCGGTGAACACGCTCACGAACGCGGGCTGGAACGTCGTGTGGCTTACAGAGGGCGTCAGGGGCAAGAAGGGCCACGACCTCGAGAACGCCGCGACGCTCGAGAAGTGCGACGTAGTCTACTTCCCGGGCGGCTGGGGCAGGTACTTCTTCCCCTCCGCGAAGGCGCGCAAGACGGTGATCCGCTATGCTGCGTCAGGCGGCGGGGCGCTCGTCACGGCCTTCCGCGGCGGCTATACGCGCACGGCCAACAGGCCGATGTTCCCGGAAATCGCCGAAGTCTACAACAGGCTTTCGAGCTCGTGGATATTCCCAAGCGGCAGCAGCGACATCGCCAAGGCCTTCGGCGGCAAGGCGGTCTCTGCCGGAAGCGGCGACCACCTCACGATCAAGGTCGGGCCGAAGGGCACCGTCTTCGCCGAGAACTCCGGCGACCCAGTCGGCGCGCTCGGCGACTTCGGCGAGGGCAGGGTCATAGTCTATGGCGGCCACTTCTCGTATTCGCCCGGCGACGACACGAGCGCCGACAACGACCGCCTGCTTCTTGCGATGGTTGACTACCTTTCCAGCAGGGGCAAGCCCTCGCCCGACAAGGCGGCGAAGGCCGCCGACAAGGCGGAGGCCTCGTTCATCCGCCGCGAGCGCATGTGGGACCTCACGCTCGACGAGCGCGGCCCCGACCGCGCGGGCGGCATCATCCCCACGGCGCGCAACCGCGCTATCGCCATCCCGGAGTCGCTTGCGTACAAGCTCGAGTATTTCGCGGGCTTCCTCGACAAGTCCGACGCCAGGAAGTGCCGCGCCGCCGCAGACGCGATGCTCAGGAAGTCGAAGGCGGTCATCGAGGCAGCCGCCGAGATGAAGCGCGAGGCGGAGGCCAAGCTCAAGGCGATGGACGTCAAGGAACTCAACGCGTTCTCCATCACCGGCAGCCAGTGGAACGCAGAGGCGGTCGTCGAGAAGTTCGCCAAGATCGTCGATACGAATTCGTTTGCCGCAGTCGAGGCGCTCGTCGCCGAGATGTCGCCCAAGGTGCTGGCCGCCAAGACCGCCGCGCTCGACCGCGAGCTCAAGGAAGACCTGAAGAGCGTCCCCGCGCTCGTGAAGAAGACCGCCTCGAAGTGCGCGAAGGAGCGCCGCGAGGCCGCGATGGAGCTGGGCAGGATACAGCCGACCGACAAGGGCTCCCTCAACGCCCTCGTCGGGCTCCTTGACGACGCAGACGAGGATGTTCGCGCGCAGGCGGCGATTTCGCTTGGCTGGATGCAGGCGAAGGGCGCCGTCGATGCGCTCGTCGCGAAGACGACGTCGAAGAACGTCCGCGACCGCCGCCGCACAGTGCAGGCTCTTGGCATGATCGGCGACAAGCGGGCCGCCCCCGCGCTCATGAAGGCGCTTGACGACCCCGACAGCTACGTGAAGCAGATTGCCGAGATCTCCCTCGGCTACGTCAAGGCCGAGACCGCCGTGCCGAGGCTCCTTTCGATTGCAGAGGACAAGAAGGCCGGAGAGCAGGCGAGGGAGGCGGCGATACTGGCCCTCGGCTTCATCGGCGACAAGAGCGTGGTCCCGGCGCTCGAGAGGCTCAAGGCCGAGGCGGGCGACGACGGCCCGAAGATGAAGTCGCGCTCGAAGGCCACCCCCGTGGGCAACCCGTTCTCCTACGGCACGCACGCGATGGCGAAGACCACGCTCGGCATAGGCCTCAGCGCCAAGACCGCGCTTGAGGACATCGCGGGCGGCGGCAGGAAGGAGCCCGGCGTCCGCCAGAACAAGTTCCGCAGGGGCAAGGACCTCTTCTACGCCGTGACCGGCAACTGCAACGCGCTCGCCGGACGCATCGCCAACGGCAACGGCTCGTTCGCCTACAAGGACCGCAAGTACCTCCTCGCGCACCTGAAGGAGGCCGGCTGCACGGGAGTCCACTTCGCGTGGGGCCATCCCGGCTGGAGCACGGCGGCCTACAAGGAGTTTCTGCGCGAGGCGGACGAGCTCGGGCTCATCTGCATCGACACGCTCCCCGGCTACACGAACGCCGGCATCCCCGAGACGGCGTTCCGCTTCGACCGCCTTTCGGAGTTCGCCTGCCTTTCCGGCTTCTGGGCCGAGGAGACGTGGCCGGAGCCCGGCATTTCGTCGAGCGGGTTCCTTGCCGCGATCAAGAGGCGCTTCGGCGAGAACTGGCGCGAGACGAGCGGCCTTACGGCCGAGGAGATCGCCGAGGTCGAGCGCATCGCGGCGGCGGGCTACAGCTGGATGTCGTTCGGCAACGTCGCGAACCGCGGCAAGGGCGGCGAGAGCAACTTCGACGCGCCGTGGAACGGACGCCTGAGGTCGCTTGTGCTCGAGATCGACGGCGAGGTGCTTGTCAACGCCTGGCGCGAGTCGCAGGACTTCCTGCACGGCGCGAGGATGGGCTTTGCGCAGACGTTCGTCGTCTCCACTGCCGACCCCGTCAGGTACGCGACCGACGGCGTCGCCTGCGGCATGCTCGACTCGATAGGCGTCGAGACCTACCAGTCGTTCGGCCGCTCGACGGCGTATTTCATGCAGCGCTACCGCGACGGCGAGGGCCGCTCCACCATGAGCGAGCTCTACAACTGGTACTGCCCGTCGAACGAGCACGCTCTTCGCGGCTTCTGGCAGAACGCGATCCACTCCAAGTGCTTCTTCAACTTCGGCCTCCACCACATATTCAAGTACGCCTCGAGCGAATACCTCTGGAACTGGGAGGAAGGCCGCTGGGACAAGTTCCGCGAGGTCTTCAGGCGCGTCGCGGCGAACCGCGAGTTCTACCGCATCGTGCCTTCCGCCGCGAACGTGGCGGTGCTCTACTCGGCCCGAACGCCGATGTGCACGAAGGTGAACGCCTACCAGCCCTGCCCCGTCCCGCTGAGGGTCGACCAGAACGCGATGGCAGTCTGGGTGGCGCTCGGCCAGAAGCACATCCCGGCCGACGTGGTCTATGCCGACGCGATCGCGCCCGAGAAGCTTTCCAAGTACGCCGTCGTCTACCTGCCCGACTCGAAGTTCCTCGGGCCTAAGGAGATTGCGACGCTCCGCGAGTGGGTCAGGGCGGGCGGCGTGCTCGTGGCCGAGGCCGGAACTTCGCTCTTCGACGGCGAGACCCTCGCGCTCAGGAAGGACTACGCGCTTGCCGACGTCTTCGGCGTCAGGTACGAGGGCACGGACTTCCTGCCCGACGACCAGAGCGACACGTTCTGCCGCCGGCGCGGGCTTTCAATCTCCGCGTTCAAGTTCGTGGGCGACCTCAACCAGCGCTTCCACCTCGAGGACTCTATCCACCGCGACATCAAGCCCTCGAAGGGCGTAGTCACGATGAAGTTCGGCAAGGACGCGCCCGGCGTCCTGCCCGGCATCAAGGCCGGCGACGAGATGGAGATCGACGCCGCGCTCGGCATCGACCGCGTGAAGCCCACGACGGCGCGCGAAATCGCCGCGTTCGCGGACGGGCGCGGCGCGATGTTCGTGAACGAGTTCGGCAAGGGCCGCTGCTACTTCTTCTCCTCGCAGTACCCGCTCATGGGCCACGTCACGAGCGAGTGGGAGATGATGCCCAACAAGTTCGTGTTCTGGCAGAACGTCGCCGAGACGCTTGAGGCGGCGGTGAAGGGCGGGTTCGCCATGAAGGGCGCAACGTGCGCCGTCGAGGTCTCGGGCCTCGGGCCAGACATTGAGGTCACTGTGGACGACCAGGGCTCGCGCTACGTCGTGCACCTTCTCGACTACGACGTTCGCTCGAAGGGCGTGAAGGGCGCGTCCCTCACTGTGCCTGGCACGCGCCCCATCAAGCGCGTCTGGTATCCCGACACCGGCACTGAGCTCAAGCTCGACGGGCGCACCGCCAAGCTGCGCGACTTCCGTCCGTACGACATGGTCGCCGTCGAGTTCGAATAGAAGATGACGTCCAGGATAGGCGTGGCAACGGCTGTGGGGATGCTCGTATGCAGCAACCTCTTCATGACCTTTGCGTGGTACTGGCACTTGCGGCTGCAGAAGCCAGGCGAGGCGAGCTGGCCGGTATATGCGATAATACTCGTGAGCTGGCTCATCGCCTTGATCGAGTACATTATCCTCATACCGGCCAACAGGCTCGGCGCGGCGAGCGGGCTAAACGTGGCGCAGCTCAAGATAATACAGGAAGTCGTGACCGTCTGCGTGTTCGTTCCGTTCATGCTGCTCTTCATGGGCGAGAAATGGCGCTGGGACTACCTCTGGGCCTTTCTCTGCATGGTCGCCGCCGTGTATTTCGTGAACCGCGCAAGACTGTAGGAGGAAGGCGGGCATTTGCCAAAGGGTCAGCCCTCGGAGTTCGAGATTAGTTCGAGTTGGAGATAATAGTTGGAGTTTCGAGTTCGAGTTCGAGAGCGGAATTGTAAAATTCCATTTTCAACCAAGCACCAACGACTAGCGACTAACGACTAACAACTGACTACTGACTACTGACAACTGACTCCTTACTCCTAATTTTAGCCGTGGAGAACGTGTAGAAACGTGAATGCTCCGCATTTTCTACACGATCTGCACGTTCTTCACGGTTAAGAATTTAGCCGTGGAGAGGGGGAGAGGTGGAGAATCGGGGCAGACGGGGACAGACCCCGAAAGTTGTGGCGGAAAGTAGATGAAACTGCCGCGTAAATTTGATATACTACCCTTGTTCTCAAGGAACAGTTGATCTTTGATATAGGCTGGGAGACGACAATCCCGGCTGTCGGGCCGAAGGAAAGGGCGGTTTCGATGAAACTGCCGCAACGGTAGGGTCACGCGTCCCGCGTGACCGTCGCCGCCAACGGCCAAAACCTCGTGAAGCCGCGCACACAGGCGGCAAAACGGGGAGCTGCGGAAACGCATCCGACGCCCGCAGCACGTACGCAACAGCGTATGACGCTTGTACAGAAATCGCCAATTTCAAGAATCAAAGCGGAGTACGAAGGTTGCGCTGCGTGGCAATCCATGTGGCGTGTCTTCTTATCATGTTTTGATTCGGGCGTTTGGCGATGCCTTGTACAGACGTGAGAATGTAAGGCACGCCACTCTTCTTTCCTACGCCGAGAGTGAATCGTGTTGGTATTTGGCGTATGGAGAGAGAGAAAGCATGGTAAAGAAGTACGTTAGGGCATTTCTGGTTCTATTAGTATCTGCTATTGCATTGCCTTTAATCGGAGCGGGAAACGAGGGGATTGACAACGACGAGCCATTGTTCGTGATACCAGCGTCCCTTCCCTCTGAATCCCAGGTTCAGCAGGCGCTCAAGATTGTCAAGGAACTGTGCGATGAGGACGCCAGGGCCTTGAAGGCCGGGAAGATCAGCGCAGCGGCGTTCGCACAGAGACTGATGGCGCTCTCCGGCACGACCGAAGACTATGCGGTGAAGCTTGTCCTGTTTCGCAACGCGTTTAGGCAGTTTCTGTCGGCAGGCGACACCAAGGCCGCAACAGCGCTTTTCGAAAAAACGCTTGACAGTTTTGGCGGTCGTTTCGCCTCGGAGATGGGAGGCTACTCATTGTCCGCGTTGCGAAATCTTGTGTCCCGGCCAAAGTCCACAAAAGAACTTGAATCATTGCTGACCCTTGTCGAAGAGTCGGTGTCCAGTTTCAGGGAACTTGCCGAAGCCGAAACCGAACTTCGAAACAGTCCATCTGACGAGAGGGCGAAACGCAAACTCGCACTTTCCGCCATCAAGCTCATGGACTGGGATCTCGCGCTTAGGACATACGCAGAGTTGGGAGGAGAGAGGGGCAGCATCTGTCGATGGGAACTTGCTGAGCCAGGATTGCGTGGAGACAACTGCACGTCTGAGCGGTGCGGGGACTACTGGTGGGGATGCACTGATGGGAAGGACGAGCAAGGGCTCTTGTTCAGGTCGATATCAATCCATGCCTCATTCTGGTACCGCAGGGCGCTTGCCGAGGGCAAGATGACAGGGCTAAAGGTTGCACTTGTCAAGAATCGGATCGGCCAATCGAAAGCATGGATGGGAGAGCCGCGCTCCGTTGTGTCAATGAAGGCTGAAGGACGAGGGAAGGAGCAATTGATCTTCTCGGAGGATTTTGAAGGCAACTCGATGAAGTTTGCGCTGACAACCGTCGGTTCGTTCCCTTGCCCAGCCTGCATTAAAGTCGGTATGGGCGTAGATGGGTCGAGGGGGTTCGGTTTTGGCAGGTCGTCGTGTAGAAGAGATGCGCATTTTAACTACGTCAACACTTTGACGGCAACATTCAAACAGCCATGGTTTATAACCAGAGTCGAATTTGACGAAATGGAACGTTATGGAAATACAGGCTCCGCAGGTAATATCATCGTTAACCGTGTTGGCAATGAAAGATTATGGAAGCATGATTTCTGCCGGTTGCCACACAATGACAGAAGAGCTGATACAACGTTCAGGCACCGCAACATAGAAATTGGGAAAATTGCGACGAACATAAGTTTCCAGGTTGTGGACATAACATGTAGAAGCGAGGAGTTCATAGACAATGTCAAGATATACGGTAGGCTTGCTTGGTAATATTATGCTCCCGAAATGGATTGGGAGCTGGCGGTTTAAAATGGAGAAATGAGCAATGAACCATAAGATGAAGGGGTTGGGTTCGCTTGTCGCATCCGCTTTGTTGATTTTGGGCATCGGGACGTCGCAGGGAATGCCGACGAGTGGCGAATTGACGAAGGAGAAGGCAATCGTCAAAGAATTGATGAGCCCGCTCGTCAATGACTACAAGGCCGGCAAGAAAACGGCGGTCGAAGTAGGGAATGGTGCGATGGGCTTTGTCGCGATGGCAGACACGCAGGCGGCAAAGTTCCTGCTGTTGAGAGGCGCTGCACATTACTATTCCCTTGCCAAGGAGTACGAAAAGACTGCCGATGCCATCGAGTCCATCATGAAACTTGTGCCCGACATTCCGCCAGGGACACTCCACGAAATCACTACAAAGGTTGCTGCCAACGCTACGGCGGAAAACGCGCCTCGCCTCGTTAGACTGAAGAAGATGTCAATGGCCCGGGCTTTTGCCGCAGCAAGGTTGCAGGAAGTCGAGAAGGAGCTGAAAGCGGCTCCCGCCGATCTAAAGCTTAAGCGGATGCACGCGGAACTTGTCGCCGCGACGGGGGATTGGGGGACTGCCCTTGCGGAATTTGCGGAACTTGACGGGGAAACTGGCAAGATGGCAGCGGCCGATTCGGCGGCTGTGGGCGAGAGCTTCGCGATTGCCGATTTCTGGTGGGATTACAAAGCATTGGCAACCGAGGCGAAGGATGCAATGCGCGAACACGCCGTGGGGTTATACAGGACGGCGATTGCCAATGGCGAACTTGATGGGCTTAAAAGGGCACTAGCGGAGAAGCGCATCTCTGAGGTAGGAATCGCTTCGGTCAACTACATTGCGCCTGGCAAAACCGACAGTGTAAGCGCATCTGGCAGACTGGCAACGGGTGTCAACCTCAGGGCAGGGCTTGTCGGGCATTGGCGGTTCGACGGCAACGCCAACGATGCGAGCGGATATCGCAACAACGGCATCGTGCGGGGCGTTGTCCCGGTGGAAGACCGCTTTGGGAAGGCCAACAAGGCGTATCGTTTCAGTCGCGGCAAATTCATTGAAGTGCCTAATTCGACGACTTTGCAGAACATCACAAGGGCCATCACGATTACAGCCTGGATTAAGCCATATGAATGGGATTCTGGTTTCTTGGTTGTTCTTCAAAAAGGGAACAATCGGGAACGTCAATTCACGTTGGCAAGCGGCCGTGGCCTTTGCTGGTATGGTGCTGGCAATATGCGCGAATCACGAGCTTGGAGTTTGGGCGAGTGGCAGTTTATTGCGTTAACATACGAACACGGCAAGGATGCACGGATTTACCGAAATGGCGAGCTGCTTAGCGCGGGCAAGGCGGATAGGGAGTTTCAAGCAAACAGTCAGCCGCTCCTGATTGGTTGTAACCCTTGGGGCGAAATGGAATATTTCATTGGCGACATGGACGATGTGCGGATATACAACCGCGCACTCTCGGAGAGGGAAATACAGGAACTCTACAAAGGCGAGGCTCCCGTATCGCATTGAAAGCCTTGATGGATTGATTGGCACGGCACCCGCTCTGATCGTGGATCTTGCTTCGTGAGTGTCGCACGTTCACCTTGTGTGTGCGGTACCCCTCACTCATAACTCATCACTCATCTCTCTTCTCCACCTCTCCCCCTCTCCACGGCTAAAAACTCCGTGTCTCTGAGTCTCGTTCATCTTCGTGTTTTAGCGCCGCAGGCAGATAGTAGTTATCGGTGTAACTCTGTCGGGCGTTCGTGGCTGAAGCTTGCGCAAGCGTTTGTTTTCCGTTGGGGAGCCTAACCCTTGTTTGCAAGTAGTAGAAATGGACCTCAATTAGCAATCATACTTGGTGCAAAGGAACCAATCATAATGAGGAAGCGCGGAAGAGGTCTGCGTGTCGAGCATAGCCGCCGCGGAAGCGGGGCTCGCGTTTATAGCGAGCCAAGCCGAGCGCAAGCGAGTGCCGAGAGTGACACGGCGAGGCGCGGTGAGCACGGTTGCTCGGCACTCGGGCTTCGCCCTCGGCTATCCCCTCGCTTCGCTCGGCCCTCACTGCGTTCGGCGGCTACCTTTACGTGAGCGCACGTTCGGAAGGCAAGGTAGGCACGCACAGAGGCTTGGACGGCAAGAAGGCGACTTGGGTTCAACTGCGATTTTTAGGCTAAACTAATACAATTGGCAGGCTTTGACGGCTTTCACAGACTTGCCACCGCTTTGCTTAAATGATATACTTCGCTGAAAACAACCAAATTCGCAATGGAACAAATGGGAAGAACATGAAGAAACACGTCTTGATGCTGGTTTTCCTTGCCGCTTTCGCGCTCTTCGCGGCGGATGGCGACAGGCTTGTCGTTGGAGTGGTCGAGTGCTGCTCGACGTCGCAGTGCGTGAGCGTGCAGCGCTCGTACATCGCCGCTCTCGAGAAGTGCGGCTATGCGCCCGTCGTGCTGCCGTTTGCGGAAAGCGCGGTCGTGGCGACTTCCGCCCTCGACAAGGTCGACATCCTTCTCCTTACCGGCGGCGAGGACGTCGCCCCCGCGCGCTACAAGAAGGAATGCTCGCCCCGCCTTGGCGCGGTGAACCTGCGGCGCGACGACTTCGAGTGGAAGCTCCTTGAGGCCGCGAAGAAGCGTCGCCTGCCGATATTCGGAATCTGCCGCGGCGAGCAGGTCTTGAACGTCTTCTTCGGCGGCACGCTCGTGCAGGACATCCCAAGCGAGCACAAGGCGCCCAAGGGGGCGGAGAAGGCCGTCCATCGCGCCCCGAAGGGCGCGGCGCCTGCGCGGCACATGCTGAAGATCGTGCCCGATACGCGGCTTGCGGCAATCGTCGGCAAGGATCCCCTTGAGGTCAATTCGTTCCACCACCAGGCCGCCGAGACGCTTGCGCCCGGCTTCGTCGCCTCTGCCTTCGCCCCCGACGGCGTAATCGAGGCGATAGAGTCCATCGCCTATCCTGCCGCCGGCGTGCAGTTCCACCCGGAGATAATGCTTGCCTCGGGCGGCTTCGACACGGCGCGCATCACCGAGATCTTCGCGCGCCTGCCGGAGCTCGTCGGGCTAGAGCCGATGCGCGATTCGGGCATCCTTTCCGACATCCTCGAATCTACCGACGACGCGACGCTCCTGAAGGCGTTCATCGGCATTCCATCCGCGACCGAGAACATCCCCGGCGTCAACAGGGCGAGCGAGGCGATGGCCGCGCACCTGAGGAAGCACGGCCTCAAGTGCACGATCGAGACGATGGACGACGGGCGCAAGGTGCTCTTCGCCTGCTCGCGCGACACCAAGACGCCGGACGTCCTCATCTCCGCGCACATCGACACCGTTCCGCCGCAGTCGCCCTCGATGTACTTCGCGACCGTCACGAACGGCGTCATGTACGGGCGCGGCGCGAGCGACTGCAAGGGCCATTGCGTCCTCTCGGCGCACCTCCTGCGCGCGCTCAAGGACGACGTCTCCATCGGCTGCATCTTCGGCAGCGACGAGGAGAAGGGCGGGCGCTCCACCGAATGGATGGTGCAGGAGCGCGGCTACGGGGCGAAGAAGGTGATCTTCGTCTTCGACATGGAGCCCTACTCCGTGACGACGAAGCAGAAGGGCCTTGGCTACTACAAGGTGACGGCGAAGGCTGAGGCGGTCCACGCCGGGCTTGTGAAGGGGAAGCTCCCCAAGAACGCGCTCGAAAGGATCCTCGAGGGCCGCGAGAAGCTCAAGGCCCTCTTCCCCGAGTTCGAGGACGGCTCCTGGCGCGACGTCGCGAGGGTGACGTCGGTGAACGGCGGCACGACTAAGGCGGAGGCGGGCGTCTCCGTGCGCAACTCGAAGATGGACTGGTCCGACATCGACGCCAAGATCGCAGAGGCGTTCCCCGGCTGCGAGATAGAGCCGCGCCGCAAGAGCCCGGCCGTGCTCCTGGACGAGAGCGAGCCGGTGATGAACGAGTTCCTCAGGCGCACGAAGCTCATGTGCGAGAAGAAGGGCTTCAAGTACGACGGCTACTACCATCTCGACAGCTCGACCGACGCGCGGCACCTGCAGTACATGGGCCTGCCGATGATCATCACCGGCACCGACTGCCACGGCGCCCACACGCCGCGCGAGCACATGATACTTTCCTCGATGCAGGACTATTTCGAGCTTGTCTCCGAGTTCCTGCTCGACCTCTACCGCGACAAGGGCAAATGAGGGGCCTTGCATGAACATTGTCTGCCTTGACCTTGAGGGGGTTCTCGTCCCCGAGATATGGATTGCGTTCGCCGAGAAGACCGGCATAGCCGACTTCCGGCGCACGACGCGCGACGAGCCCGACTACGACAAGCTCATGCACTACCGCATCGACCTCCTGTCCAGGCACGGCTTCAAGGTGGGCGACATAACCGACGTAATCTCAAGGATCGAGCCGTTCGACGGCGCGAACGAGTTCCTCGACGCGCTCAGGGAGAAGACGCAGGTCTTGATCCTCTCCGACACGTTCGACCAGTTCGGCCGTCCGCTCATGAAGAAGCTCAACTGGCCGTCGCTTTTCTGCAATTCGCTCGTGGTCGACGCGGACGGCACGGTCAAGGGCTACAGGATGCGCTGCCCGCAGTCGAAGCTCACGACGGTGAAGGCGCTCCAGAGCTGCGGGTTCGACACGATCGCCGCGGGCGACAGCTTCAACGACCTCGGTATGATACGCGCGTCGAAGGCTGGGTTCCTCTTCCGCACGACGGACGAGATCCGCCGCGCCAACCCCGACCTGCCGGCGTTCGAAGAATACGGCGAGTTCCTTTCCGCGATTGAGGGCGCGCTTTCATGACCATCCTCCCCATCGCGTTCGCCGCGTTGACGGTGGCCTTTCCGCGCGAGGGCGCGGACCTCGGCTCCGTCAGGAAATGCTACGTCATCGGCGCGGTGGACGGAGGGGAGACGAACGTCACGGTAAACGGGAAGGCCGCCTACGTGTACCGCACGGGCGCGTGGGCCGCGATGGTCGATGTCGCGGAGGGGACCAACGAGATCCGCGCCGTCGCCGGCACGAACACGGCGATACGGACGTTCCTCTCCCTGCCGCCGCCCGAGCGGAAGGGCCCGCCGCCGGAATACCCGAAGCTCCCCTATGCGCTCGACGACGCGCAGGAGCCGCCGACGAACAGGGCGCCGGGCGAGATCACGGTCTATGTAGACGCGGGCCACGGCGGCCACGACACGGGCGCCATATCGCCGCACGGCTGGTTCGAGAAGGACGCGAACCTGCTTGTCGCGAAGGCGACCGCGACTGCGCTTTCCGCGCTTGGCTACAATGCCGTCCTTACCCGCGAAAGCGATTTCTTCATCCCGCTCGAAGACCGCCCGAAGGCTGCGCACGAGAGTCGCGCCGCGGCGTTCGTCTCGATACACCACAACGCGCCCGGCCATTCGCAGGACGCCGTGAAGTCGAGGTACGTCTCGGTCTACGCGTGGAACGCGATAGGCGAGGCGCTTGCCTCCAGCGTGTCGGCGCGGCTTGAGAAGGCGGCGGACGGCGAGCCGCCGGGGAAGGGCGTTCTGCACGCGAACTTCAAGGTGACGCGCTCGCCGCAGGTGCCGAGCTGCCTCGTGGAGGTCGATTTCGTCACGTCGCCCGCCGGCGAGGAGGCGATCTGGAACCCGCTTCGCATAGCGCGCACCGGCAAGGCGATAGCCGCAGGAATAGACGACTGGTGCAGGGGAAGGAATCTGGAGAAGGTAAAATGATGGACAAGCATTACGATTCAAAGGCCGCAGAGGCCAAGTGGTACGAGATCTGGGAGAAAAGCGGTTTCTTCCACCAGGAGCCCGACGGGCGCAAGCCGTATTCCGTCGTGATCCCGCCGCCGAACGTGACGGGCATACTGCACATGGGCCACGCGCTCAACCAGACGATTCAGGACATCCTCGTCAGGTGGCGCCGCATGCAGGGCAGGAACACGCTCTGGCTGCCGGGAACAGACCACGCCGGCATCGCCACCCAGAACGTTGTCGAGAAGGCGCTCAAGAAGGAGGGCAAGCGCCGCCAGGACCTCGGCCGCGAGGCGTTCGTCGAGCGCGTCTGGGAAT
>JAEEGL013087125.1_pt1 | contig 18208 bp, 19 predicted proteins | sample 9134231 | NCBI WGS metagenome assembly JAEEGL01 (sample SAMN16246548, study PRJNA631951) | gut metagenome | biome: gut microbiome; feature: rumen; material: fiber-attached | host: Bos | place: Iran: Karaj | collected 2018-10 | reverse complement strand
TTCAAGTTCTTCTTCTGCTTTTTTATTATATTTGTTAACTAATTCTTGAATCTCTTCTTCTAAATGTTTTTCAGTATCTTCAGGGAAATCTCCTTTTTCTACTAAATCAAGACCATCTCTTCTTGCATTACGAATAGATATCTTAGCATCTTCCATCATTGCTTTAACTTGTTTAACTAATTCCTTACGTCTATCTTCAGTTAAATCAGGAATAACTATTCTAATAGTTTCACCATCATTATTTGGAGTATAACCTAAATCAGCTTCATAAATACCTTTTTCAATAGCTGATAAACAACTCTTATCAAATGGTTTAATTAATAATTGTCTTGCTTCAGGTACAGTAATATTAGCAAGTTGTCTTAAAGGAGTTGGAACTCCATAATATAAAACCATTACTTTATCTAAACTACTAGGATTAGCTCTACCTGTTCTTACTGTTTTAAATCTTTCAGCTAAATTTAATACAGCATTTTCACATCCATTTTCTACTTCTAATAATATTTCATCTTCCATAAAATCACCTTCTATCTATATTATTTTCCTCAACACATACGTTATACCATAATTTATTATATAATTCAACTATTCCTTTATATTAAATTATCTCTTGTATATACTAAAACATCTTTATTAATATATATATTTACTTTACAAGCTGCGACAATTTTAATAAAACCAAGACCATGAATTACAACATCGTGATAATAATCTACTTCTAAATTACGAATATAAAGATTCTTTAAATTATTTGATTTAAAACGACATCTTCTTATTTTAATTTCATTTGGGATATAGAATGTTAAACTATTACGATCACCTTCAACATAATCAATTCTAAATAAATCTCCAATTAAAAGTGATTCATTTTTAGATAATTGATATGTTTTTGGTTTTATTTCTTTTTTAGAATTCAATTTTTTATACATTTTACTATCAACAAAATTAATAATATTATCTTTATCTATTATTCCTGGAGTATCAATCAAAGTAAGTTCATCATTAATAGGTATAATAATACGATCCAAAGTTGTTGATGGAAGTGGCGCGATAGTTAACTTAGTATCACCATCACCATAATTCTTAATAAATTTATTAATTAGACTACTTTTACCTGCATTAGTATAACCTATTACATAAACATTATTACTTTTCTTTAAACGATTTATTTTATTTAATAATAAATCCATGTTAGTATTTTTTTCACTACTAACGATAACAATATCATCATAACCTAAATTTAGATTATTCATGTATTCTAGGATTTTTTCTTCTTTAATTGATAAAGGTAATAAATCTCTTTTATTAAGAACTAAAATACAATCATTAGTAATCATTTCTCGAACATCTTGTAGATCATTTGGTAAATTAAGTACATCAACAACATATAATACTAAATCATTAGTTTTATTAATACCATCAATTATTCCTTGATAATCAACTAAACTACTAGATACACTTTCATATTCACCATAGTTTTTTAATCTAAAACAACGCATACACATATCATTTTCTAGATTAGTAGTAAAACCTAGTCCCAAGATATTATCATCTTGCATTAATACGCCACATCCACTACAATATTTCTTCATAGTATTCCCCTCTTTTTAATTTTATTCTTTTCATTATCATCTTTTCTAACCAACGATTAAAATATGTAACTTTTAAATCTTTATCAGTCATCGGATCAACTAAAACAGTATACATCTTTAATCTATTACCCATAAATATATCAGTTACTAATTGATCACCAACCATAGCTACTTCATTCATTTGAACATCATATTTTTTCAATAATAGTTTCTTTATTTTTTTAGTTGGTTTAACAACTGAATAAAAAGCATGAACATTTAAAAACTTACCTATTTTTCTTACACGTGTTTTTATATTATTACTAGCAATAAATATTTTAAATTCCTTACTTAATTTAGTAATTAAATCAGCTACTTTTTGACTAGGAACATCCTCATCATAACTAATAATAGTATTATCTGAGTCAAATATTATAACTTTTATATTTCTTTTTTTTAAAATATCATAATTAATATCAAAAATACTTTTACAATACATTAAGGGTTTAAACTTACTCATTAATATCTCCTAGTATAATTGTATCAATTAATTATAAAATTATCAATTAAAAACTAATATAATCTTTCTTTCCAATATTTGACAAACAAAAAAAACATGATATAGTATATAGCCATTGAGGGAAAACTATGGAAAAAGAAACTTTTTTAGAATTATGTGAAAAGATAAAAGAAAACTTAATAAATATTCACAATACAAATGATCAATCATTATATCAAGATAATATATTTCTACCACAAGCAAATTTTATCGAATATACTAATCAGCTTATTGAAGGTAGTTGTGGTCGTATTTATACTAATGATTTAGACTTTGTAGATTGTTTTAGAGACGTGTTTATTGCTTGTAGTAACATAAAATTTCATCAAGAAGAACTACGTTATTATGAATCTCAAATAAAAGAAAACAAAAAATCTTTAAGTGAAGATAAAGTATATGAAAAACTTAAGGAATTGTTAGAGAGATCATATGGAATTGCACTAGAAGCACTTGATAAAGCATTAAACTTTGGAAAAACAAAATAAACTACTAAAAAGTAGTTTATTTTTCTTTTAAATAATTATATAAATTAACTGCTACATCATGAGGTAATACTTTATCTAATTCATCAATACTAGCTTCTTTAATTTTCTTAAGAGAAGAAAATTCTTTAAGAAGGGCTTTTCTTCTTTCTTCACCAATTCCAGGAACTAATTCAAGAACACTTGCTAACATACCTTTATTTTTAATATTTCGATGATAAGTAATAGCAAAACGATGAACTTCTTCTTGAATATTAGCTAAGTATAAAAATAGATTACTATGAGAATCAATATTAATTTCATTTAAATCTTTATCAATAATGGAATTAGTTTTATGATGAGAATCTTTCTTTAATCCAATAACATTAATTGGTAGATTTAATTCATTTATAATATCAACTACTACTTTTACTTGTAATGCACCACCATCAACGACTATTAAATCAGGTAATTGTGCATTTTCCATAAATAAACGATAATATCTTCGATAAACAACTTCTTTCATTGCTGTTAAATCATCTTTCGTACTAACATCAACTTTATATTTTCGATATTCATCTCTTTTAGGTAGGAAATCTTCAAAGACTACCATCCCACCAACATAATATGTTCCAAACAAGTGAGAATTATCAAAAGATTCCATTCGACTTACTTTATCAACTTTTAATAATTTTTTTAATTCTTCAATAGCTTCTAATCTTTTTTCTTCATTTTGATTTAATTCTTTTTCTTTTTCATCCAAATATATCTTGGCATTTTCATAAGCTAAATCAAGAAGTTTTTTAATATCACCTTTTTCTCTTGTTTCCACTTTAATATTTAAATAATTAGAAAGAAGATTAGTATCGATAATACTAGGAACAAAAATAGTTTTTGGTAAAATATTTCGATCATAAAATTTTATTATATATTCAAGTAAAGCATCAGCTTCATCTTGTAATGTATTAATAATTTTCTTTTCTCTTCCAAATAATGTACCATTTCTAATAAAGAATACGGTGATAGATAAATAATTATTACTTTGATAACAATTAAATAAATCAAAATTATAATCTTTATTTAAGACAATAATTTGATTTTTTAAAGTAATCTTAATATCTTCAATCATTCTTTTATATTCTAAAGCTTTTTCATAATTTAAAGTTCTACTAGCTTCATTCATTTTCTCATTTAGTCTTTGAATAATATAAGTACTATCACCATTTAAAAAAACTTTTATTTCTTGAACCATTTCATTTAATTTATTAGGATCAACAATATTCTTGCAATAACCAAGACATTCTCCTAAATGATAATATAAACAAACATCTTTTTTTAGTTTTTCACATTTACGTAATGGATAAATACGATTTAACATATTAACCATTCTTTTTGCACTTCCAACATTAGGGAATGGTCCATATAAATTATTTTTATTTTTCTTTAATTTTGGATTACGAACTATTTTTAATACGGGATATTTTTCATTCGTAAACTCAATATATGGATAACTTTTATCATCTTTTAATAATACATTATATTTTGGATTATATTTTTTTATTAAAGTTATTTCTAGAATTAAACTTTCTAGTTCAGAAGATGTAACAATATATTCAAAATCTTTAATATTATCAACTAACACTTTAGTTTTACCTGTAACAGTACCACGGAAATAACTACTTAGTCTTTTCTTTAAATTCTTGGCTTTTCCAACATAAATAATTACTCCATCAGCATCTTTCATCTGATAACTTCCTGGTAATTCTGGTGTATTAGCTAATTTTTCTTTAAACATAAACATCACCTAGAGTTATTTTATCATAAAAAAACGCATTCTATGAATGCATTTTTATTTTTTTCTCATAAAACATTAGTAAAATATTAGATATAAATGTTAAATATAACATAATTGCCATTTTACTAGATGCTAAATCAAAGAATCTTAAATTAATCGCTGTTTTAGAAATAATATTACTATCAAAAATAGTACGATAATCAATTATAATTATTGCTAATAATACTAATACACAAGTGAGATTAAAAAAGATATTATCTCTACCTATATTAAGAAAGAAACTAAAGACAAAGGTAATTAGTACTAATAATAAGGGAATAAACAGTGGTAAAATTGATGATATACCAAGTTCTAAAGTATCCATTCTAATAAGTAATATATATAGTGTTATAACAAATGCTATTAAGAGAAAAATGATTTTAAGACCAAATAAAATTACATTAATTATCTTATCCATCATGTCCTCCTAACTCATTACATAAGTTAAGTATTACTTTTGAATACATCATATAATTTCTTAGAATAAATTGATAGTTATCTTCAATTTTACTATCTAAAGTTCGATCATATAATACTAAACTATTATTAGTAAAAACTGAATTTAGATAATTAGCATTATTTACTAACATCATCATAATATCTTGATATTTATTATCTTTATCTAATTCTTGTATTCCACTAATCCAACTATTATTAACTAATTCTTCCACAAAATAATCATTTAGTCGATATAAGTCTTTATATGATAATCTTGTTCTTGGAATTAATCGAAATACCCCATCTTTCTTCATAATATTTAAAACTTGTTCAAAACTATTTTTATGATTATTTAGTTTATTTATTTTTTCTTCTAGCAAAATAACATTAGCTTTATAAACTTTATAATCATTATCTGCTTCACTTACTGTTACATTATCTAATAAACTACTATAGTGATTAACATTTATTACAATAACATAACTGGCCATTACTAGCAAAAGTCCAATCAATAAATACAATACTATTTTAATATATTCATTAAAAATAGTCTTCATTATTGCTCCTTCATATTAATAATATAATGGAAATGTTTGCTTTCATAATCAATATCACTATCTTTAAGTTTTATTTTTAAAGAATAATCATTAATACCATTTACTTTAATAGTATTAATATCTAAGACATTATTTTTTAATGTACTCAAGCTATCATTTTTAAGAACAACACCATCTAAAAATAATTCATATTCTAGTTCACTTCTTTTGAATCTTGTTTCTGGCGTACAACCATCACTACCTTCAATATCTTCTAAAAGAATAACATAATTATAATCTTTATCAGAATGATTCTTTACTGTGAAATAATAGGTTGGAACAATACTATCATCATCTTCAACATTGGCATTAACATAATTAACATTACCAGAGTTAATTAATTCAACTCCTTTAATAAAGCGCATTGCTGGACTTGCCGCAATTAGTTCTTCTTCATAATCATGAAAATATATATACCATAAATATGTCGAAATACCAACAAAGATAAATAAGCTAACAATTGCAATGGAAAGAACTCCTCTATTCTTCAAATACAATCACCTTCTTTTTATTACTTTTTATTTGAGCTCGTTCTGGGTGTTTGATATTTCTAAATAATTTTACGATATCATATGAAATGACTGCAACACTTGGAACTAAAACAGCAATAATCCAACCATAGTATTCAATTAAGAAATATTTTAAATAACCAATCTTAGGTACTCTCATAACTACTTTACCTTGAATTTGATTAAAATTAACTGGAGTTCGATCAACTGTTTCATTATTATCACCCTTAGTTATAAATACTTTTCCATTTTCATCATTTTCAATATTAATAACACGATGGGTAATTAATATTCCGTAAAATGCTGGATCAATTGATCGATAAGTTACGACATCTCCAACTTTAATATTATCTTCACTTGCTCTTTTAATAATAACTGCATCTCTAACTTTAATTAGTGGTTCCATACTTCCAGAAACAATTACATAAGCACCATATAAAGGAGTTTCTAACCTACTGCCACGTATTTTAAAATCCGCAACATAAACTATTAATACTACTCCTATTAATAATAGAATTACGATAATTGCATACATAACTGTTGAAAGCATATAATTTAATAACCACTTTATATCTTTAAATACACTAGCCATTCATTTCACCCCCTATTTAATTCTCCGAAGCATAAACATTTACTCTTAATTTAAATGTTCTGCTCTCATTTAAATAAGTATAATTGTCATTGTTAATCTCAAGATCTTCAGATACCCACATTCTAAAAGTAAAATCTTTATATCCACGAGATGCTTCTGCACTACTAACAATTCCTTGATAAACTATCTTTTCATTATCTTTGTTATTGTATTTAGCATACTCATTAAATGTTTTTATTCGATTATTACTACGATAGCAATTAGCTACATCAACGCCATCATTAACTAAGAAGATTTTAACCCATTGATCATCTAAATTGCTTCCATCTAACTTTTCAGCAGTAATGGTATATCGAACTCCAACAGCAGCTGAATTAAATCTTATTTTAAAATCTTGAGCTCTTTTATCACCTTGAAGGCTCTTACCTATTTCATCCCTAATTGGGAATTGATTAACTAAATATATATATTCATTATCATCATAATCATATTCAAACATTATATCTTCTGGTGTACCAGGTGCAACACAAGTATTATTTCTCCATTCACATCCTGCATTAGTACATGTATTTGATGTAGTATAAGTTGAACATGGATTTATACAAGTATTATTATTCCATCTACATCCGGAATTAGTACACGTTGTTGATGAAGTATAGCTTGAACATGGATTTTGACATGTGTTATTGTTCCATCTACATCCCGCACCATTACACGTATTTGATGAAGTATACGTTGAACATGGATTTATACAGGTGTTATTATTCCATCTACAACCAGCACTATTACATGTACTTGATGATGTATAACTTGAACATGGATTGGTACAAATATTATTTTTCCATTCACATCCCGCAGTATTACATGTACTAGATGATGTATAAGATGAACATGGATTTACACATTTATTATTTTTCCAATTACATCCAGAATTATTACATGTACTTGATGATGTATAACTTGAACATGGTACTGTACAAGTGTTATTATCCCATCGACATCCTGAACTAGTACAGGTACTTGATGTGGTATAACTTGAGCATGGATTTTGACATTTATTATTGTTCCAACTACATCCAGCACTAGTACATGTATTTGATGTTGTATAACTAGAACATGGTACTGTACAAGTATTATTATCCCATCGGCAACCTGAAGTTGCACATGAAACTGATGTGGTATAACTTGAGCATGGATTTTGACATTTATTATTATCCCATCTACATCCTGAATTCGTGCAAGTACTTGATGTGGTATAACTAGAGCATGGGGTTACACACTTATCATTATCCCAACTACATCCAGCATTAGTACAAGTATTGGATGACGTATAACTTGAACATGCATTGGTACAAGTATTATTATTCCATCTACATCCTGAATTTACACAAGTACTTGATGATGTATAACTAGAACATGGGGTTACACATTTTTTATTTTCCCAACTACATCCGGCATTAGTACAAGTAGTTGATGTAGTATAACTTGGACATGGATTTACACACTTGTTATTATTCCATCTACATCCAGAATTTACACAAGTAGTTGATGAGTTATAATTGGAACATGGATTTACACACTTGTTATTATTCCATCTACATCCAGCTGTTGTACAAGAATTAGAGTTTTTATAACTTGAACAAACATTTGAACAAGTATTATTACTCCATCTACAACCTGAATTAGTACAAGTACTTGATGTTGTATAACTTGAACATGGATTTACACACTTATCATTATCCCAACTACATCCCGCAGTTTCACAAGTATTTGATGAAGTATAACTTGAACATAAATTAGAACATTTGTCATCACTCCAACGACAACTAGCACTAGTACATGTTTCAGATGATGTATAACTTGAACAAGGATTAATACATTTATTATTCTCTTTATCCCAACTACATCCGGCATTATCACATGCACCGCTATTTTTATAAATTGAACAAGGATTTACACATTTATTATTTCTCCAACTACATCCTGCATTTTCACAAGTAGTAACCGTTTTATAAGTTGAACAAGCTGGTTTATCACTTTTTATAGCAACTATATTATTAACAGGTTGTTTTCGACGATTATTTTCATATATTGTACTTCCACTTGATATATCGCTTTTTATACCTCTAGTATAAATATGAATTAATGAATAACCAATTATCGTTAATATTAATATCATTATAAAAATTGTGCCATTACGATTATTATTCTTCATATACACTCCTATCATAAGGATACCATATTATTCTCGTTATTTCAATTATTTAAAAGAAAAAGAACAAAATAATTGTCAACTATTTTGTTCTCTTGATTGAATCCATAAAATTACTTACTTTAAGAGCCCACGAAGACGTCTTACCATAGTCCTTATACATCTTATATGGTGCTTGCATTTCTGGTGTAAAGAAATCATGACTTATCGTATTTATAATATCTCCTATGGAATCTTCTAATTTACCATATTGTTTATAAGCTCCACCAAAACATCCAGGACTACCCTTTATGGCAGCTACATTATTACATTCTTTAAAAATAACTGAACATTCTATTTTACAATTTGTACTTTCAAGAATTATTCCACTAACTAAATATGGATTAACTCCTTTATTAATAGATGTTTTAGCAATATATTCACCATATCCTTCTAAAGCAGTTTTTTCACAATATTTATCAATTTTTTTACCAATTACTTCATAGCTTTCACCATTGAAACTAGTATCAACAGGCTTTTCTTCCTCTTCTTTTTTAGGAGTATCATCTTCCTCTTTAGGTACAGGTTTATCCTCAGCGTTTAAATATATCATAAAATTATTATTAAACATAAGTATATTAGCTTGATTAATACCATATATCAATAAAAAGTTAAATGCTAATAGTATTAAAAAGATAAACCCTTTACGCATAATATTCCTCCTCTATTATTCTTCTATTTGTGCTTCAATAACCTCGTATTTTCCTGTCTTTTTCTCAACTTTTCTAAATCTTAATTCCGTAAAGAAATCTAAAATTGCATCAACAATTAAAAATGCTCCAATAAAGCGAATAATTAAAAATGTAATATTTTTAGCTTCAATAATAATAAAGATAGAAAAAGCTAAGAAAATTAAACCAACAATTAAATTAAATGTCCAACTTCTAAAACCAAACTTTTTTAATCGAAAACTATTAATAATAAATCGAATAGCATCCATTAAAATAATTACTCCCGCACAAAATGGTATAAGTGATCCTAAAGTATCTGGATTAAGAATTAAAAACAATCCAAAACTAATACAAATAATACCAGCTAAAAAGTCAAATTTACCATACATTTCTACTTCTTTTTTTTGATATAGAGAAATAGAATAAATTAAACCATATATAATTACTAAAACACCTATAACATAATTAACTGCATCACTGATAAAGCTAGGATTTAAAAGCATAATCAAGCCAGCAATAATATATACAATAGATACTGCATATGAACTCGCCTTAAACTTTTTTAGTACTTCCATTTACATCACCTAGAGTTATCATACTATATTTTTAGTTTTTTTTCTATCAAAAAATTAATTTTTTTATAAATAATTACATTTAATTGTCAATTTTAATAATAATTGCTATAATTATTTAGAAGGAGTTGAAGATGAAATTTAAAAATTTAGTTTTTTTATTAGCAATAATATTTGTTTTTGGTTTTACAAATGTTAAAGCTAATACTATTTATAATATTGATGTCGATGTTTATATTAATAACGATGGAAATGCCGAAGTTACTGAAACATGGCACGTTAAAGGAAGCGATGGAACTGAATGGTATCACCCATTTAGAGATTTAGAAAATGGTCACCATGAAATATCAAATTATAAAGTATTGATGGATGGTAACGAATTAACTCGAAAAAACTGGAATATTAATGAATCACTGGCTGAAAAAGCTGGATATTATGGAATAAATTACACCAGCACCGACACTGAACTATGTTTTGGTAAATATGACTACAATGAACATACTTTTGCTGTTAAATATACAATAAATAATTTTATATTTAACGTTGATGATGCTCAAGTATTCTATTGGACATTCTTTCCAAAATTTCAAAATGTAGATTTTCAAAAATATTCGGTGATAGTACGTAGTTATTATGAATTTCCTGATACACTTGACGTATGGGGAATGGGAAACAAAGGTTATACTTATGTTGAAAATGGTTTAATTAAATCATCCACAGAAGAATCTAATGATGTAAATGATCAATATGTTGTAATATTAGCAAAGTTTGAGCCAAATACTTTTAATACGTCTAACACTCACACAGAATTTAAATCATTTAATAATATATTATCAGCGTCTAAAGAAGGATCTTTTGATTATGATTATGGTAATAATAACTATAATTATAGTAGTAACACATCTATTTTAAGTAAAATTTGGAATTTTATTAGTGGATCATTTTGGTTTATCGTAGTAATTTTTGCCTCAATTTTTGGAGGAATATCTGCGGCTAATAGTGGATATGGTTATAAAAATAATAAAACTATTGATAAAAAGACTGTTCCTAATTTCCGTGATATACCATGTGATAAAGATATTTATTATGCCAATGCCCTATTATTCTTAAATAATTTTGAATATAAAGAAACAAATATTTTAGGAGCTATTATTCTTAAGTGGGTAAAGCAAGAAAAAGTTGGTTTTATTAAACAAGATGTTGGATTATTTAAAAAAGAACAAAATTGTCTTGATTTAAGAAGAAAACCTGAATTCGTTGCTGGTTCTCGAGAAGAACAATTATTTAATATGATGTATGGAGCTAGTGAAGATGGAATACTAGAACCAAATGAATTTAAAAAATGGGCTAAAAGAAATTATACTTCATTCTTTAATGTTTTTAAAAACTTAAAAAATGATGAAGTTACTAAACTACAAAATGAAGGTCATATTTATCCAAGAAAAGATAAAGAAGAATGTAAAAAGAAAAATGTTATGGATGATAAAATCTATGATGATAGTACAAAGTTATATGGCTTAAAGAAGTTCTTAGTAGAATTTTCTAGTATTGATACTAAAGAAACTTTGGAAGTACATATTTGGGATGAATACTTAATGTTTGCTTATCTATTTGGTATTGCTGATAAAGTAGCTAAACAACTTAAGAATTTATATCCTGATTTATTAGAACAAAATCCTAATATGGATTACACCACAATCATGATGATTAATCATTTCTCTGCTACAACCGTAAGTGCTGCATCAAGTGCAAGAAGTGCTGCTGAACACTACTCATCAGGTGGCGGAGGATTCAACATCGGTGGCGGAGGATTTGGCGCTGGCGGTGGAGGCGGTTTCTCCGGCGGTGGAAGTCGTTAATAAAAATATCTAGTTTAATCTAGATATTTTTTTATATCAAAAAAACACCCCATATTCGGGATGTTATTTTATTAAAATTTAACTTGTGGATTTTCTTTTTCAGCTTCAGTAGCTTCAAAGAATGGTTCTGGCTTAAAGCCAAACATACCTGCAACAATATTGCTTGGGAACATTTCTAATTTGTTTTTGTATTTTAATACTGCATCATTATAGAATTGTCTTGCATAAGCAATCTTATCTTCGGTTTCTTTTAAATTATTTTGTAAATCCATGAAATTTTGGTTAGCCTTTAAATCAGGATAACTTTCAGCTAAAGCAAATAATCTTGATAATGCACCAGTTAATTCACCATTAGCCTTAATTTCATCTTCAGTTGTTTGTGCACTAACAGCTTTGTTACGTGCGTTAATTACAGCTTCTAATGTTTCACTTTCATGTTTTGCATAACCTTTAACAGTTTCTACTAAGTTAGGTATTAAATCAGCACGTCTTTTTAATAATACATCGATTTGTGCCCATTGATCTTTTACCATGTTGCGTAGTTTTACTAAACCATTATAAGTTGACATAAAGAATAATGCAATTAATACAACAACTCCAACAATAATTCCTATTACCATATTTATTCCTCCTCCAAAACGATTATAGCATTTTTTAAAAATTGTGTCTATTATTTTTCTAAAAAAGATGCTCTATTAATTGTCAATAATTAAAAAAATTGTTATACTCTATTTAAGGAGATGAAATGAAAAGAATATTATTTTTATTTACAATTATTTTATTATTAACAACTAATGTTTATGCCAAAAATGATGTGTATAGTATTAATATGGATATCTATATTAATGAAAATGGAAGTCTTGATATTACTGAAAGATGGGATGTTAAAGCCGAAGATGGATCGGAATGGTTTAAACAAATTAAAAACATAAATGATATTGAAATAACGAACTTTGTTGTTTCAATGGATGGTAATCCTCTTACTCAAAAAGAATGGAATATTAAAGAAAGTTTAGAAGAGAAAAAAGGATACTATGGAATAAATACAATTGATGATGGTATTGAATTATGTTTTGGTAAATATGATTATGAAAGACATACTTTTACACTTCGTTATAAAATGAATAATGTCATCTTTAATACTGATGATGCCCAAGTACTATTTGGTGTATTGGTTAATCCAATGAAAGATCATAATTTTAAAAACTTTAAAGTAGTTATTTCTAGTTTCTATAATTTTCCAAATGATCTAGATGTATGGGGAACTGGTTATCAAGGATTAGCTTATGTTGATGGTGGTAAAATCTATTTATCAAATGAAGAAAACCCAGAAATGGGTGAAAAAAGTTATGCAAGTATCTTGGTTAAGTTCCCTACTAATACTTTTAATACGACCAAAAGAAACGCTAATTATGAAAAGTTTGAAGATGCTAAGAAAGCTTTTGAAGAAGGAACATTTACTTATAAAAGTATTTGGAGTACACTTATCCCTATTGCTGCTTTCTTAGGTATTACTGGATTAATTGCTTACTTTGCTAAAAAGAATGGCTATGGTTATATTAATAATAAAAAAATTAAAGAAAAAGAAACCCCTGCTTTTCGTGATATACCATGTAAAAAAGATTTGTTTTATGCAAATTTCTTGATGAAACTAAATAATTTTGGTTATTCCCCTACTAGTATTATTGGAGCAATTATTTTAAAATGGGTTAAAGAAAATAAAGTTGGTTTTATTAAAAATACTGAAAAAGGTTTATTTAAAGAAAAAGAAGAATATAAATTAGATTTAACTAAAACAAGTAATTTTAATGATTTAGAAAAGAAACTATATGATATTATGTATGAAGCAAGTGATGATGGTATTCTTGAAGCTAATGAACTTAAAAAATGGGCCAGAATGAATCCAACTAAATTTCAAAAACTATTTACTGAATTAGAAGATTTAGAAGAAGATAAATTAAGAAAAGCTAATCATATATATAAAAGAAAAAATAAAGAAGAATGTTCATGTAAAAATGTCATGGATGATACTATTTATGATGATTCTAAACAATTACTAGGATTAAAAATATTTTTAAAAGAATTTAGTTCAATTGATAAAAAAGAAACAATTGAAGTACATTTATGGGATGAATACTTGATGTTTGCTTACCTATTTGGTATTGCCGATAAAGTTCTAGAACAACTTAAAAAACTATATCCTGAAATTATTGAACAAGAAGCTGATAATTATCATACTATGATGATGGCAAATACTTTTGCTCATAGTGCTGTTAGTGCTGCTAATGCATATCATGCAGGTGGCGGTGGCTACTCTACTGGTGGCGGAGGTTCTGGTGGATTTGGCGGAGGCGCTTCAGGCGGTCGCTAAAATTCATAAAAATACTTGAAAAATAAATGAAACTATTGTATAATAGTTTCTGTTATGTCCTGGTAGCTCAGCTGGATAGAGCAACGCCCTTCTAAGGCGTCGGTCAAGCGTTCGAATCGCTTCCGGGACACCATTATTAAAAATAAGAACGAAAGTTCTTTTTTTTGTGCTATAATTAAAGAGGTGAGAAAATGGAAGAAAGAATAAATCAAGTATTAGATAAATTAAGACCATTTCTAATATATGATGGTGGAAATATTGAATTTGTTAAATATGAAGATGGTATATGTTATATAAGGTTTATGGGAGCTTGTCAGGATTGTGTACTTAATAATGTTACTTTAAATGATGGAATTAAAGAAGCTTTAATAAATGAAATACCAGAGATAATAGATGTAAAACTAGTTTAATTTACATCTTTTTCTTTTATATTAAATATGGTAAACTTATAATGGTGAGTAAAATGGAGATATTAAAAAAAATTAAAGCAAAGGAATGGTTAATATTTTTAGGACTATTATTCTTATTTTTATATTTAGATTATTTTGTTATTGCATTATATTATACAACAGGAACTGATTTACATGAATTATCTACTCTTGATAAATTAATTATTCTTTTTGCTAAATATATTATCTTAGCTATTATATTTATTATTAAAGATCATAAATATTTAAAAGAAAAATGGTATGATTTTAAAAATAATTTTATTAAATATTTTAAGATAAGTACTAAAAACTGGTTTATGGGATTTCTAATTATGTTTGTTTCCAATATCTTAATTAGCCAATTTGTTACAGGGATTGGCGAAAATGAAGAAACTGTTCAAACTTTAATTAGTAGTGTTCCAGTAGAAGCTTTTATTCTAGTAACTTTCTGTGCCCCTTTTATTGAAGAAATGGTCTTCCGTAAATACTTAAAAGACTGTGTTGATCATAGAGTATTATATATGGTTTTAAGTGGATTTATTTTTGGATTAATTCATACTTCTTTTGAAACTAATATTTTAGAATTATTACTAATTATTCCTTATGGTGGTTTAGGTTTTATGTTTGCTAAGACAATTAATGAAACGGATAATATTTATGCAACTATCCTACTACATATGTTACATAATGGTGTCTTAACACTAATTGCTATAGGGGGAATCTAATGACTAGTCGTGAAGAAAAGAATAAAAAATATGTTGATGAAATAAATCGTGAAAAAACAATTAAAATAACAAAAATTATCTTAAAAATATTTTTAGTTATAATAGTTATTTTTGGTTCTATTATTCTTTATGCCAAGTTTTATGAACCAAGTAAATTAGTTACTCATGAATATTTAATCAAAGAAGCAAGTATTCCTGATGATTTTAATGGCATTAAAGTAGTACACTTTACTGATATATTATATGGCAGTATCAATGAAAATAAATTAAAAAAATTAGAAGAAGAAATAAAATTAATTAATCCAGACATGGTTATTTTTACTGGTAATATTGTTAAAAAAGATTATCATGTTACGGAAGAAGAAATTAAAATACTACAAAATTTCTTTATCAGTATCCCCTATTCTATTGGAAAATATGCCGTCATTGGTGATGTAGATGATCAAAATTTTCATTTAATTATGGAAGGTACAGATTTTACCATTATTAATAATGAAATACTAACTATTTATAATGGTAAAAATAAAATAAACTTAATTGGTATTAACAATACTGAAATAAAAGAAATAAAAAATGAAAGTGATGATTATACTATAACAATGATTAATAATTATGATGATTATAGTAAGTATAATATAACGTCTAATTTAATCTTAGCCGGTCATAATTTAGGTGGTGAAATAAGAATCTTTAATATTCCATTATTAGGGTTAGATAAGCATTTAAATAGCTATTATGAAGAAAATAATAGTAAGATTTATATATCTAATGGTATTGGTTCTAATCATGGATTAAGATTAATGAATAAACCAAGCATAAACGTATATCGATTATATAATAAATAAAAAATCCAAACAATGTTTGGATTTTATTTTGTCTTATTATTAGAAGCTATTACTTCATCTAAATCAATAGTTCTTATTTTAAAATCTTCATGTATTTTTTTTATTCTCTTTTTTACTTCTTCCATTGGAACATCTAATAATGTCAATAAATCTTTTGTAAGTACAGACAAATCCTTTATAGGATAATTATTATGTAGATATACTTTATTATAATTACGTTTTCCATCAATCATAAATCCATTTTCATAAAGTAACAAATCAATAACTGAATATAATAGCATATCATAGTCTTCTGTTTTTGCAATACAATCACTAATCTCATATGGCCATGGTCTATCAAGATTCATAATATGGTCAAAAACACACTCGTTAATTTTGTTAACTATGGCATCTAAATACTCACCAAGATTTGGATAATCAAAATTTAATATCTTAGTTTGTAACAATTGTTGATAATATTCTTTTATTAATTCATTTAAATATACAACAAAACATAATAATTGACTATATTTACTCTCTCTATCAACAAATTGACCATTTACCATCATATCTATTGAATGACCATGATTTGTTTCTCTAATATCTGTACGTGAAGCAAGTTCAACAATATTACTGGCTGTTAAATTATAATATAGCATAACTTCATAATACTCATGTTGAAGATTAGTAATTAACTTATTAAAATCATGTTTTTGATCATTAAATCGATGAATACCCATGATATTATATTTTTCATCCATAATCATAAAAACATTTTTATCAACTGTTGGTATTATTATAAACAAATTATGATTATTTTTATCAAAATATATTTCAAATTGATCAAATTTTACTCCAGCATATTGCGACAATTTTCTTCTAAAGTCCTCATTACTCATTATTTTTTCTCTTAATTTAATTATTTTATCTTCCATTATTTCCCACCTGACTAATGTTATTTATTATACATAAAAACATTTTTAAAAACAAGTTTTTCATGTAAAAAAAAAAACTAACTTAAATAAGTTAGTTCATATATCAATATGGTGCCGACTGAGGGATTTGGACCCCCGACCTACGCGTTACGAATGCGTTGCACTACCACTGTGCTAAGTCGGCAAAAAGAGCTTTTAAAGCTTCTTTATTTTTTGTTTCTACCTTGGCTGTTTTCCTTTAATTCAGGATGATTCCATAAATCCATACAACTATTAACATTTACTACTTTTCCACCAACCCATGATTCACGAGTAAAGTTAGTTAATTCTTCAGGTTTAATATCCATCTCTCCACTTTCAGGTTCGATTTCAACTACTACATCATCAAATCCTTGTGTACGACCTGGTTTTGGAATTTCGTCTGCTTTTATAATAGTATATCCTTTACGTGTAATATTAGTTCCTTCATCATAACTATCATGTAATTCTAAAAATACAGAAGGAAACATTGGCATTGCTAAAACAGTAGCTTTATTATACCAATATACATCATCATCTGCATAAGATTTTCTTACAGAATATAATTTAATGCAATTCATTCATATCCATCCTTTCTTTTTTATTATAACATACAAGTTATCTTAATTTATCAATTTCTAATATTTTTTTACAAAATATGTCAAATAAAAACGCTTTATTTCAAAGCGTCTTTTCTTGAAAAGTTAAGTCTTCCTTTATTATCAGTACCAATTGCTTTAACTAAGATTTCATCACCTAGTTTAACAACATCTTCAACCTTTTCAACATGATCTTTAGCTAGTTTAGAAATATGAACTAATCCTTCACAACCAGGCCATACTTCAACAAAGCAACCAAAACTTTCTATCTTAACTACTTTAGCTGGATAAATTTGTCCTTCCTCTACTTCACGAGTTAAATCACGAATCCAATCAGCTGCTTTATTAATAATATCACGATCCATATGATAAATCATTACACGACCATCATCTTC